>Ga0075435_100001053_pt1 | contig 17475 bp, 9 predicted proteins | sample RhiMethybrSRZTD4_FD_75302 | JGI IMG/M metagenome (GOLD analysis project Ga0075435, IMG submission 75302) | Populus rhizosphere microbial communities from Tennessee, USA - Rhizosphere MetaG P. TD hybrid SRZTD4 | ecosystem: Host-associated > Plants > Roots > Rhizosphere > Soil | place: USA...
AGGGCGAGCCGGATCGCTTCCAGCACCGACACGCGCTACTTCTCCAGTTTCTGCACGAATTTCTCGCGGCGCTCGTCGGACGAGATGCGGCCGTCGCGCAATACCACGACGCGCCGGGCGTGGGCCGCGATGTCGGATTCATGGGTCACCATGATCACGGTCTGCCCCGCGTCGGCCAGCTCCTCGAACACCCGCATGATTTCTTCGGAGGTTCCGGAGTCGAGGTTGCCGGTCGGCTCGTCGGCCAACAGGATGGCCGGATTGGTGACCAGCGCGCGGGCGATGGCCACGCGCTGCTGCTGTCCGCCGGAGAGCTGCGACGGCTGGTTGCCTTCGCGCCCTTGCAGGCCGACGCGGTGCAGGGCGTCGAGCGCGGCGCGGTGCCGCTGCTCGCGCGACCATCCCAGCTCGCCGTAGAGCATCGGCAGCTCGACGTTCTCCACGGACGTGGTGCGCGCCAGCAGGTTGAAGCTCTGGAAGACGAAGCCGATCTTGGCGTTGCGGATCACGGCGCGCTCGTCGCGGTCGAGCTCCGAAACGTCGATGCCGTCGAGCCTGTACGTCCCTGCGGTGGGGCGGTCGAGGCAGCCGATGATGTTCATCAGTGTCGACTTCCCCGATCCCGACGGTCCCATGACGGCGATGAACTCCCCCTCGGCCACGTCGAGGTCGAGGCCGGCGAGCGCGCGCACTTCCACTTCGCCCATCTCGTAGACCTTCGTCAGGCCGCGGATCTCGATGACGTTGCCCGCCAACTCAACGCCCCCGTCCGGCCGGACGCCCGCCCATCGGGCCCTGCTGCGCGCCCGGAGGCGGAGGCCCTTCGACCTTCGCCGTGGCCAGGCCGACGATGACGTCGTTGCCTTCCTTCAGCTCGCCGCCGACGATCTCCGTGAAGTGTCCGTCGGTAATGCCGGGGCGGATCCACACCGCCTTCGCCTTCTTCGTGGCCGGATCGAGGATGTAGATCGCCTGTCCCGGCCGGCGCACGGCGCCGCCGCCGCCGCGCTGGAACGCGCCGCCCGGGCCGCCCGCGCCAGCAATGCCGGGGCCGCGGCCCGACTGGGCCATGCGCCGCTCCGGCGCCGCGCCGCCCGGGGCGCCGCTGCTCGTCGTGGCCGTCGTGCTCGCGCCGCCGCGCGGCGGGGCGCCTTCGACTGCCCCTTCCGGCTTGAAGCGCAGCGCGGCGTTCGCCACGCGCAGCGCGTTGTGCACCGTGGCCACGTCGATCGTCACGTTCGCCGTCATCTTCGGCCGCAGCTTCTCGTCGGGATTCGGCACTTCGATGATCACCGGATACGTGACGACGTTCTGCGACACGGTGGCGTTGAGGCGGATCTGGGAGATGCGTCCGCGGAATTCCTGATCGGGATAGGAGTCGACGGTGAAGCGCGCCGGCTGCCCGACCTGGATGCGGCCGATGTCGGACTGATCGACGTCGGCCTGCACCTGCATCTTGGTGAGGTCCTGCGCGATCTGGAACAGCGTCGGGGCCTGGAACGACGCCGCCACGGTCTGGCCGACGTCGTAGGCGCGGTCGACGACGATGCCGTCGATCGGCGAGATGATCTTCGTGTACTTGAGGTTCGTCTGCGCCTGCGCCAGCGCCGCGCGCGCCTGCGCCACCTGGGCCATGTCGGCGTCGTACGTCGCTTTGGCGGAGTCGTAGTCGGCCGTCACGCCGATGCCGGCCTTGTCCAGGCGATCCTGGCGCGTAAGGCTGACCTTCGCGTTCGCGGCTTCGACGCTGGCCTTGGTGAGGTCGGCCTGGCGCTGCTCGACCTGCTGCTGGAACGGCGTCGGATCGAGCTCCGCGAGGAGCTGGCCCTTCTTCACGCGGCTGTTGAAGTCCGCATAGAGGCGGGCGATGACGCCGGAGACCTGGCTGCCGACCTGGACGGTCGTCACGGCCGAGAGCGTCCCGGTGGCGGTCACGGTCTGGGTGATGTCGCCGCGGTCGACCTTTTCGGTCTTGTATTGCTCGGCCTTCTGGCCACGGCCGCGGCAGGAGCCCGCCAGCACGGCCAGGCTCAGGATGACTGCGATACGTCTCACTAGGTTTTCTCCTCCAGGGCAAGGTGTACGACGGGCAAGCCCGAATCGCTGAACGGCCGGGGGAGTCTACTGATTTTTGCTATGCTTCGCGCCCGCATGGCCCTTTTCTCATCAAAAGAAACAGCAACGATCCCGCCACGCCCGGGCGAGCCCCAGCCGGCCTTCAACGGCACGTATTTCGGTCCGAACATCGTCATCGACGGCACGGTGAGCGGCTCCGAACCGGTCGTGATCGAAGGGACGATCAAGGGACGGATCAACGTCACGAACGACCTGCGCATCGGCACGAAGGCGCGCGTCGAAGCCGTGGTGCACGCCAAGAACGTCACCGTGGAAGGGAAGCTCACCGGCGACGTCTCCGCCGACGAGCGCGTCGAGCTCGTCGCCAGCGCCACGGTCGACGGCAACATCAAGGCGCCGAAGATCATCGTGGCCGAGGGGGCGCGGTTTCGCGGGGCGGTGGATATGGGATCGGCGAGGCCGAAGGGCGAAGCGAAAGGTTCTTAGGTTGTTAGGTTCTTAGGTTCTTAAGACTTCCCGCCTCGCACTTAAGAACTTAAGAACCTAAGAACCTAACAACCCGGAGGCCAAATGCCAGTCACCGCCCCAACCACAACACCCGAGCTCACCTCCCTCCGCGCCCCGCGCGAATACAAGAACTACGTCGACGGCCAGTGGGTGGCCTCGTCGGGCGGGAAGACGTTCGAGAACCGCAACCCGGCCGACCGCGAAGACCTCGTCGGCACGTTCCAGGAGTCGAACGCGGATGACCTCAACGCCGCCGTCGACGCGGCCGACCGTGCCTACCAGTCGTGGCGGCTCGTGCCGGCGCCGAAGCGCGCCGAGTACATCTACCGCGTCGGCGAGATCCTCAAGCGCGACAAGGAAAAGATCGCCCGGGAGATGACGCGCGAGATGGGGAAGGTCCTCGACGAGACGCGCGGCGACGTGCAGGAAGCGATCGACATGGCCTACCTCATGGCCGGCGAGGGCCGCCGCCTCTTCGGCGTGACCACGCCGTCCGAGCTTCCGAACAAGTTCAACATGTGCGTGCGCATGCCCCTCGGCGTGGCCGGGCTGATCACGCCGTGGAACTTCCCGATCGCCATCCCCTCGTGGAAGTCGATGCCGGCCCTCGTCTGCGGCAACACCGTGGTCATCAAGCCGGCCTCGCTCACGCCGCTGTCGGTCGTCATGCTGGCCGAGGCCTTCGACGAGGCTGGGCTGCCGCACGGCGTATTCAACGTCGTCACCGGCGGCGGGCGCGAGGTCGGCGAGCCGATGACGAAGCATCCCAAGGTCGCCGTGATTTCGTTCACCGGCTCCACCGACGTCGGGCGCGACATCTCCGTCGCCTGCGCCCCGCAGTTCAAGCACGTGCACCTGGAGATGGGCGGCAAGAACATCATCATGGTGATGGACGACGCCGACGTCGACCTCGCCGTCGACGGCGCGCTGTGGGGCGCGTTCGGCACGGCCGGACAGCGCTGCACGGCCTCCTCGCGCATCGTCGTACACAAAAAGGTGTACAGCGAGTTCGTGGAGAAGCTAGCCGGACGGGCCAAGAAGATGCGCGTCGGCAACGGCCTCAGCGCCGGCGTCGACATGGGGCCGAACGTCTCCGCCTCGCAGCTGAAGACGACGGAGTCGTACGTACAGATCGGCAAGGAGGAAGGAGCCACCGTCGCGGCGGGCGGGCGCGTGCTCACCGACGGCGCGCTGGCCAAGGGCTTCTTCCACGAGCCGACGGTGTTCGCCGACGTGAAGCCGACGATGCGCATCGCCCAGGAGGAGATCTTCGGCCCGGTCACGGCGGTGATGCGCTGCGACTCGCTCGAGGAGGCCATCGCCATCGGCAACGGCGTGAAGTACGGGCTGTCGTCGTCGATCTACACGCGCGACGTGAACAAGGCCTTCGTGGCCATGCGCGATATGTACACCGGCATCTTCTACGTGAACGCCCCGACGATCGGCGCGGAGACGCACCTGCCCTTCGGCGGCACGAAGCAGACCGGCAACGGCCACCGCGAGGCGGGCGTGGCCGGGATCGACGTCTTCAGCGAATGGAAGTCGATCTACGTCGACTACTCGGGGGCATTGCAGCGCGCCCAGATCGATACCGACGAGATCTGATGCGAAGAGCCGGCTTTGTTCTCGCCTTCGCCGCCGCGCCGCTCCTCGCGCAGAACGTCCCGGACGAGATCATCCAGCGCGAGCTCGCCGCGTCGCAGGCGTACGAGACGCTCTCGCATCTGACCGACGACATCGGCCAGCGCCTGAGCGGCTCGGCCAACGCCGCGGCGGCGGTGCGCTTCACCACGGAGCGTTTCCGGGCCTGGGGCATCGACGTGCGCAACGAGCGCGTGGCCGTGCCGCATTGGGTGCGCGGGCGCGAAGAGGCCTCGCTGCCGACGCAGCACAACCAGAAGATCGTGCTCACGGCTCTCGGCGGCAGCGTGGCCACGCCGGCCGAGGGGATCACCGCCGACGTCGTCGAGGTGACGTCGTTCGATGAGCTCAAGCAGCTCGGCGCCAAGTTGCGCGGGAAGATCGTCTTCTTCAACGTGCCGATGGACATGGAGCTCGTGCGCGCGCGCCGCTCCTTCGACGCCTACAGCAAGGCCGTCGTCTACCGCGGCGCCGGGGCCAGCCGCGCCGCGGAGTACGGCGCCGTGGCCGCGCTGATCCGCTCCGTCGGCTCCGACTCGCTGCGCACGCCCCACACCGGCGCGATGCGCTACGACCCAAAGCAGCCGAAGATCCCCGCCGCGGCGATGGCGGCGGAGGATGCCATGCTCGTGCATCGACTGCTGGCCCGGCGCGAACGCGTGCGCATGCACCTGGCGCTCACGCCGCGTCTGCTGCCGGACGTGATGTCGGCGAACGTCGTCGCGGAGATTCGCGGCAGCGAGCACCCCGAGGAGATCGTCCTCGTCGGCGCTCACCTCGACTCCTGGGACCTCGGCACGGGCGCGATCGACGACGGCTCCGGCGTGGCCATGGTCATGGAGACGATGCGCCTCATCAAGCAGATGAATCTCAAGCCGCGGCGGACGATCCGCGCCGTCCTGTTCATGAACGAGGAAAACGGCTTGAACGGCGGCCGCCAATACTGGGCCTCGCACAAGCACGAGAAGCACGTCGCCGCGATCGAGACCGACGCCGGCGCCGCCGCGCCGACCGGCTTCTCCACGACGCTCAAGGCCGACGCCCTGGCCGCGCTGCAGGCGCGCACGAAGCCGCTCGCCGCCGTGAACGCCGACCGCTTCGAGGTCACGCCGGAGACCGGCGCCGACACGTCGTTCATCGTGGAGAGCGGCGTCCCCGGCTTCGGCCTCGTCCCCGATCCGCTGCACTACTTCGACTACCACCACACGCCCGCCGACACGCTCGACAAGATCGATCCGAAGGAGCTGGCGCAGGACTCCGCCGCGGTCGCGGCACTGGCGTGGATTTTGGCCAATTGATTACGGCCACTGCCAGTAACACCCGGAACACCAGGCGGGGCATTCGCAGCACCAAACGATGTAGCAGTTCGGACCGCCATCGGGGGTTTCCCAGGAGTAGATGGGAATCTCCTTCGTGATTTCGTAAGCGCCCAAGAAGCACTCGACGACTTCGATATTGCAGAGTGTGCAGGACCACCCGCCTTGGAACCACCACGACTTGCCGGCTTCGCATGGCGGCCAGTAGGTCTCGTAGCACCGGTCGTGATCATCGCAACACTGGCGGTAGAGGGTTCCATCGAACCAATGGAGTAAGTCGCATCCAGGATCGTTCAGCGGCGCCGGCCGCAGGCCTGCCGGACTCACGATCGACTGCTGGCTGACGATTGATTGCTGGCTCACGGTCAGGATCGATTGCTGGCGAGCGCTGTTGCGTCCTTTGATGAGGCTCAGGAGCTGGATGTCCGCCCACGCTTCATTCGGGTGGAAGGTCCAGCCGCCCTTTGGCAGCGCGGCGGGCGTAATGGCGATGAGCCGCTCGCCGATGAATCGGAAGACCAACTTCTGCTCGTCCTCATGCCAGCCCATGATGGCCAGAAGCTCGCCGGTATCGCGTTTGCGCAGCGCCGCGGTAAAGTTGGGCAGATCGGGCTTTTCGACGCGCGCGCTCGGATGGGTTCGTCTGGCCAGAACTTCGTAGTCTTTGGTGAGCATCGTGACGGAGCCAACATCGCTCGCGGCGTCGGTTAACTCCAAAGCGGCTCTGCCGCCAAGCAGCGCCCCGGCCCCCTCGTCGGACAAAGACTTGCTCGCGCCGCGGGGCGCTTCGCGGTTTCGCCAGGCCAGATAGGCGTCGGCATTGATGAAGTCGAGCGATCGATCGTTGACGATGATGGCTTCGGCCGATGGTGAGGACTTCGACGTCAACCGGATTTGTGCCGGTTGCGAGAGGGTCTTGATGACTTTGCCGTCCGCGCGGAGTGTGGTGACGACGCTTCCGTCAGGCGCGCGAAGCGACGTCACCTCCGCCAGCGTGAAACGGGTGACGACGCTTTGGACTTCACTGTCGATGATCTGGTACCGCAATCCCATCCGCGCGTTCTGGGCGAAGGCGCCGGTGGCCGCCATGGCAAGAGTAAGGGTCAAAGCCGCAGCACGCAGTCGCATGATTACCCCCGTTTTTCCATGTCCTAAACCTCTAAAAAAAGCCCCGGCCTCGCGGCCGGGGCTCTTCCTGCTGCATCAAGTGATCGTCAGAAGCGCAGGCCCACCGCGAAGCGGTAGGTGCGCGGAGTCTGATACGCGTCCTTGCTGACGCCCTGGCCGAAGGTGTCGCCCAGCTGCCAGTTCGCGCCCATCGCCGAGCACGTTGACGCCGTGGCGCCCTTCGGGCATTCGACCGGCGTGCCGGTGAAGGGATTAAACGCCGCGAGGCCGGCGCCGGTCGTGCGCGAGGTCTTGACGGTGGTATCGAGTTGCCCCTGCACAATGGTCGAGACCTTGGAATTGTTGAAGATGTTCAGCGCCTGGGCCTGGACGAACACGGTCGTCTTCGCGAACGCCGGCAGGTTCCAGTTGTAGGCGAGGTCGGTGCTGAACACCGACGGGGTGCGGAACGCGCCGCGCGGGCTGAAGAAGTAGTCCGCCGAGGTGCCGAGCTGGGAGCGGGTGTAGTACGGAACGCTCGCCGCCGTCGGCGCGCCGGTGTACGCGCCCGGAGCAATGCTGATCGAGCCGACCGCGGAGAAGGCCTTGCCGGAGTCGGCGCTCTGAATGGCCGAAACGTTCATTTGGCCGAGCGGCGTAGCGAAGTCATAGCCGGCCCACACCTTGGCGCGATGGCGCTCATCGCCGTACAGCGGTCCTTCCGGAATGCGGTTGGCGTAGTTGAGGAACTCGGGATAGAAGAGCGCCAGCGGTGACAGAGGTGACGAGGCGCTGCCGTCGGACTCGGTGGTATCGCTGCCGCGGAGCTTGGCGTAGGTGTAGCCGCCGCCGACGTTCCAGTGGCTCGGGTTCCAGCCGAAGGTGAGCTGCGCGGCGTCGTATTTCCGCTTGATGCTGTTGTCGTTGACGAGGTAGGCGACGTCGTTGAGCGTGCCGTTCGGCGCGGTGATCGGACCGAGCGCGGCGCTGTCCTTGTTCAGCTGCAACGCGTAGAAGTTCTTCCAGGCCCTCTTGATGAAGTCGACGCGGGCGAAGCCGTTGTGGCCGATCTGCTCGCCGTATCCGAGGTTGATCTCATTCACCTTCGGCGAGGAGATCGGCGACAGGATCCTCGTCGTGAAGCCGGGGTAACTCGAGCTCGAGAAGTTCGTGCTGGCCGTACCGCACTGCGTCGGCGTCGGGCTGCAGTTGACGCTGTTGAACCAGTTGAAGAGGATCGTCAGCGCGTCCTGCGGGTTGACCGGCGTGCCGATGATGTTGCCGCTGGCGTCGACCGGGTTGACGGCCGGACCGCCGTAGGCCCAGGTGAAACGCGCCGGCGTGCCGGCCGCGTTGGCGGCGCCGCCGACGTTGCCGTCGACGACCTTGGTCACGTACGTGGCGTAGCTGAGGTTGATCCGTGAACGTCCGTCGCCCTTGAGGTCCCAGATGGCGCCGAGGCGCGGGGCGAAGGCGCTGTCGTTGGAGACGAGGTTGCCGGAGGCGTCGTGGGCGTTGTTCTTGTCGTAACGGACGCCGACGTTGAAGCTCCAATGATTGTTGAGGTCCCACTTATCGTTCGCGAACACCGACTGCGTGTTGAGGTGATCGCCGGTCGACGTGATGAGGATCGGCCGCCAGTTGATCGAGGTGTTCTTGTCGAAGTGCGGGTACGGCGTCACGTCGCCCGGCAGGAACGTGGCCGTGCCGGTGCTGCCGATGGTGAAGTTGGAGGCCGACTGGTTGTTATTGACCAGACGCGTCTCCTTGTACGTCTCGCCGCCGATGGCGAAGTTGTGCGTGCCGAGGCTCTTCGTGTTGAGGTAGTAGCTGCCTTTCACCGTGCCGGAGTCGTTGTTCCGCTCTTCGTTCGTGCAGACGCCGCAGAAGACCGGAGCGTTCCAGCGCGCGCGGGTGTCCGAAATCCAGGTGCCGTGGATCTGATCGGTAAAGAGGCCGCCGCTGTGGACGAAGGCGAACTTCTTCTGCGAGACCTGCCCTTCAATGAGCAGGTTCGAGGTGAGCACGCCGTTGTAGGAAAGCGCCTTGAGGCTGTTGGGAAGCTGGCGCTGCGCGACGATCGAGGCGGTGTCATAGATCGGCGCGAAGAAGTTGTTGTTCTCCGCCGTCTTGACGTTGAGGTATGAGCCGACCAGGTTGTGCTTCGGCGTGAGCTGGCCGGTCAGCTTCCCTTCATAGCGATTTTCGTTGTTGGTGTTGAGGAAGGGAATGTTCGTGAACAGCGTGCTGACCTGGGCGTTGAAGCCGTTCGTGGGCGCGCCCTTCGTGTGCCGTCCGGCGCCGAAGAACCAGAGGCGGTCTTTCAGCGCGTAACCGCCGAGTGTCCCTTCATAAATCTGCGACGTTACGTTGGGATGGTTCGCTTCGGGCGCGCCGGCCGAATCGCGGAACGCGCTCTTGGAGATCCACTTGGGATTGGTCATCGAGTCGCGCAGCGAGCCGCTGAACTCGTTGCCGCCCGACTTCGTCAGCGTCGAGACGACGCCGCCGGTGAAGCGGCCGTACTCCGCGGAGATCGCTCCGGTGAGGACGGTCGTCTCCTGGATGGCATCTTCGATGAACAGGTTGTGCGGTTGCCCGCGGAGGTTCTCGTTCACGACCACGCCGTTGACGAGGAAAAGATTGTCGTACGACGGGCCGCCGGAGATGGTGATCTGATTGTTCGGACCGTTGGAGTTCACGCCCGGCGCGAGGAGCACCGTGTCGCGGATCAGCCGGCGCACCGGAAGCTGGGCGATCTGCTTCTGCGAGAAGTTGCGCGACATCTCCGTCGTCTCCAGCACCGGCGGCGCCGACGCCGTCACGACGATGGCCTCGGATACGCCCGCGACTTTCATCTCCGCATCGACGTGCGACGGCTGCGCGAGAAGCAACGTCGTCCTCTTCGAGATCTTGTTCATCCCTTCGAGCTCGAAGCTGACGGTGTACGCGCCCGGCGGCAGCGACGGGAAGTAATACCCTCCCGCCTCTCCCGTGACCGCGGTGCGCGTTCCTTGCAGCGCGGGCGAGGAGATCGTCACGGTCACGCCGGGGAGAGGTTTCCCGTCGGTGGTGACGTTGCCGCTGAGCTCCGAGGTGGTGCCGGTGCCTTGGGCGAGCAACCCGCTCGCGACCAGGACCAGCGCAAAAAACAAGTACACGACCCGCGTCGTTCTCATGCACTCCTCCCTTTTCCGTCGAATTTTGTCCGGTATAGTGCAGCGGCCGCGCCGAAAACGTGCTGCAAGCTAATTCTTGCAAATATGAGGGTTGATGCGATCGGCGCGCGGACGTTCACCGGAAGCATTCAAAATTTTGACGCATCGAATACGGTAGGGCGAATGGATTGAATCCTATGCGCTTACGGATTGCGGCCGCAGCCGCGTTGCTCGTCGCCTGCTCGAGACCTGAGGCCGCGCGCGCGCCGCGTTTCGCCGGTGCGCCGGTCATCCTGATTTCGATCGACACGCTGCGCGCCGATCATCTTCCGCTCTACGGCTACCGCGCCTTGGAGACGCCGAACATCGATGCCCTGGCGCGCGACGGCGTGGTGTTCGAGGAGACGTGGTCGCACTGCCCGATGACGCTGCCGTCGCACGTCTCCATGCTCACCGGCGAGCTGCCGACGACGCACGGCGTCCGCAACAACCTCGGGTTCCGCTACGAGCCGTCGAAGCATCCGAGCATCGCCCAACGATTGCAGCGCGCCGGCTACGCGACCGGCGCGGCCGTGTCGTCGTACGTGCTTCGCGGCGAGACCGGACTGCGCGAGGCCTTCCAGTGGTACGACGACGCCGTCGATCCCTCGCCGGGCGGACAGTTCACCGAATATCAGCGCAGCGGCGCGACGACGACGAAGCTCGCCGAGCAGTGGCTCGACTCCGCCGGCGCGCGCCCGTTCTTCCTCTTCCTGCACCTCTACGAGCCGCATGCGCCGTACGATCCGCCCGAGCCGTTCCGCAGCCGCTACGCGCGCAATCTCTATGACGGGGAGATTGCCGCGGCGGACGCGATCGTCGGCGAGCTGCTGCAGCACCTCAAGCAGCGCGGGCTGTACGACAAGGCCATCATCATCGTCACCTCCGACCACGGCGAAGGACTCGGCGATCACGGCGAGCTGCAGCATTCGATCCTCCTCTACACGGAGCTGATCCGCGTGCCGCTGGTGGTGAAGCTGCCGCGCGGAGCGCGGCGCGGCACGCGCGTGAGCGCGCCCGCGGCGCTCGACGATCTCGCGCCGACGATCGCCTCGCTGACCGGACTTCCCGCGGAGAAGAGCGACGGCGTCGATCTCTTCGCCGGACCTCCGGCCTCGCGGGCGATTTACAGCGAGACGATCTATCCGTACGTGCAGCTCGGCTGGAGCGATCTACGCTCCATGGTCAGCGGCGCGTTCCACTACATCGACGGGCCGCGGCCGGAGCTCTACGACGTCGCCGCCGATCCGCACGAGCGCGCGGACGTCCTGGCATCGCACCGCCGCGAAGCGGCGCGGCTGCGTGAGGCGCTGCAGGCCTTCCCGCCGCCGGCGGCCGGCGACGTGGCGGTGAGCCCCGCGGAAGCGGCGAAGCTGGCCGCGCTCGGCTACATCGGGTCGTCGCGGCAGCGTCCCGATCCGCGCTCGCTGCCGAATCCGCGCGAGGCCATCGGAAAGTTCGAGGACATCCGCGCCGCCTACGAGCTCGCCGGGCAGCGGCGCTACGCCGAGGCCGAGGCGCGGTTCCAGGCGCTGCTGGCGGAGAATCCGCGCCTCGTCGACGTGCGCGTGCGCTTCGCGGAGATGGACCTCGAGCTCGGGCGCACTGACGACGCCATCCGCCAATACGAGGCCGCGATCGCCTCGGCCGGCGTGTTCTCGAGCGAGATCGCCGCGAGCCTCGGCGATGCCTACTTGCAGGCCGGCCGCCTCGACGACGCCCAGCGCGCCGCCGACGCGGCCATGCAAGGAAGCCCCGACAAAGCACGCCGGCTCGAGGTGCGCATCGCCCTGGCCCGCCGCGACCTGCAGCGCGCCGCGACGATCGCCCAGCAGTTGGCGTCCGCGCCGAACGCGGCGGCCGGCGATCTCCTGCTGCTCGCGCAAGTGCAGAACGCCGCCGGCAATCCCGACGCCGCGATGGCCACGCTGAACGCCGCCGCCGCGCGCGCCGCGGCCGCGGGAGAGCCGCACATCTTTGGACTCGACGCCCTGCGCGCCGAGGTTCTAGTGCAGAAGGAGCGGCACGCCGACGCCGTCCGCGCCTACGAGTCGGAGATCGCCGCATTTCCGAGCGATCAGCGGACGTACTCGCGCCTGGCCGTTCTCTACTTCGTCCTGGGCGACCGCGCCGCGGTCAACCGCACGCTGGAGCGCCTGGTGAAAGCCAACCCCAGCCCCGCCGCCTACGAGCTCGCGGCGCGGACGCTCGAGGCGGTCGAGGACGTGCAGGGCGCCCGCGCCTGGCGCGCCCGCGGGGCGAAACTCAGGTAGTAGTTCTTACTGTTTTACGCACTGACAGGTTGGCGTTCCGCGAGGAGGGCAACTGCAACACGCGAAATAGCCACTGACGCAACTTGCGCTGCCGCCGCCGCTGCGCGACGTGCAACTGCATGAGGTCGCGCCGATGCCGCCGGCCGGGCAGTCGTCGGACTTTGGGACGGCGACGTCGTCGAGAGTTGTCTCCGCCGTCCTGAATCTGTGTGAAAGGCCATATCCGCGGAAGTGGAAGAGCTTGTAATCAGGCGGGAAGTGCTCGTCCTTCGCATCACGCCCATCGGCCAGCGCAAGGACGACGACGGTCCGTTCGACGGCCGAGATGATCACGACGCGATTCGTCGTGACTTCGATCGAAGCGTTTCTCAGGTCGAGCAGCGCCGGTCCGCCGATCGGTTCGGCCGACGCCGGCCAAAAGGCACGGTCGATGTTGCCTCGCGGTCCGCGGCTTTGCACGTAAACGTAGACGCTTCGGGTGCCGCCGGTTTTGAGAACGGCGTCGCCCTTGAGAAAGGCCGACGCGAGGGATGCGCCTGCACTCCCAGCAATGCTGATGACGACGGCGGCGAGAAAAGCGTGCGGGACTGATTCATCGGCGGCTCCCAGACAACCATAAGATTCTTTTCCGGAACTGCTCCGTTTAACAGTGCGACTGCCGTTGCCTCCTGTCAAGCTCGCAGGCCTGAAAACAAAAAGCCCCGGCCTTTCGACCGGGGCTGCACAGCATCGATGAGTTGACGACTAGAAGCGGACGCCAACGGCGAAGCGGTAGGTGCGCGGCGACTGGAAGCTCCCCGCGGCGCTGTTGGCAGTGCCGAACGACGCGGCCTTCTGCCAGTTCGCGCCCATGGCCTTGCAATCGGCGGCGGCGGTGCCCTGCGGGCACTCGATCGGCGTCGTTGTGAACGGATTGAACGGAGCGAAGGTGCTCGAGGTGGCGGAGGTATTCACGGTCGTGCTCACGCTGACGAGGCTGTCGCGGTTGAACGCGTTGAGCAGATCGCCTTTCGCCCAGATCTCGACCTTGCTGATCGGATAGCGGTACGTCAGCGAGAAATCGGTCGAGGAGACGTTGGGGTACCGATACTGGCCGCGATCCCCGAAGTAGTACTGGAACGACGTCGGCGTCGTCTGCGGCGAGTACGTCGAGTTCGCCGGGAGCAGGGTCCCCACGTACGGCGAGAGGTCGATCGCCTGAATCGCCGAATACGACTGACCGCTGTCGTAGTTCTGCAGCACAGAGACGTTCAGTGCGCCGAAGTGGTGCGGCATCGGGAGGTCGTATGCGATCCATGCCCGCAGGCGGCTGCGCTCATCCTGCGAGAGATATCCATCCGGCTGATACTTACTGTACCCGGTCAGCTCGTGGAAGTAGATCGACTGCGGAGCGTTGCCGACCGTGCCGCTCGTGGCCGACTCCTGCTCGTCATTGCCCTTCAGTTTCGAGTACGTGTAGTTGAAGCCGACGTTGAAGCGCTGCGGAGCCCAGGAGCCCTGGAACTGCGCTCCGCGGTAGCGGCGGCGAATGTCGTCGGTGTTCTCGACGATGGCGACGTTGTGGACGATGCCGATCGGATCGGTTTTGTGTGCTGAACTCTGGTCGACGCGGAAGCCGTAGAAGGCCTTCCAGTCCCGGGCCACGAGATCAACGCGCGTGACCACGTTCGGCCTCCACTGCGTCCCGTAGCCGAGCGTCACTTCGCGAACATACGGCGACTTGAGCTGGTGATCGATGAGCGTGTCATAGCCCGGTACCGACTGGGACGACTGGGTGCGGAGATTCGACAGCAGGAAAGCGTTGTTGTTCACGCCACACTGACCGGCGGCGTTGCACTGGCTGTTCAGCCACTGTTCGATCTGGGCCAGCGCCGCGCGCGTATCGATGAGCTGATTCGCGGGTGTGCCCGCCGGATTGATGGCTGGGCCGGTGTAGTAGAAGAAGAGCGAGGCGGGGACGCCGGCGGACGCCGACGCCGTGCCCGGGCCTTCGACGATGCGCGACGCGTAGTGCCCGAACGACGCCGTGATGCGATGGCGCCCGTCGCCCTTGAGGTCGTACGTCGTGTTCAGGCGCGGACTGATGCGAGCGTCCTTGGCGATTTTGTTGCCGCTGGCATCGGTGGCGTCGTTCTTGTCGTAACGGAATCCGACGCCAAAGTTCCAGTGCTCGTTCAGGTTCCAGCGGTCGTTCACGAACACGGAGTCGCTGGCGAGATCGCTCTGGTTGTTCTGCAGCGTGAAGATCGGTGTCCACTGCAGAAAGGCCGAGGCAGCCACCTTGCCGGGGTTGAACGTCGAGTAGAACGTGTCGTTGATGACCTGAAGGCTGTTCGCGAAGACGCGGAAGTTCGAGCCCGACTGGTAATTGTTCGCGAAGCGGTGCTCGGCGAAACGCTCGCCGCCGACGACGATGTCGTGGTCGCCGATTCCCTTGTTGCTGAGGAAGTAGTGCGACTTGAGATTATAGCCGTCGTTCGAGCGCGTCTCCTTGTCGCAGACGCCGCAGAACGTCGGCGAGTTGTAGCGGGCGTTGCCGTCGGCCCGGTTGCGCACGATCGAGCCGCGGACGAAGTCGGTGAACTGCGAGCCGTTGCCCCAGGCCACGCCCCACCACATCTTCGACCACAGGCCTTCGAGCATCCAGTTGTTGGTGATGACGCCGTCGGCGTGGATCGATTTCAGCTTCCGGGGATCGCTGCGACCGGAGAGCTGGTTCAGGTCGTAAGAAACGGTCGTGAAGACCGTGTTCTCCTGCTTGCGGGAGAAGTCGAGGTAGGAACCGACGACGTTCACCTTCGCGAACGGAGAGAACGTCAGCTTCCCTTCGTAGCGCTTCTCGTCCGAGGTCGACGTGAATGGCTGGGAAAAGCCGCTGACCGGCTGGACGCGCAGCGTGTTCTGTGCGCTCGTCTTGGCCTGGCGGCCGGCGCCGAAGAACCAGAGGCGGTCGCGCAGGACGTAGCCGCCGAGGGTTTCCTCGTACACCGGATTGCGCTTGTTGATGCGCTGGAAATTCTGAGTTTTCTGCAGCGGCGTCAGCGCCGTCCAGAGCGGGTTCGTGGTCGTGTCGCGGACCGAGCCGGAGAAGTTGTTGCCGCCCGACTTGGAGATCGAGTTCACCACGCCGCCGGTGAATCCGCCGTACTCGGCCGAGATCGCGCCGGTCATGACCGTGGTTTCCTGGATGGCGTCCTCGATGTAGAGGTTGAGGTCCTGGTGACGGACTTCCTCGGTGATGGCCACGCCGTTGACCATGACCAGGTTGTCGTAGCCGGGGCTGCCGGAGATCGACAACTGTCCACCCGAAGGCGTGTTCGGGTTGACGCCCGGCGCGAGCAGCGCGGCGTTCAGCGGCGTGCGGTTGACCGGGAGCTCGTTGATGAGCTTCTGCTGGATGTTCGCCGACACGGTCGGCGTCTCCAGCACCGACGGCGCGCCCGCCGTGACGGTGATGGCCTCGGTGACCGCGGAGACCTTCAGGTCCGCGTCCGCGCGGCCCTGCTGGCCGACGCCGACGCGCACGTGCTTCGTCTGCGTGGTCATGCCCTGTAATTCGAACTTCACGTCGTAGTCGCCGGGGGGAAGCGCGGCGAAGCTGTAGCCGCCGTTGTCACCGGTGACGGTCGTGCGCGTCCCCTGCATCTGCAGGGACGAGATCGTGACCGTGACACCGGGCAGCGGCCCGCCGCCGGTGGTCGCGGTGCCCGTCAGCGACGCGGTCGTCTGGGCCACGACCGGCAGACCAACGAGCAGTAGCAGCGCCATGAGCGCTGTAAATCGGAAAGAAAATTTCATGCTCTTCTCCTGTCAAAAAGTGCGAACACGTGTTCCCGGGTTGAACCGAAAGACCCGAATTAACCGAGCATCTTAGTGCAAAACGTGTCGCACGTGAAGCTGCTGTGGAATCAGATGTTTACGGGAACTCCTGGCCGGCCGGATTCAAAGAATCGGAACGGAGGAACGGTTTCCCGGATGTATGGGAGATCATCGAGTCATCTGCCGGTAGCGAATGCGATGCGGCTGCGCGGCCTCGACGCCCAGACGCTTTCGCTTGTCTTCCTCGTACTCGCTGTAATTTCCGTCGAACCAGGTGACGCGGCTGTCGCCCTCGAAGGCGAGGATGTGCGTTGCAACGCGGTCGAGGAACCAGCGGTCGTGCGAGATCACGATCGCGCAGCCGGCGAAGCTCTCCAGCGCTTCCTCCAGCGCGCGCATGGTGTTGACGTCGAGGTCGTTCGTCGGCTCGTCGAGCAGCAGGACGTTCGCCCCTTCCTTGAGCACCTTGGCGAGGTGCACGCGATTCCGCTCGCCGCCCGAGAGCGTGCCGACGTTCTTCTGCTGGTCCTGCCCGGAGAAGTTGAAGCGGGCCACGTACGCGCGCGAATTCATCTCCCGCGCGCCGAGCTGCACGACGTCGCCGCCGCCGGTGATCTCCTCGAAGATGGTCTTGTCCGGATCGAGGGGCCGGTTCTGATCGACGTAGGCGAGCTTGACGGTCTCGCCGATGCGCAGCGTGCCGGCGTCGGGCTTCTCCTCGCCGACGATCATCCGGAACAGCGTCGTCTTCCCCGCGCCGTTCGGCCCGATGATGCCGACGATGCCGCCGGGCGGCAGGCGGAATTCCATCTCATCGATAAGGAGGTTCTCCCCGAACGCCTTCCTGACGCCGTCGGCCTCGACGACGACGTTGCCCAGCCGCGGCCCGGGCGGGACGTAGATCTCCAGCTCCTGGATTTTCTGCTGCGCTTCCTGCGACAGCATCGATTCGTACTGGTTGATGCGCGCTTTGCCCTTGGCGTGGCGCCCTTTCGGGGACATGCGGATCCACTCCAGCTCGCGCTCGAGCGTCTTCCGGCGCTGCGACTCCGACTTCTCCTCGCGGCGCAGCCGCTCCTGTTTCTGCTCCAGCCACGACGAGTAGTTGCCCTTCCAGGGAATGCCCTCGCCGCGGTCGAGCTCCAGGATCCAGCCGGCCACGTTGTCGAGGAAGTAGCGGTCGTGCGTGACGGCGATGACCGTGCCGGGGTACTGCTGGAGGTGCTTCTCCAGCCACTCCACCGACTCGGCGTCGAGGTGGTTCGTCGGCTCGTCGAGGAGGAGGATGTCGGGCTGCTGTAGTAATAATCGGCATAGTGCCACGCGGCGCTTCTCGCCGCCCGAGCAGATGCGCACCTCCGTGTCGCCGGGCGGACAGCGCAGGGCGTCCATGGCCATCTCCAGCTTCGAGTCGAGGTCCCAGGCCCCGGCGGCGTCGAGCTTGTCCTGGACCTTGGCCTGCCGCTCCATGAGCTTGTCCATGTCGGCGTCGGGATCGGCGAAGGCGTTGTTGATCTCGTCGAATTCTTTGAGGAGGTC
>Ga0075435_100001057_pt1 | contig 17470 bp, 12 predicted proteins | sample RhiMethybrSRZTD4_FD_75302 | JGI IMG/M metagenome (GOLD analysis project Ga0075435, IMG submission 75302) | Populus rhizosphere microbial communities from Tennessee, USA - Rhizosphere MetaG P. TD hybrid SRZTD4 | ecosystem: Host-associated > Plants > Roots > Rhizosphere > Soil | place: USA...
CTGGCGATTACGGTGTGGGCAGCCGACGAGGGCGCAAAGCTGAACGTGCCGGAGCCGAGCGGGCGCGGACGTGGACGCGGGCGTGGCGCGGATGCGGCCGCAGGCCGTGGTGACGCCGCAGGCCGCGGCGATCAGGCGGCGGGACGCGGCGGCCGCGCCGGCGACCGCAGCGACATCCCGCCCGAGTTCCAGCCAGCACCGCCGCTGGCGCTGACCTGGTCGAAATACCGCGGCCCCGGCGACGTGAAATTCGACAACGCCAAGCCGAAGGTGGAGGTCGACAACGTGCCCAATCGCCCGGCCGGCACCGTCAGCGGCAAGGCGACGGTCAACGTCACCTTCGCCACCCCCGGCGAGTATCTCCTCCGCGTCGAAGCCAACGATTCAACCGGCGCCGGCGGGGGCGGGTTTCAGTGCTGCTGGACCAACGCTCACGTGGGAGTCACGGTGAAGTAATTAAGAATTACGAATTAAGAATTAAGAATTCGTACAAGCGTTCGCGAGATTGCGGTGGTTGAAGTGCCCGCATCTCACGGACGTATATACGAATTCTCAATTCATAATTCCTAATTCTTAATTGCAGCGAGCCGCCGACCACGATGTGCGCCCTATGAGAGTCCTTAAATTCGGCGGCTCGTCGCTTGCGACGCCGGCGACGATTCGCGGCGTCGGGCGGATTCTGCTCGAGGCGCGGCGGCGCGAGCCGGTCATCGGCGTCGTCTCGGCCTTTCAGGGCGTCACCAACCAGCTGCTCGAGTGTGCGCGGCTCGCGGAGCGCGGCGACGGCGGGTTCGAGCCGGCGTTCGACGCGATCGCCAGGCGCCATCGCGCCGCGGTCTCGCAGCTGGTCAAGAAGCGCCGCGCGCGCGTGCGCGCGGCCGTCGACGCGCTGCTGACCGAGCTGCACAGCACGCTGCAGGGCATCCACCTGCTGCGCCATTGCCCGCTGCGCGCGCTCGACATGACCGCGAGCTTCGGCGAGCGGCTGTCGACGGTGATCGTGGCTGCCTACCTCGATCAGACCGTTCCCTCAGTGGCGGTCGATTCGCGCGACCTCGTCGTCACCGACGATCAGTTCACGCATGCCGCGGTGATCTTCCGCAAGACCAACCGGCGCACGAACGCCTACTTCACGCAGCTGTTTCGCGGTTCGCCGCGGTCGATTCCGATCGTCACCGGCTTCATCGGCGCCACCGAAGACGGCCAGACGACGACGATCGGCAGGAACGGGTCGGACTACAGCGCGGCGATCATCGGGGCAGCGGTCGGCGCGTCGGTGATCGAAATCTGGACCGACGTCGACGGCGTGCTGAGCGCCGACCCGCGGATCGTGCCGGCCGCCTTCGTGCTGCCGGAGATGACCTACGAAGAGGCGATGGAGCTCTCGTACTTCGGCGCCAAGGTGCTCCACTCGGCGACGATCGCGCCGGCCGTGGCCAAGCGCATCCCGATCCTGATCAAGAACACCTTCAATCCGGGGGCGCCAGGAACGCTGATTTCGCGCAAAGGCGCCGACACCGCTGGCGATCTCGCGAAGGGCATCACCTCGGTCGGCGACCTGTCGCTGCTGACGCTGCGCGGACCCGGCATGGTCGGCGTGCCCGGCGTCGCCGAGCGGTTGTTCCGCGCGCTCGCGTCGCGGCGAGTCAGCGTCGTGATCATCTCGCAGGCCTCGTCCGAGCACACGATCTGCTTCGGGGTTCGCAGCGTCGACGCCGCGGCGGCCGTCGGCGCAATCCGCCACGAGTTCCAGTTCGAATTCCACGAACAGTCGATGCTCGTCGACGTCAAGGATCAGCAGGCGATCCTCGCGGTGGTCGGCGAGGGGATGAAAGGACGGCCCGGCGTCGCCGGCAAGGTGTTCGAGGCGCTCGGCCGCCAGAACATCAACATCAGCGCGATCGCGCAGGGCGGATCGGAGCGCAACATCTCGTGCGTCATCGACGCGCCGCAGCAGGGGCGGGCGCTCAACGCCATCCACCAGGGATTCTTCGAGCACCGCAAACGGCTGGCGCTCGCGGTGGTTGGCGTCGGCAACGTCGGCGGCGCGGTGCTGCGGCAGGTGCAGCAGCAGCGCAACTATCTGCTCTCGAAAGGCTTCGATGTGTCGGTGGTCGGCGTCGCGAACAGCAAGCGGTTCGTCGCCGACGCCCGCGGCATCGATCTGTCGGCGTGGAAGGACCGGCTGCAGGCGTCGAGCGATCGCATGGACAGCGAAGCCTTCGCCGACCGCCTCGCCGCCATGGAACTGACCAACGCGGCGCTGGTCGACTGCACGTCGGGTCCGACGATCGTCGACGCCTATCCGGCCTACATCGACGCCAACCTGCACATCATCACGCCGAACAAGTGGGCGAACGCGCTGCCGTGGCAGCGCTACTCGACGCTGATGGAGATGCTCGACCAGCGCAAGCGCCATTTCCTGTTCGAGGCGAACGTCGGCGCCGGGTTGCCGGTGGTCTCGACCTTGCGCGATCTGATCGCCAGCGGCGACGAGATCGTGCGCATCGAGGGCATCCTCTCGGGCACGCTGAGTTATCTGTTCAATACGTTCGACGGGACGGCGCCGTTCAGCGCGCTGGTCCGCGACGCGCACCGCATGGGCTACACCGAACCTGACCCGCGTGAGGATTTGTCGGGCCAGGACGTCGCCCGCAAGCTGCTGATTCTCGCGCGGCAGATCGGCCTGCAGATGGATCTCGAAGAGGTCCAGGTCGACAGCCTGGTGCCGGCGCCGCTCGCAAGGGGCAAGTATTCACCGGCGTTCCTCGATGCCTTCGCGCGCTACGACAAGACGATCGCCGAGCGGGTGCGGCGCGCGGCGGCGCGCGGCGCGGTGCTTCGTTACGTCGGCACACTGGAGCGCGGCCGCGCGCGCGCCGGGCTGAAGGAATTTCCGCGGCAGCACCCGGTCGCATCCGCCAAGGGCAGCGACAACGTGATCGCCTTCACCACCAAGCGCTACGCGCGCACGCCGCTCGTCGTCCAGGGCCCCGGCGCCGGCGCCGACGTCACCGCGATGGGCGTCTTCTCGGACATCCTGAAACTGCTCCACTATCTGCCGCGGTAGCCACCCATTGCTGATTGCTGATTGCTGAATTATTGGAAATTGATCAATAAATCAGCAATCAGCCCTCAGCAATCAGCGATGGGTGGGAGGAACACATGACGCGCAGAGTCGGGAGCCTGTGTCTGCTCGGCGTGCTAGTGGGAATCGCGGTGGGCGTCTCGGGGCAGGCGCCGCGGCTGCCGTCGACCGCGAACGGCGACTGGCCGACCTACACCGCGGATCTGCGCGGCACGAAGTACTCGCCGCTCGACCAGATCACCGCCGCCAACTTCAGCTCGCTCGAGGTGGCGTGGCGGTTCAAGACCGACATGCTCGGCCCGCGGCCGGAGTTCAAGCTCGAAGGGACGCCGGTCGCGATCAACGGCGTGCTCTACACCACTGGCGGGACGCGCCGCTCGGTTGTCGCCCTCGACGGCAGAACCGGCGAATTGATGTGGACGCATAGCCTGCGCGAAGGCAAGCGCGCCGCCGTCGCGCCGCGGCAGCTGTCCGGCCGCGGGCTGTCCTTCTGGACCGACGGCCGCGGCGACGATCGCGTCGTCTACGTCACCACCGGTTATCGCCTGGTCGAACTGCATGCGAAGGACGGATCGCTGGTCTCGTCGTTCGGCAACGGCGGCATCGTCGATCTGAAGCAGGGTGCGGTGAAAGGCAAGGGCGATCAGATCGATCTCGAGACCGGCGAGATTGGCGTCCACTCGACGCCAACCATCGTCAAGGACGTGATCATCGTCGGCTCGTCGTTCCGCGAAGGCGCGACGGTCGGCACGCACAACAACACCAAGGGGTTGGTACGCGCGTTCGATGCGCGCACCGGCAAGCTGCTCTGGACGTTCAACACCATCCCTCGGCCGGGCGACTTCGGCAACGACACGTGGGAGAACGAGTCGTGGGCGATCAACGGCAACACCGGCGTGTGGACGCAGATCACCGTCGACGAAGATCTCGGTCTCGTCTATTTGCCGGTCGAGACGCCGACCTCTGATTTCTACGGCGGTCACCGCCCGGGAAACAACCTCTTTGCGGAGAGCCTCGTCTGCGTCGACCTGAAGACCGGCCAGCGCAAGTGGCACTTCCAGCTCGTGCACCATCCGCTGTGGAACTACGACATGTCGTCGGCGGCGATCCTCGCCGATATCACCGCGAACGGGCGCGCGATCAAGGCCGTCGCCGTACCTGGCAAGCAGGGGATGTTGTGGGTGTTCGATCGCGTCACGGGTCAGCCGGTGTGGCCGATCGAGGAGCGGCCGGTGCCGCAGTCCGACGTGCCGGGAGAGAAGACCAGCCCGACGCAGCCGTTCCCGACCAAGCCACCGGCCTACGCACGCAATGTCCTGAAGGTGCCCGACGATCTGATCGACTTCACGCCGGAACTGCGCGCGAAGGCTCTGGAACAGATCAAGCGCTACAAGGTCGGCCCGTGGATGTACAACCCGGCGGTGCTCGGCGACGCCAACGGGATCCTTGGCGCGATCAACATGGGCAACGCCGTCGGCGGAACCAACTGGCCGGGCGTCGCCTACGATCCCGACACACACAACATCATCGCCAACGCGAACAACGTCGGTATCACCTCCACGTCGCTCGTCGCGCCGCCGGCGAACTTCTCCGACATCCGCTACGTGTCAGGAGTGGCCGGCCGCCCGTTCCAGGAAGTGCTCGGCCCGGGCGACTGCTGCGCCGCCGATTCACCGCGCGCGCAGGCCCAGTTCGACGCGCAGCGTGCCGCGGCCGCGGCAGCCGCGGCTCCGCCACCGCCCGCCGCGCCCGCACCTCCGGCCGCCGGCGGACGTGGCGCCGCAGGCGGCGGTGGTGGTGGCGGCGGGCTGCTCGTCGACGGTCTGACCATTCTCAAGCCGCCGTACGGAACGATCTCCGCGGTGAACCTCGATCGCGGCGAAATTCTCTGGCAGGTGCCGCACGGCGATACGCCGGACAACGTGCGGAATCATCCAGCGCTCAAGGGCATGAACATCGCCAAGACCGGGCAAGCGGGAACCGGCGGCATCGGGCTGATGGTGACCAAGTCGCTCGTCGTCATGGGCGACCCGCAGTTGACGACGACGCCCGAACATCCGCGCGGGGCGATGCTGCGCGCCTACGACAAGGCGAACGGGAAAGAAGCCGGTGCCGTGTGGATGGCGGCGCCGCAGAGCGGTTCGCCGATGACCTATCTCGCCGGCGGCAAGCAGTACATCGTCGTCGCGATCAGCGGCGGAAACTACTCTGGAGAATACGTCGCGTTCGCTCTCCCCGGCAGGTGAGGGAACGCAAAGGCCGCTAAGAGCGCAAAGGTCTTTTTTAGGGCGCAAAGCGTCTTTGCGCTCTTTGCGGTCTTTGCGTTCTACCGCCCAGCCGCGAAGAGAGCAGCCGCCTCGCGCAGTTTGTCGCGCGCGCTCTCGAAGGCGAGCGTCGCGAGCGCCTCCTTCACGGTGATCCACTGTTTGTCGCGGCCCTCGGGCGACGGCAACTCGCTGGTCGCGCGCATCAGGAAGTACTGCACGCTGATCGGTTCCTTGCCGGAATCGAACTCGAGCGGCCGCCCGACGGCCGGACCGAGGATGCCGCTCACGCCAGCCTCTTCCCACGTTTCGCGGATCGCCGTCTCTCGTTCCGATTCGTCGTCGTCGATGTGCCCTTTGGGAAAGACCCAGATCGTCGGATCTTTCTTGGATCGCACCAGTAGCACGGTGGTGCGATCGCCTTCCGTGCGAAAGACGATCGCGCCCGCTTGAGGAACGCGCGCGGTCACTGGTCGCTCGGCTGAAGCCCTCGCGCTCCGTTTAAGGCTGCGGCGCCTGTGGCTGTGCGGTGGAGGTCGCCGCCGGCTTGGCTTTCCGCTCCTCGACCATCCGGTTGTAGTCGGCATCGTCGAGATAGACGATGTTGAGCCAGACCTGCAGCATGTCATCGACGCTGCGCTCGCCGAAGCCGGCCCACATGTTCGGATCTGGATTCCGCCGGTTCGCCGACGTGTTGTCGTGGATGCCGATCAGATGCAGCACGGTTCCGGCGGGCAGCAGCGGCGCGGCGTCGTCGCCGTAGACATAGTTGATGTGCCAGTTGAAATCGAAGTGATCGACCGAGCTCAGGATCTGTGTGCGGTTGGTCGCCGGATCGATCGCTTCGACGGTCAGCCCCTTGCCGCGCATGTGCATGTGTGGCTGGAAGGCGTCGATGCGGCCGGCGCGCGGCATCCGGAAGTAGCCGTCGGTGCGCACGACGGTGTTCGGCGGAACCTCGAGCTCGTCGTTGGGGATGTTGCGAATCGCCTGCGACCGGACCTGGTACTTCGGGACGACGTCCTTCGGATAGAACTTGAACGCCATCGTCGTCTTGTTGTGCTGCTCGGATCCGACGGCGAAGTAGTGCATGTCGTAGCGCAGGCGCGTGCCCTTCTTGAGCAGGCGGCCGGTGTTCTCGCCGTAGATGTCGCCGTATTTCCCGACCGCGTACTCGTGCAGTTGCACGCCGCCCTCCGGCGTCCCCTCCGGTGCGTCGGGCTCGATCACGTAGATGACCACGTGATGAACGATCTTCGGGTTGCTCGGCTTGATCTCCATCGCCTTGATCCAGCGATCCTCGGCGATCACGACGTCGGCGTACTGATCGATCCACCAGTCGGGCCCGTTGGCGTACATCACGAAGTCGTTCGGCGTCGTCACTTTCAGGTCCGGCTCGCCGATGAACCAGTCGGACTCGGGACGGAACGCCAGCGCCGGCGGCATGTCGGCGGCATTGCCGAGCGGCGCGCCGCTATCCGCCCAGCGTACGACGGTCGCGATCTCGTCGTCGCTCAGCGACCGATCGTTTTTGTAGTGCCGGATGCCGACGGTCTTGTCCAGGTGCCACGGCGGCATTTCGCGATTCGCGACGCGCTGCCGGATCGACTTCGCCCACGGGCGCACTTCTTCATAGGTGACGAGCGACATCGGCGCCGAGGTGCCCTGGTGATGGCAGCTCTGGCAGCGGCGCTGGAAAATCGGCGCGACGTCCTTCGCGAACGTCGGCTGCGCGGGAGTTGCGGCTTGTGGCTTGTGGCTTGCGGCTGTTGTGGTGCGAACAGCTTCGCCTTTGACGGTCAGCTTGACCTGGGCATTGGTCCAGCAGCAGTGGTAGCCGAAGTTGCCAGCCGATTCGCCCGACCCGTCGTCGACGACCGCCTGCAGGATGTACTCGCCCGGCTCGGTGAACGTCGCGCTCGTCGTCGCGCGGCCGTTCGCGAGCTTCGCCTGCGGCTCCGAGAACACGACGTCGCCCGGCCCGCGGAACTTCGCCCAGAGAACGGTCATGCCGACCGGTTGCCCGCGGCGCGCCGGCAGCCCGTCGTCTTTTGCGGTGACGGTGAGCGTGGCGCCGGTGGCGGTCTGGTCGGTCGTGCCGAGCGCGACTTCGGGCGGCAGGTTCGAGCTGACCTTTTCGCTATTGCCGCCGCGCGTGGTGCGAAGGCGATCGATCTGCCACACCGGCTTCAGCGTCGCGACCACCTGCTGCGGCTGGCCGTGCGCGTTCAGCTTCCAGACCAGCGTCTTGTCGGCGAAGTCCTTCGGTACGCGGACACTGAACACGTCCTTGTGGCGGCGCGGCACGAAATGCGTCGGCTGCCCGCGATCGCCGCCCGGCTCGAACGTGTTGTCGGCACCGACCGGCAGATCGATCTGCTCCTCGTAGTTGCGGTTCATGTAACCGAACCACATGTTGAAGGAGCCGTCGGCGTTCACGTCGAACCCTTCGTAGACGGGCGCGACCGCCTGACCCGTCCAGTGCCGCAGGTTGACGAGCTGCGAGGCATTCTGCGCGCCAAGGGACGCGGTCATCGCGACAGCAGCGGCGAGACTTAGTACGGACTTCATGGCGGGATTCTAGTCCTCGATGCGGGTGGACTGTGTGGATAATTGCGATTCGCGCCGCCGCTGGGTGACGGCGCTCGCTTCGCTCGCGTAGGCCGGGTAGGCCGGGTAGGCCGGTAGGCCGGGTGGGTCAAGTAGGTCGAACGGCCACGCGATTCCGGCACATGGGTGAACCTGATCGGGTTTACCCATCTCTTCGGCGCATGTGGCCGTCCGACCTACCCGGCCTGCCCGACCCACCGGGCCCACCCGGCCCTTGGTAACCACAGAGAGACGGCGGCACAGAGCCACGCCCGGAGCCGCAAGATTTCGAGCGCGGCGCACGTCCGACGTGCGCTCAACAGCTCCGTGCGACTCTGTGATCCTCGGTGCGCTTTGCGGTCTCTGTGTTGGAGCTTTAATGCCGCAAGCGATCGAAACGCCGCGGCTACCTCTTCTCGGGAAGTGCAAACACGTACAGCGCGTTGCCGGTGGCGGGCATTTTCACCTCTGGGATGATCGTGCGCGGGACCTGGCGCGGGCTGCCGCCGCCGCTGCCGCCGGTCGTGACCGCAACGTACTGGCGGCCGCCGACGCTGAACGTCACCGGGTAGCCCATCACCGTCGTGCCGAGGCGCGTCTGCCACAACGTGTCGCCGGTCTTCGCGTCGAAGGCGCGGAACACCCGATCGAGATCGCCGACGAAACCGATGTTGCTGTCGGTCGTCAGCACCGCGGTCAGGAACGGCGTCCGCTGCTCGCGGCTCCACAGCTCCTTCATCGTCTTCACGTCGAACGCGGCGAGCTTGCCGACGTTCCCTTCCGTGCCGGGCATCTCGAAGAACCGGCGATCGGCGCCGGTGCCGCCCGACCCGTTCGTGAATTCGAGCTTGCGGCCGTTCATCTGCATGCACGACTGACTGAGCGGAATCACCAGCGAGCCATTCGATGGCACGTAGCTCATTGCCTGCCAGTTGTGGCCGCCCTCGGTGCTCGGGCACGAGTCCACCCACTGGCCGGTTGCCTGCTCGAGAATGTCGCCGCGATACTGCGGTGTGCCGTTCTTCGGATCGATCGACTCGAAGACGTTCTGGAAGATCGTCTCCTTGTGCGCGAGGTACTGCCCGGTGCGTCGATCGAGCTTCCACAGAATCCCCGGCTTGCCGATCGTGAACACCACTTTCTGATCGCCGATGTCGACGAGGACGCGTTCGAACACCTCGTCCAGATCGAGCGACTCGCCAGGTGCGTGCTGGTAGTGCCAGGCCAGCGTGCCGTCTTTCGGCCGCAAGGCGACAGTCGAACTCGTGTAGAGCACGTTGTCGAAGTTGCTGGTGCCGCGGCTCGCGCGCATCCACGGCTTCGCCTGCGCCACGCCCCAGTAGGTGAGATCGAGCTCCGGATCGTAACTGCCGGCGATCCACGTCTCGCCGCCGACGCGGAGGTTGTCGGCGAGCTTGCCCCACGTTTCTGCGCCGGTCTCGGTGCCGCGCCGCACCGTGTTGAACTTCCACAACTGCTTGCCGGTTGCCGCGTCGTAGCCGCTGATCCAGCAGCCGTCGTTGCCGAAGCGGTCGCAGCCGACGAGGCCGTTGACGACGACGCCTTTGATGACGATTGGACCGGCGGTGTTGGCGTAACCCTTGGCGCGATCGGCGATCGGCGTATCCCACACCGTCTTGCCGCTGCGCGCGTCGAGCGCGACAATCCGCGCGTCGGTCGTCGCGACGAACACCTTGTCCTGGTAGATCGCCATGTTGCGCATGGCGGCGATGCCGATGGCGGCGTTCGGCCCGACGTGGTTTTCCCAGATCAGATCGCCCGTGCGCGCATCGAGCGCCTGCACGGTGTTCATCGTGTTGGTCAGGTAGATGATGCCGTTGTGGACGAGCGGCGTCGGCTCGTTCGCCTGCCCCTCGTTCATCGACCAGGTCCACACAAGCTGCAGTTCCCTGACGTTGTCGCGCGTGATCTGCGTCAGCGGACTGTGGCTCCAGCCCTGATAGTTGCGGCGCGCCATCAGCCAGTCGCCTGGATCCTGGTTGCGCAGCATCTCGTCGGTCACCGGCACGTAGTTCTTGACCGTGCCCGACACCGTGAGGCCGAGCGGCCCTGAGTTCGCCGGTGTCCCGCCGCGCCCCCCGGGTCCACCGCCGGCCCCGCCCCGACCTGCGCCGCGCCCGCCCGCTGGCGGCGCGTCGACGGCCGTCGTCGTCTGCGCCTGTCGCGCGCCGGCGCCCGTTGCCGCGGCGGCGCCGGTCGCAACGGTGCCGATTGGCACGGCGGTGGTCGGCGTGAACGCCTGCTCGCCGGCGGCGGCGCCGTTCGCCTGGAGAATGAACGCGGTGACGGCGAGATACTGGTCCTCGCTCAAAGACGCGGCGGTGGGCGGCATCGTCGACTGGATGAACTCGAACAGATCGCGTGTCGAGCGCGACCGCCAGGTGTTCAGGAAATTGTTCCCCGCGAGTTGCGGCGCCTCGTTGCGGCCCGCGAGATCGGGAAGATGACAGCTCGCGCAGCTCGCCTGGTAGACCGTACGTCCGGTGGCGGCCTGCGCCGCGGAGTAGACCGTGGCCGGGGCCTGCTGCCCCGCAAGCAGCACGTGCCCGAGCGGCGCCGACAGCGCGAGCGCCACGACCGGCAGCCTCATCCTGGTCATCGCTTGGTCTCCTGCGGCATCAGCCAGCCCCACAGGTTGCCGTCGGGTGCTTTTTCGCTGTGCACCTGGACGTACAGCCGCCCCTTCTCGAGGTCGGCGACCTGCACCGGCGTCAGATCGGCCGTCCCGGTCAGCGTTCCGCTGGCGGCGTCGGTCTTTGCGACCGCGAGATCGAATGCCACGGGTCCGCGAACGCCGCGCACCGGCGACCGGTGCACCTGCGCGGTCGTCGCCGGCGATTTCAGCCCCTCGAACGAGCCGGTAATCGACAACTTCGAACCGCTGAGGACGGCCGTCACCGTTCCGGTGCCGGCGATTGTCGATTGCATGGACACGTCAATCGGCACCGGCGAGAGCCGCGTCTTGAAGGTGCGTGAAGACTGCGCCGACAGAGACCCGATACAGGCGACGAGGCAGACGAGCGGTATCACGAACCGCTTCGCATGACGCATGGGTGCCGCTCCTCAGTTGAGAACGCGGCAATCATAATGCGATCGTCTAGCTTTTGGGTTCGGCGAGGCGTGGGAGCTCGGTCTGCGGCGAATGGAGTTCGTACAAGCTGCCGGTCGGGTCGAGGCTGTAGGTCGCGATGGCGTCGCTCACCTCATTACCGTAGAGATCGACCGCTTCGCCGTCGGTTGTCGCCGTTTGTCTTGGGCCGGTCACTGCGTCGGACGCGGCGAGCGTGATATCGCCGGTACGGATTGATCGTGTAGAGGTGACACCGCGGTGTGTCATTAGCGAACCACCGCCCACGAGGAGCATGAGAGCGACGAGTCCAAGTCGACCGGGCGCGTTCACCAACTGCCTCCGCATGAGCGGGTTGCAACGGAAGTGCCACGCGCGAAGGAACCGCTGAGCACCGCAGCCGTGGCGCAGCCGTTGCACTGCCTGAGCGCATGGATTTGCGACTCCGCCACGCGCGCGCAGTTGTTTCCCGCGAATGGCGGATCGTTCGCGCCCAGCATCCGCGCCTGGCCATTGGAGTCCTCACCGCCTTCCTTGTAGTCGTCGCCGCTTCCACAGTCGGTAGTGCGTGGTTCCTTATTTCCCTTTTCAATGGGTTGCCGGATACCGATGCGCTGCACCGCATGACGGAGATGGACCAGGCGACGGCCGTCTTCGACGCCCAGGATCAGCTCGCCTTCACGGTCTACAAGGAGCAGCGGATCGACGTCCCCCTCTCGGACGTTTCGGAGAACCTGACCAAGGCGTTGCTCGCGATCGAGGATCAGCGGTTCTACCAGCATCGCGGGTTCGACCTCGTCCGGATCGGGTCGGCGGCCCTTGCCAACATCCGCCATGGCCGGCGGGCGCAAGGCGGCAGCACGCTGACCCAGCAGCTCGCCCGGCAAAGCTTTCTGACGACCGACAAGACGTTCCACCGCAAGCTGCAGGAGCTCGTGCTCGCCGCGCGCATCGAGCGGCTCTACACCAAGGATCAGATCCTCGAGCTCTACTTGAACAAGGTCTATTTCGGCGACGGCTTGTACGGGATCGAAGCGGCGTCGCGCGGCTACTTCGGAAAGCACGCGTCGGAGCTCGGCGTGGCCGAGGCGGCAACGCTGGCCGGCCTTGTGAAGTCCCCCTCGTCGTATGCACCGACGGTGAGCCTCGAGCGCGCCGTGCAGCGCCGCAACATCGTCCTGCAGGCGATGCTCGAAAACGGCGCCATCGATCGAAAGCAGTGGCAGGCCGCGCGCGCCACCAAGGTCGCGCTGCACGACACGCTGCGCGCTTCCGAACCCCACGGGCAGTATTTCAAGGAGCAGGTCCGGCGCGAACTGGTCGATCGTTTCGGCTGGCAGCGCGTCTACCAGGGCGGGCTTCGCGTGTTCTCGACGATCGACATGCCGATGCAGATCGCGGCCGAAACCGCGGTCGCCGAACATCTGAAAACGATCGAGGACAAGCGCGCGGCCTGGCAGGCACGGCGCGCCGCGGCGGCCGCGAAGAACGCGGCGGCAAAGAAACCGACCGACGCACAGGGCGAGCCCGACGTGTTGCAGGCGGCGCTCATCTCGATGGATCCCGAAAGCGGTCACGTTCGGGCGATGGTCGGCGGCCGCGATTTCGAAGCGAGCCATTTCAATCGCGCGGTGCAGGCGCACCGCCAGCCGGGCTCGGCGTTCAAACCGTTCGTCTACGCGACGGCGCTCGAAGACGGGTACTCGCCGGCGTCGGTCGTCGATCACCTCGACGACCCAATCGCAACGCTGCAGGGCGCCTACGTGCCGGAGGACGAACACTCGTCGGCCACGTCGATGACGCTTCGTGCGGCGCTGCGCACGTCGAGTAATCGCGCCGCTGTCCGCCTGCTGCAGGAAGTCGGGATCCGCAAGACCGTGCAGTACGCGAAGACGATGGGCATTGGCGACGTGCCGGCGGTCCCGTCGCTCGCGCTCGGCTCCGGCGAGGTCACGCTGCAGTCGATGACGGCGGCCTACGCCGCATTCGCGAACCACGGTCTCGTTCCGCAACCGCTGCTCGTGCGCCGCGTGGAGGATCAGGACGGCCGCGTCCTCTACCAAGCGCAGGAGTCGTCGACGCGCGCGGTCAGCGACATCACCGCGTTCCTGATGTCGACGATGCTCGCCGACGTGATCAACGCGGGCACGGCCAATCGCGCGCGGCAGATCGGGTTCAAGCTGCCGGCCGCCGGCAAAACCGGGACGACCAACGACTTCAAGGACGCCTGGTTCATCGGCTACACGCCGAAGCTGGTGACCGGCGTCTGGGTTGGCTTCGACGAGCCGCGAACGATCCTGCCCAACGGCTTCGCCGCCGACGTCGCCGTGCCGGTGTGGGCGAAGTTCATGAAGGTCGCGACGCGCAACGACAAGGCGGAGTGGATCAACGTGCCGTCCGGGGTGACGACCGCGACCGTCTGCCGGTTGAGCGGGCTGCTGGCGTCGGAAGGCTGCCAGGATGTCGAGGTGGAGGCACGTGACGGCCATCTCGAACGTCGGTCGATGGTCTACACGGAGTACTTCGCGCGCGGTACCGAGCCGACGACATACTGCGATCTCCATCCGACCCGGGGCATCGTGGCCAAGGTGGCCGGGATGTTCGGCGCCGAGCAGGACAAGCCGACGCCGCCGCGTGTCGACGACCCGGTGGTCGCGCCTGTGGCGACCGCGACGAGCGGCATCGCACCGCCGCCGCCGACGGTCGAGACCACGCCCGAGCCGCCGAAGAAAAAGCGCGGCTTCTGGTCGCGCGTGTTTGGCGTCGGCAAAGACGACAAGGACACGAAGCACGACGAGCGTCACGACGACAAAAACGACCCGAGCGCCCCCAAGAAGAAAGGCGGGTAGGTCGGGCGGGGGGGCTGGCGGGTCGAACGGCCACAGCTCTCGCGTGAGGGGGTCAACTCGATTTGATTTGACCCACCCAATCCAAATCAGCAGTTTTTCGACCCGCCCGGCCTGCCAGACCCGCCGGACCTGCCCGGCCATCAGTGGTAGCATGCCGGTACGATGCCGCTCCGGGACGTTCTCGGGCATAACCGGCTCATCGCACTCCTCAAACGATCGGTAGCGGGCGCGAGCCTGCCGCCGAGCTTGCTCTTTGCCGGGCCTGCGGGCGTTGGCAAGCGGAAGGCTGCCGTCGGGCTCGCGCAGGCACTCAACTGCCTGTCGCCGCGCGACGGCGACGCCTGCGGATCGTGCACGGCCTGCACTCGCATCGCGCGCGGTGTCCATCCCGACGTCGCCATCCTCGAACCCGAAGACAGCGGCGCGATCAAAATCGAGGCGGTCCGCGACATCGTCGAGCGTTCGGCGTACCGGCCGTTCGAAGGGCGCCGCCGCGTCGTCATCGTCGACAACGCCGACGCGCTCGTCCCGCAGGCGCAGAATGCGCTGCTCAAGACGCTCGAGGAGCCGCCACCTTCGTCCGTGTTCATCCTCGTCACTGCGCGTCCCGACGTGCTGCTGCCGACGGTCCGCTCGCGGTGTCCGCAGCTGCGCTTTCGTCCGCTCTCGCCCGGCGACATCGCCGCGGCGCTGATCGCGCGCGGCGCCGGCGAGAGCGAAGCGCGCGCGGTCGCGGCGACGGCGAACGGCAGCCTCGGCGAGGCGCTCGAAGCGGCTGGCAACGATCTGGTCGACGCGCGCGACGTCGCGCAGCGCGTGCTGATGCGGGCCGGCGCGGAGCGCGATCCGGCGCGGCGGATTGAGCTCGCCAAGGAGCTGCTCGCGAAAACCGGATCCGGCGGCGCTGCCGACCGCGAGCAGTTGTCGTCGTACCTGCGCGCGATGGCGTCGCTGCTGCGCGACGCGGAGATTCTCTCGACCGGCGCCGACGCGAGCGCGCTCGCCAACGCCGACGCCCGTCCCGCGCTCGAACGTCTCGCGCCGGCCTACCGGCGCGATCGCGGCGTGCGCGCGTTCGAGGCTGTCGACCAGGCGCTCGTCGCGCTGGCGCCGCCGCGCAATGCCGGGGTGAAGATCGTCGCCGACTGGGTGGTGTTGCAGCTATGACAGTGCCGGCGCGAGGTCCGCTCGTCGCCGTCAAGCTGACGCCGGTCGGCCGCGCAGCCACGTACGTGGTCGGGGACGCGCAGCCGGCGCCGCGCTGCGGCGACGCCGTCGTCGTCCAGAGCGACGGCGGAACGGCGTTCGGTACGGTAGTGCGCGCGATTCCGCAGCTGGAGCCGAAGCGCGCACCGAGCGGCGACCAGCCGCCGCGAGTCGTCCGCATCGCCACCCGCGACGACATCGTCGCGCGGATGAAGCACAAGCACCGCGAGCAGGAGGCGCACCGGATTGCGCTCCTCAAGATTCGCGAGCGCGGCCTAGGCATGAAGCTCGCCCGCGTCGAACAGGCGTTCGACGGGTCGAAGCTGATTTTCTATTTCACCGCCGACGGACGCGTCGATTTCCGCGAACTGGTCCGCGAGCTTGCTGCGGAGTTCCGCACGCGGATCGAGATGCGGCAAATCGGCGTGCGCGACGAAGCCAAGATGTACGGCGGCTACGGCACCTGCGGCCGCCCGCTCTGCTGCACGACGTTCCTGCAAACCTTCGAGCCGGTTTCGATCAAGATGGCCAAGCAGCAGGACTTGAGCCTCAATCCATCGAAGCTGTCCGGGCTGTGCGGACGCCTGAAATGCTGCCTGCGCTACGAGCTGCCGAACGCAAAGGGCGTCCTCCACGGCGGATGCGGCAGTGAAGGCCATTGTGACAATCCGAGTGGCTGCGGCAGTTGTGGCAGCGGCAGCTGCCGCTCCGGCAGCTGCGGCTGCCATGGCTGAGGGCGAACGGCTCATGGCTACCGACCATCGAACCGCCATCCTAGCCATCAGCCATCAGCGATCAGCCATTGACAGCGACAGTGACAGAGAGACGCGCGAAACCGCGGATCGCGCTGACCGTGGGTGACCCCGCTGGAATAGGTCCGGAGGTTGCGGCGAAGGCGGCAGCCGACGGCCGCGTGCTGCAGGCGTGCGAGCCGATCCTGTATGCGCCGCCCGACGGCCACGCGTTCCCGATTGGACAGCTGAGCGGCGCCGCCGGCCGCGCCGCTTACGACAGCATCGTGCGCGCCGTAGGCGATGCGCGCGCCGGCACCGTCGACGCGATCGCCACCGCGCCGGTGAACAAGGAAGCGTTTCGTCTCGCCGGCCTGCCGTGGAACGGCCACACCGATCTGCTCGCGCATCTCACTGATTCCGCGCACGTGGCGATGATGTTCTACTCCGAGGCGCTGCGCGTCGTGCTCGCGACGGTGCACATCGCTCTCGCCGAGGTGCCGCGCGCGCTGACGCGCGAGTCGCTGGAAGCGACGATCGGGCTCACCGCGCGCGAGCTGCCGCGGTTCGGCATCGCGCGGCCGCGGATCGCCGTTGCCGGCCTCAACCCGCACGCCGGGGAGCACGGCCTGTTCGGGCAGGAAGAGGAATTGGCGATCCGTCCGGCGATCGAGGCGTGCCGCGGGCGCGGCATCGACGTGCAGGGGCCGTTTCCCGGCGACACGATTTTCGTCCGCGCCCGCCGCGGCGACTTCGACGTCGTCGTCGCCTGCTATCACGATCAGGGGCTCATTCCGGTGAAGCTCGTCGCCTTCGGCCAGGCGGTGAACGTCACGCTGGGGCTGCCGATCATCCGCACCTCGGTCGATCACGGAACCGCCTTCGACATCGCCGGCAAAAGCGTGGCCGACCCAGAGAGTATGATCGCAGCGGTGCTGCTCGCCGCGAGACTCGCCGGTGGAGCGCGAAGGCTTTAGCCGAGCGCCGTCGCGATCGCTCGCCTGAAAGGTTCGCGCTCCGTCGAATCGACCGATGGCTGATAAAACTGACCGCGAAAAGGCGCAGAGCAACATCGCCGAAAACCGCAAGGCATTCCACGATTTCCACCTGCTCGAAACCTTCGAGGCGGGGCTGGTCCTCCTTGGCACCGAGGTGAAGGCGATCCGCGAAGGCCGCGTAAACCTTCGCGACAGCTACGCCCGTGTTGAGGATGGCGAAGTGTTCCTCTACAACGTGAACATCAGCCCGTACAGCCATCGCGGCTATGCCGACCACGAGCCGCTGCGCCGCCGCAAGCTGCTGCTGCACCGCGACGAGATCCGCAAGTTGATCGGCAAGACCGTCGAGAAAGGGATGACCCTCGTCCCGACGCGGCTCTACTTCAAGAACGGACGGGTGAAGGTGGCGGTCAGCCTGGCGAAGGGCAAGAAGGAATACGACAAGCGCGAAACCATCAAGCGGCGCGAAGCCGATCGCGAAACCCGCGCGGCAGTGAAATCGCGACGGTAGAATAACCACACGATGCCCGTTCCGTTGCTCGACCTCGAGGCGCAGTATCGGCCGTTGCGCGACGCGATTCTCGCCGCCATCACCCGCGTCTGCGACAGCCAGCGCTTCATCATGGGCCCCGAAGTGGACGCGCTCGAGCGCGAGCT
>Ga0075435_100001059_pt1 | contig 17469 bp, 20 predicted proteins | sample RhiMethybrSRZTD4_FD_75302 | JGI IMG/M metagenome (GOLD analysis project Ga0075435, IMG submission 75302) | Populus rhizosphere microbial communities from Tennessee, USA - Rhizosphere MetaG P. TD hybrid SRZTD4 | ecosystem: Host-associated > Plants > Roots > Rhizosphere > Soil | place: USA...
ATCCGGCCCTGCGCGAGCCGTTCATCGCGGCGCTCGCGCTCGCCTGATCGCGGAGCCAATCAGAACTGCGTGTTTGCGCCAATTGGCAGGACGCGCACCTCGACGTCCGGCGCGACGTCCGCCGCCCGCCGGGCGAACTCGTCCTCGGGGGACTCGGACGGCACGCGACCATACATCGGCCGGTAGGTCCCCCAGTGGATCGGAACGGCGATGCGCGGCCGCAGCATCCGCAGGGCGGTGGCCGCCCGCTCCGGGTCGAGGTGGCCGGGCGGCAGCCGCGGTCCCCACCCGGCGATCGGCAGGAGCGCGACGTGCAGGCGGTCGGCCAGATCGGACATGCCCGCGAACAGGTCGGTGTCGCCGGCGAAGTAGACCCGTCGTCGGCCGCCGAGCAGGTACCCGAGCGACGGCGCCTTCACGCCGAGTGGTCCGCGGGCGGCGGAGTGGGCCGCGTGGGTGGCGACGACGGAGAGCCCGTCCAGATCGGCGTGATCGCCCTCCCCGACCTCGACGACCCGCGTGAAGCCGCGCCGCTCGAGCAGCGCCCCGGCGCCGCGCGGCACGACCACCCGTGTGTCGTGCCTGAGCCCGTCGAGCGACGGCAGGTCGAGGTGGTCCCAGTGGACGTGTGAGATCAGGATCAGGTCGACCGGCGCGATCGCCTCCGGTTGCACCGCCTCCGCCCGGCGCAGGTGGCCGACGCGGCGCCGCAGCACCGGGTCGGTGAGGACGCGGACGCCCTCGAGCTCGACGAGCACCGTGCTGTGCCCGAACCAGGCCAGGCGCCCCGTTCCCACCGCGACGATCAGGCCGGGCCGGCTGCGGGCACGGCGTCTGTCCCTGCCGCACGGCTGGCCGGCCCGCCGTTGCCCTGGAGCGTCCGCCGCCACCCGGCGAGGATCTCGTGGACGTGCTCGGCCCCCACGATCTCGCCCTCGGGGAGCGGCAGCCCGGCCGGGGCGAACAGGAACGCGCGCGTCTGCGGTCCGCCCATGCCGCCGTGGAACGAGATCAGCTCCTCGAACGCGCAGCCCTGCTCGAGCTGGCCGTCGTAGAAGCTGTTCACCATCAGGTCGGCGACGTGCGCGAACCCGTCGGTGCGCTTCAGGTGCAGGGCGGCGTTCGGCGGGAACGGCGCGAGCGGGTCCTCGCCCTCGACGGTGCCGTCGGCGACGTAGTGCGCGCCGTCCGCGCCGAGTGCGACCGGCCCGCGCTGATCCGACCGGGCCAGGACGAACCCGATGTGGGGGTGCGCGCGCAAGGTCTCGACGAGCCGCGGGTAGCGCTCGTCGATCTCCTCGAGCGTCAGCCGGCGCTGCTCGGCCATCAGGTAGATGAGCCCCAGGTTGCCCGAGCCGAGCACGACCACGCCGGGCTCGCCGATGTCGGCGCCCGCCTCCTCGTCGCCGGCGGGCGCCGGCCGCCCGGTTGCCTCGCGCACCGCCTGCGACATCGCCGTGTCGTGCTCGTCGCCGGCGTCGAGCGGGGCGACGGCGCTGCGCTCGAGCGTCCGGTCGACCAGGTCGGCGAGGCTGTAGCCGTTGCGCTGCAGGAACGTCGCGCCCTGGGTCTGGCCGTGGTCGGAGAGCACCACGATCTCGTAGGGCCGTGGTGCGTAGCGGCGGGCCCGGTCGATCCGCCCGAACTCCTGGTCGAGCTTGCGCAGCGCCTCGAGCGTGTCGGCCCGCTCGAGGCCGGAGTGGTGGGCGACCTCGTCGTAGCTCGAGAAGGTCGCGTAGATCGCCGGGCGGCCGCGCATCATGTCGGAGAGGACGCCGAAGACGATCAGGTCGCGGACGACGACGCAGATGCCGGCCCGCAGGAACGGGTATTTGCCGCCCCGGTGGCCGCGCGGCCGCACGTCGCGGCGGATCGCCCGCAGGGAGGCCGACACCTCGAGGAAGATCTCCCAGAAGAAGAGGACGAGCACGCGGGTGACGTTCGAGCCGTTCGCGAAGAACGCCCGGTAGCCGGGGTTGGCCTGCTTCTCGGCGTCCATCCGGCTGACGGTGAGGATCACCTCGTCGGCCTCGCCCGAGAGCAGGTTGCCGCGGCTGCCGCCGCCGTCGACCAGCAGTCCGCGGCCGGTGGCGCGGCGGCGCTCGATCTCGGCACAGTCGGCGGGGGCCGAGCAGGTCATGACCTTGCCCGTCTCCTTCTCCACCCACCGGAATGCGGGGATGTCGTCGTTCGAGCCGAGCAGGATCCCCGCCTGGCTGGCGCCGGTCTGCGACGAGAAGTCGGTCTCCCACTCGAGCAGCGTGTGCGTGCCGTCGCCGAGCCAGCGGGCCAGGTGCGGCGCGTGGCCGTCGCGCATCGCCCGCTTCAGCACCGGATAGGCCAGGCCGTCGATCTCGAGGTAGACGATGCCGGGCACGTCCGTCTCCTCGACGTGGCCCTGGCGGCGGGAGACCCGCCGGATCGTGCGCAGCAGGTGGACGTCGTCGTTCGTGCCCGTGAGGACGCCGATCACGACGCCGGCGGCCGACGCGAGCAGCGCGACGGCGAACGCCTGGCCGTAGGACGAGAGCTGGATCGCGCGGTCGTCGATGGCCGCGGCCGCCTTGATCATGAACGCGTCCAGGAACAGGATCAGGATGAAGTCGAGCGCGAGCGTGAACGGCAGCCGCAGCGCCGCGACCACCGGCGGAAGCACCGCGTTCAGCACCGCCACGAGGGCCGCGGTGACGAGGGCGCCGACCGCCGACGGAATCCGCACCCCTGGAACCAGATAGGCAGCGACCAGCAGGGACGCCGCGGCGGTCACCCAGGACACGACGACCGCCACCGGCGTCAGGCGTGGGAAGTCGGGCTCCCACCGCAGCGCGGCGCCGTAGGCGGGCTCGCCGGCCCGGGCGGTCGTGGACGGGCCCTCGGTCATCAGACCTGGGACGCTCGCGCCGGCCGCAGCCGGACGCATCGTCCGGATGGGACGACCATGGCTCCGCGCCATTTCATCCGCGCGGCATGAGGGGGCCGCCGTCCGGCCGCCCTACGCTCGCCCCGACCGAGGGAGGACTCCAGATGAACGCGCAGGCTGCCACAGGCACAACCCCGGGCCGGCTCTCGAGCCCCATGACGGGCTGGGTGCGCTTCGCCGCCATCCTGCTCATCCTGGCGGGGGCGATGAATGTCATCCATGGGTTCACGCTCCTCGACCACAAGCACTTCGTCGCGAACCAGCTCGACTTCGCGAACTTCACGTTCTGGGGTGTGGTGTTCCTCATCGGCGGCGTCGTCCAGATCGGGGCCGGCGTCGCGGTCTTCGGGCGGCGACTGATCGGCTATCAGGTCGGCGTCGTGCTGGCGATCATCGCGATCGTGATGTGGTTCCTGATGATCTTCGGCGCGCCCTTCGGGGCGATGATCGGGATCATCGTGAACCTGTGCATCCTGTACGGCCTCACCGTCGGCGCGATGGACGACTGGTCGTAGCGCTCCGCCCGAAGGGCTACATCGCCTTCAGGCCGGCGAGGTAGACGAGCACGGCCTGGACGCGCCGGTTCGCCTCGGCGGACTCCGCCAGCTCCAGCCTGCTGAAGATCGCATTGATGTGCCGCTCGACCGCGCGGGTCGTGATGAAGAGCGACCGTGCGATCGCGGCATTGCTGCGCCCCTCGGCGATCATGCCCAGGATCTCCCGCTCCCTCGGCGTCAGCTTGTCGACGCGGGAGCCCGCGCTCGCGGACTGGGCGCCGACGAGCCGCTCCACGATGTGGGGGTCGACAACGGAGCCGCCCTCGGCGACCTCGTGGAGAGCGCGCGCCAGCTCGCCCTCGTCCTTCAGCCGCTCCTTCAGCAGGTAGGCGCGCCGGTCGGAGCCGCCCTCGAGCAGCGCCACGGCATACAGCGGCTCGGCGTGCTGGCTGAGCACGACGACGCCGATGTCGGGGTGCGACTGGCGCAGCTCGCGCGCGAGCCGGATGCCCTCGTCGGTGTTCGTCGGCGGCATGCGGATGTCGGTCAGGACGACGTCCGGCTGCACGGCGTCGATCGTCGTTCGCAGGTCGTCGAGATCGGCGCACGTGGCGACGACGTCGACCTCCTCGAGCTCCTCGAGGACGCGCATGATGCCTTCGCGAGCCAGGTAGCTGTCCTCGCCGAGCACGATGCGAAGCGCGGTCACGTCCACCTCCCCGGGCTGCCTTTCCCGCTCACCGCGATAGCCGTCGTCTCGGCCCCCTGACCCGAGCGACGGTCGAAAACACGACCGTCGGTTCGCGCAAACATATCCCGTCCAGGCGAGTGATGCCACCGTTCCGACAGGGTGATGCCGTATGTCATCGAGGAGACGTTGGACCAACCTGACGGGTTCCGGGAATTGGCTGCCCGACTGTGGTGCTACCCCGCGTCGTTGTGGTGTTTCCCGGCCTATACCGGACGGCGCGACATGCGTATCGTGCGAAGCTGCCCTGAAATAGATCGGGGCAAGCTGGCGGATACGGAAACCTGGGGAGGGCGTATTTCCGCGGTGAGGCCAACAGGCGCTGCTTCAGGCGCAAGATCGTCGACCCGTCGGCAAACAGCTTCGCGCGGAGGCCGCGCGGTCGAGCTGGCGGCGGTCGGCCCGGCTGAGCAGACCAGCCCGGCGCCGCCGCCGTTCGACGTCATCGATTCGAAGGTGCGTGTCCCGGCGGTGCCCGAGGGCAGCGTCTCGCGCGTCGGCTTGGTGAACCGGCTGCGCACGACCACGACCACTCCGGTGGTGCTCGTCGCTGCGCCCGCGGGATACGGCAAGACGACCCTGCTGGCGCAGTGGGCGGCCCGCGACGAGCGGCCCGCAGTGTGGGTCACGATCGACGAGCGGGACAACGACCCGCTCGTCCTGGTGCGGCACCTCGCCGTGGCGCTGGGCGGTGCCCGGCCCGTGCCGCCGTCCCTGCTCGAGGCGCTCGGGACGCCGGGCGCCTCGGTGTGGGCACGGGCGCTTCCGCGCCTCGTCGCGGCGATCGACGCCGACGCGGAGCCGTTCCTCATGATCCTGGACTGCGCCGACCGTCTGCACGACCGTGAGGCGATCGAGGCGGTCGACACGCTCGCCGGGCACGTTCCCGAGGGGTCGATCCTGGCGCTCGCCGGTCGCACGGCGCCCGCGCTCCCGATCGGCCGCATGCGCGCCAACGGGAGCGTGCTCGAGATCGAAGCCGATGCGCTCGCCCTCAGCCGGCGGGAGGCGACGCTCCTGCTCCGCGGTGCGGGAGTCGATCCCAGCGACGACGAGGTGCGCTACCTCGTCGAGCAGACCGAGGGATGGCCCGCCGGCCTCGTCCTTGCCGCCCGCTGCATGCAACGCCCCAGCCAGCGTCTGGAGGAGGCGCTCGAGTTGGCCGGTGACGACCGCTACGTCGCGGACTACTTCCGGGTGGAGCACCTCTCCGACCTCGACCAGGAGACGCTGACGTTCCTGCGCCGGTCGGCGGTGCTCGCCCGCATGTCCGGCCCGCTCTGCGACGCCGTGCTCGAGACGTCCGGCTCGGGCAAACGGCTGCGCGCCATCGACGGATCCAACCTCTTCGTGGTCCCGCTGGATGCGTCGGGGAAGTGGTACCGGTACCACCACCTCTTCCGCGACGTCCTGCTGCGCGAGCTCGAGGACACCGAGGCGGAGCGGATCCCGGAGCTGAACGAGCGCGCCGCGGACTGGTTCGAGGCGCACGGCGACATGGAGGCCGCACTCGACCCCGCGGCCTCCGCCGGTGACGTCGACCGGGTCGCCCGGATCCTCGGGTCGATCGCCCTGCCGGCCGTGAGCAGCGGCCGGGCCGGGTCGGTCGAGCAGTGGCTCGACGGGTTTCCCGGCCGCGACGACCTCGACCGCTACCCCGGCGTCGCGACCCTGGGCGCATGGGTGCATGCAGTGCGCGGAAACTCGGAGGAGGCACACCAGTGGCTGCGGGCAGCCGAGGGAGGCACGCCGGACGCCGAGATGCCCGACGGCTGCGCATCGGCGCGGCCGTGGACGGCCGTCGTGCGGGCGGCCATGTGCAGCCACGGGGCGGATCGCATGCTCGCCGACGCGGAGTCGGCGCTGGCCGACCTGCCGACCGACAGCCGCTGGTATCCGATCGCGCTCCTCCTCCGCGGAGCGGCGCTGACCCTGCTCGGCGAGATCGACGAAGCGGACGTCGTGCTCGCCGACGCGGCTCGCGCGGCCGGCTGGGCCGGCGCGACCGACGTCCAGATCATCGCCATCGGCGAACGGGCGATGCTGGCGGCGGCCTGCGGCGATCACGGCACGGCCGAGACGCTCGCGGAGGAGGGGCGGGAGCTCGTCTACGAGGACCGGCTGGACACCTATGCGACGAGCGCCGCGGAGCTGGCGGCCGCGGCCCGCGCCGGCCTGCGCCGGTGCCGCTGGGACCAGGCCCGGGCCGACCTGGGCGCCGCCGAGCGCCTCACCGAAGACCTGGGCGACGCGCTGCCCTGGTTCGCGGTGCAGACGCGCATGGAGCTGGCCCGGGCGCACCTGACGCTGCGCGACGCCGAGGGGGCCGGCGGGCACCTCGACGGGGCCATGGAGATCCTCGGGAGCCACCCGCATCTCGGGGTGCTCGAACGCCAGGCCAACGCCCTCCGGGACGAGATCGCTTCCACGCGCGAGGTGGGCGACTTCACCGGATCGGGGCTGACGGCAGCCGAGCTGCGACTGCTCCCGCTGCTCGCCACCCACCTGTCGTTCCGCGAGATCGGCGAGCGTCTGTTCGTCTCCCGCAACACGATCAAGACGCAGGCGATCTCCGTGTATCGCAAGCTGGGCGTCTCGAACCGCAGTGCCGCCATCGAGCGCGCGGCCGAGATCGGCCTCGTCGACCCCGCAGCGCCCGCGGGCGCGAACGGCCTCAGCGCGATCGCCTGACGGGTCGGCCGCTTCACCCGCAAGGGGCGATGCGCCGGAGGCCCGGAACGCCTGCAATCGTGGTACCGCTGTGGACGACTACACCGACACGCTGCGACGGCTTTCGATTCGCGACGACGCGTACGTCGAGTCGCTCTCCGACGACCAGAAGAACGTCGAGGAGTCCGGCTTCGATCGCAAGACCCACGCCCTCGTCCAGCTTGGCGCGATGGTCGCGATCGATCCCGCGCCGCCGTCGTACATGCGCCTGATCGACGTGGCGCTCGAGTGCAACGCCACCCGGAACGAGATCGTCGGGACGCTGATCGCGGCGATGCCGGCAGTCGGCGCCGCCCGGGTCGTCTCGGCCGCCCCGAAGCTCGCGCTCGCGCTCGGCTACGACGTTGCGGCGGCGCTCGAGGAGCTCGGCGACGGCCGCAGGCTGCGGTGACCGGCCGCGCGCACACATGGTCCTGACGCTCGCCATCATCCTCGCGCTGATCCTGCCGCATCCCGCGAACATCGTCGTGCTGGTGCTCGGCGCGATCGGCGAGGTCGGCGAGATCGTGTGGGGCCGCCGGCTGGCCCGCCGCTGGCGGCCGAAGACGGGCGTCGAGACGCTGGTCGGGCAGACCGCCGACGTCGTGGTGGAGTGCCGCCCCCGCGGCCAGGTGCGCGTCCACGGCGAGCTGTGGGAGGCCGAGTGCCAGGACGGGGCCGAGGTGGGCGCGACGGTGCGGATCGTGGGCCGCGAGGAGCTCACCCTGACGGTCGTCCCGGGATGAGTGGGGCGCAGGCGCCGGCCCGGCGCGGCCTCGAGCTCGTGGCCGAGCAGACCGACCGGGCGGCGAGCCTCATCTGCCGCGGGACGCTGGACGCCCGCGGCCTGCCACGGCTGCGGATGGCGATCGATGCTGCGCTCGCGCGCCCGAGCCTCCTGGTCTACCTCGACCTCGAGGACGTCACGTCGACCGACGCTGCCGGGGCGCGGCTGATCGCGGCGACGATCCGCCGCTGCGCGGCCGAGCGGGTGCATCTCGAGCTGTGGCCGGGGGCGGCGGTCGAGCGGGGCCTGCTCGCGCTCGGTGTCACGCTGCCGCGCCGGGCATACCCGGTTCGGCCTTGTGCCCTCCCCGCGGGCCCTGGCGGCACGTCGCCGGGGCCGGTTTCGCCCCGTCACCCCGTTTGGGCGATACCACCCTCCACACCACCGGCGAGCATGCGCTCATGAGCTCGACGAATCCCGACAGCTACGAGCGTGAACGGCTCGGTGCGAGATTCTGGGTCGGCCTCGTCCTGGCCGCGATCGCCTGCGGCGTCGGGGCGATCCTCGCGTTCGCACTCTTCGGGTTCGCCTGGGCCGCGTGGGGGCTGATCGGGGCGATCATCGCGTTCGTCGCGCTGGCGGCGGCGGCGGCCTGGGCCATGGACCGCAGGTCACGCCGGCGCTGGTCGTGAGCTGCTAGCGGGTCGCCGGTGTCATCTGCGGCGCCTGGAGAGGTTGCCGGGCCCCCCGCCGGCGTCGCCGGGACCGACCCCGTCGAGCCACCCGCGTCCGCCCCGCGGCTGGCGCTCGTCTGCGGGCTGCTCTTCGCCGTCATCGCCCTGATGATCCTGCTGCCGCGCGGGCCGGGCGCCAGCGCGGTGCTCTCCGTCTCCATCGGCGGCGTGCTGCTCGTCGCCGTGACGGCCGCCCGGGTGCCGATGCGCTGGGTTGTCCGCATCTCGATCATCGTGGCCCTGATGGCGGGCATCTCGGTCGTGATGATCCTGGCCTTCGGCGACACCGCCACGACCACAGGGCTGGGCATGACGACCCTGCTCGTGGTCGCCGTCCCGGTCGCGATCGTCTCGGGGCTGCGCGACGCCCGTACCGTCAGCATCCAGGCGGTCTTTGGCGCGATCGCGATCTACCTGATCGTCGGACTGGCGTTCGCGCTGGCGGCGAACATCGCCGGCCGGCTCTCGGGCGACCCGTACTTCGCTCAGACACACTCGGCAAGCCTCTCGCAGTACGTCTACTTCAGCTACGTCACCCTGGCCACGCTCGGGTACGGCGATCTCACACCGGCCACCGCCGTCGGCCGCCTGCTCGCGGTGTTCGAGACCATCGCCGGGAGCCTCTACCTGGTCACGGCCGTGAGCCTGATCGTGTCGCGCGTCGGCGCCGAGCGTCCCGCCCGCTCACAGCGGTGACGCCGGGCCGGATGGTTCATCCCGCATGGGTGATGCGGTCGCCCGCAGGCCCGGCGACCGTGGTTGGACGTGGGTGAGTGAAAGGGGAGGGAGTGCTACCGAAGTCGATCCTCATGTCGCTGACGTGGCGTGAGCCGGGAACCGATGGGCAGGGGCCGTTCTCGGCGCTCCCCGAGGACACCGAGTACTGGGTGCGCCACTGCGAGGGCTTTCGCGTGGACTCGCACCGGCGTCGGCTGGGCGTCGTCGAATGTGTCGCGGCCGAGGACGCGATGGACGGCACCGAGGTGGTGGCCGTCCGCACGGGAGGGCTGCGATCGCGCCGGATGATGGTGGCGCTCGACGACATCGTCGAGGTGCGGCCGTCCGAATGCCGGCTGATCATCCTGGATCCGCGATGATCGATCCGAGCGCGCGCCCGCACGCGGGCGGGGACAGCCTCGACCGGGACACGCTGGATGCGCTGCGCTCGATGCTCGCGACGATGCTCGGCGGGGCCGGGCTCGTGTCCGGCCAGCTCGGTCGCGTCCCCGCTGTCGGCGAGGTCGGCCGCGCGGTCGTCGTGCTCCGCCAGTCGCTCGCGCTGGACGTCGCTGCGACGGCGGCGCAGGCGCGGACGGGCGTCGCCTTCGCCCGCACGGCCGGGCGGACCGCGGGCGTGGCCTACGCGCTCGGCCGCAGCGCGCCGCTCCTGGTGCGCGCCGCCCGCCGCCGCTGAGACGCCGCCGACCGGCCGTTATGTGACGGCGTTCACCCTCCCCGCATGATGCGCCGGTGTCTCGCGCGCGGGATATGTACCGATGGTGATTCGCGTGGGAGGGGTGTCAGTGGCTGCCGTCGCCACCGAGCGGCGACTCGAGAACCGGGAGACGTCCTGGGTGGATTTCGACGCCCGCGTCCTCGACCTCGCGGCCGACCCACGGCTGCCGCTGCTCGACCGGGTACGCCTGTGCGGGATCGTCTCGTCGAACCTCGACGAGTTCTTCGCCGTCCGGGTCGCCCGGCTCGTCGCCCAGCGCCGCACAGGGGCGCCCCTGCGCGCGGCGGACGGCGCGACCAGCGGGGAGGCCCTCGCCGCCATCCGCAAGGGCGTTGTACGGCTCCAGGCCGACCAGGACCGGCTGTGGCTCGAGACGCTGTGCCCGAGGCTGCGCGACCAGGTCGTCGACGTCGACCGGATCGCGCGCTGCAGCGCGGCCGAGCGGCGCGTCGCCCGCAGCCTGTTCCGATGCGAGCTGCTGCCGGAGCTCGACCCGATCGAGCTGGTCGCCGGCGAGCCGATGCCGGCGCCGGCCGCGCTCGCGCTGGGCATCCTGGCGGAGGTTCCGGGCGGAAAGACCGGCCCGCACCTGGTCTACGTGCCGCTGCCCGACTCGCTGCCGCGGTTCCTCGAGTTGGGCGGACCGCACCGCAAGCGCGTCGCCATGGAGGACGTCGCCGCCCATTGCCTGGCGGACGTGATCGGCGCCGTGGCGGCGCGCAGGATCGTCTTCCGGGTCACCCGTGACGCGATCGTCCCGGACGAGGTGGACGCCGGCCGGACGCGCGCCGCGGTCGAGCTCGAGGCGATGCGACGGTGGGCGAACCCGGTCGTGCGGCTCGAGACCGAGGCGGGCGCGCCGGCCGCGCTCGTCGACCGGCTCATGCTCGAGCTGCGGATCCGCCCCGACCAGGTCTACGAGTCGGCCGCGCCGCTGGGGCTGGCCGCGCTGCGTGAGCTGGCCGGGCCGGAGACGCCGGCAGCCGGGCAACCGGATGGCGAGCCGATATCGCCGGGTGCGGGCCGCCCCGGGAAGACGCTGCGCCGGATCAGCCGCGGCGACGTGCTCGTGCACCACCCCTACGAGTCTTATGAGGCCAGCGTCGGGGCGTTCATGGCCGCCGCGGCGGACCGCGACGTCACCCGCGTGAGCGCGACGGTCTACCGCACGGAGCGGCCGTCGACGACGCTCGCGACGCTGATGGAGACCGCCGCCGGCGGCCGCGCGGCGCGCTGCGTGATCGAGCTGCGCGCGCGCTACGACGAGGCGCGCAACATCCAGTGGTCGGGCGCGCTGCGGCGCGCCGGCGTCACGGTGTCACACGGCCCCACCGGCCTCAAGGTGCACGCCAAGCTCGCCATGATCGAGCGGCGCGAGCCGGCGGGGGTCCGCCGCTACGTCCACATCGGCACCGGCAACTACCACGCGTCCAACGCGTCTACCTACGAGGATCTGAGCCTGTTCACGGCCGATCCGGAGATCGCCGACGACGTCGCCCGCGTCTTCGACATCCTCACGGGCAGCCACGACCCGCCGGCCTTCCGCAAGCTGATCGTCGGCCCCTGGTTCCTGCGCACCCGGCTCATGGCCGAGATCGGGCATGTCATCGACGCCGCCCGCGAGGGCAGCCCCGCGCGCATCCGGATCAAGGTGAACGCCCTGGCCGACCCGGGAATCGTCGACGCGCTCTATGCCGCGTCGGCGGCGGGCGTGCGCGTCGACATCGTCACCCGCGGGATCTGCGCGCTGCTCCCCGGCGTCCCCGGGCTGAGCGACCGGATCACCGTGCGCAGCGTGCTCGGGCGGTACCTCGAGCACAGCCGGATCATGACGTTCGAGGCGGGTGAGCGGAAGGTCGTGCTGATGGGCAGCGCCGACCTCCTGACGCGCAACCTCGACCGGCGCGTCGAGGTGCTCGCACCCATCGACGATCCCGCGCTGCAGGCCCGTATCGAGGGCATCCTGGACGCGCTCGGCGCCGACACCCGGCACGCCTGGGAGATGAGGGGCGACGGCACGTGGTCGCCCGTCCGCCCGGATCCCGGCAAGCCGGCGGTCTCGGCCCAGGCCAGCCTGGCCGTGCCGCCCACGCCCGCCTGATCCGGCCGGGCGCCGCGGCGCGTCGGGGACCACGAAGCTCCGGCCCGGCGGGAGCTGCCCGCCGGGCCGGCGCGTCGTCGGCGGTTTACGCGCTGACGGTCTGCTGGTTGGAGAGCGCCTCCTGCAGCTTCGCCGTGTCCTCCTCGGACAGCGACGTGCGCATCACCGTGCCGCCGAACTGGCTCAGCGCGGCGATGGCCTTGTCCGGCGTGACCTTCTCGATGACCAGGAAGAGCGCCGACGTGCCAGGCTTCACCTGATCCCGCACCTGCTCCTGGAAGTGCTTGTCGATCGCGTTCTTCCCCATGTGCCCGAAGAGGGCGCCGAAGCCGGCGCCGATCGCAAGACCCGCGAACGGGATGAAGAAGAGCAGCCCGAAGAGCAAGCCCCAGAATCCGCCCCACCACGCGCCGGCCCCCGCGGAGGCCCCGCCGTGAGTCGTCGTGACGTGGTACTTCCCGTCCGCATCGCGGGCGATCGCCGCCACCTGGTCGGCCTGGATCACCAGATCGGCCTCGAGCGACTGCACGACGCCGCGCGCTTCCTCCGCCGTCCCCTGGTCGGGGTAGGCAATCGCAACAAGCGTTGCCATATCAACACCTCCTGTGCTTGGGGCTTTGCCGATCCAGCATCGCGGGAGCCCGCCATGGCCACATAACCCCAACGGGACGATTCGCACGTCGGGAGCGCGGCTCATCCGATCGGGACGATGGCGGCGCAGCGTGCCTGCGCGAGCATGGCGGCTGAAAGGAGAGTGAGCTGAATGCTAAGACGACGACGCCCGCTCCTGCGTGCCGCCGCGGTCGGAGGAGCCGGATACCTTGCCGGAAAGAAGATGGGGGAGCGGAACGACGCGACCGATCCCGGTTACGAGGAGCCGGCGGCCACACCGGCGCCGGTGCAGTCCGCCCCGCCCACCTCGGGCATTTCCAACGACTCGATCGCGCGCCTGAAGCAGCTCGCCGAGCTGCGTGACCAGGGCGTGCTGACCGACGAGGAGTTCAACGCCGAGAAGCAGAAGGTGCTCGGCGGCGCCTGATCCCGGCGCGGTACCAGCCGCATGTCACGGCTCTCCTCACACGGTGTGCGCGCCGGCGTCGCCGCGCTCGCGGTAGCTGCCGCGCTCGGGGCTGCCTCGGGCTGCGGCGGGAGCAGCTCGGCCGCGGACACCGCCAAGAAGAACGCCTGCAACGCGAAGGCCGACATCGACACCCAGGTCACGAAGCTCAAGGGCCTGCCGGCGTCGCTCTCGTCGGTCGACACCGCGAAGACCGCGCTCCAGCAGATCCAGAAGGACCTGGGCACGATCCAGGATTCGGTGCCCGACGTCACGGGCGACCTGAAGGATCAGCTGAAGGCGGCTAACTCGGCGTTCAGCTCACAGGTGAGCCAGGTCACCCAGGACATCACGTCCGCCCAGTCGCTCACGGACGCCGCCGCCACGCTGACGACCGCGGGCCAGCACCTCGCCGATCAGTACCAGCAGGCCTTCGCCGGCGTGAAGTGCTGACGCGGGCCTCGGGCAGGGCATGTGGGCGGGTTCATACCGATCGGACGACCGGCCCGGCGCGCGGCCGGGCCACGATGGAGTGCGGACATTCCTGACGGAGGTGTGAGATGGAAACGTCAACCACGATGGCGTCCGGCGCCGAGAGCCAGCGCATCGGTCTCACGGGGTGGGGGATCTTCGCGGCGGCGACGCTGATCGTGATCGGCGCCGTGAACCTCGTGAACGGCTTCACCGCGATCCAGCATTCGAGCTATTACCGCACCGACATCGTCTACAACAACTTCACGTTCTGGGGCTGGATGTTCCTCATCTGGGGCGCGCTGCAGCTCGTCGCCGGGGTGCTCGTCTTCGCCCGCAGCACGGCCGGCTACTTCCTGGGGGTGTCGCTGGCGCTCGTCGCGGCGATCCTGTGGTTCTTCATGATCTTCGCGGCGCCGATGCCGGCGCTCGCAGGGATCCTCCTGAGCATGGCGGTCCTCTTCGCGCTGACTCGCGGGTCAGAGGAAGCGTTCTGACCGCCGCCGGGATCGATCGGCTCGTCCGGCCGCGCGCGGCGCCGGACGAGCCGGTCGAGGGCCCGGACCGCACGGTTCGCCCGGTCGGGAGGATGCGGATACGCCCCGGCCGGCCCACGATCCGGGGTGATGCGGACGACCGCGAACGACCCGGGCCGGGCCGCGCTCCTGGCACGCCGGGCCCGCGCGGAGGTGAACCGGCTGACGGCCAGGGCCACCGGTGTGGCCGAGCGCGGCCGGCGCTGGGCCGAGGCGCAGGACCCCGCCACCCGGATCGGCGTGGGCACGCACTGGGTGCGCCGCTACCGCCAGGCCGACGGCCAGCTCTATGCGGTGCTGCTGGCGGCCTACTTCTTCCTCACCGTCCTGCCGGTCACGATCGTGCAGGCCACCTACGTGTCGGGGAACCCGGACGCGTTCGCGAACCGGATCGCACACCGGCTCGAGCTGACCGGCCCGCCGGCGCAGTTCCTGAACAGCGTGCTCGTGGGGGCGGGAAAGGACAAGCTGATCGCCGTGATCGTCGCGATCGCGAACATCGCCATCTTCGGGCTGGGCTTCGGCCGCGTCCTGCAGTTGGCGCACTCGCGCATCTGGGGCATCGAGCTGCGCAACACGTTTGCCGACCAGGGGCGCTACCTGGTCGTCCTGCTCGCCCTGATGTGGCTCACGATCGTCTGGATCCTGCAGATCCGGTACCTGCACGGGATCCCGACCTGGGCGGGGTGGGCGCTCGACGTGGCCTGGCTCGCGCTGCTGACGGCGTACTTCGTCTGGGCGCCGCGGCTGCTGCTGCATCGGCGGGTGGGGGTGGCTGATCTCCTGCCCGGCGCCGTCATCACCGTCGCCGGCCTGGCGGCGCTCCATGTGGCGGCGAGCTTCATCCTCCGGCGCTGGCTCGTGTCGTACTCGAGCACGTACGGAGGGCTCGGGATCGTGATGGCGATCCTCTTCTGGCTCATCGCCGCGGCAACGGTCATGATGTTCGCCGCGGCGCTCTCTCCCGCCGTCGCAGCCCACAGGGCCGCGGTTCGGGCAGGTGCGGCGGGCTCGGCAAACGGCCTACCTGGAGGTGCAGGATGAGTGCGGTGACCACACGCCCGCGGCGACGCTCGCGGCGCGACACGAATCATCCGACGACGGCGGAACGGATCGCCCTCGGGCGGGCCGCCCGCAAGGAGGTGCCGCGGCTGCGCCACGCCGTCCTCGAGGTGCCGGCGAACCGGGCAGATCCGGTGGCGTTGCTCGAGAAGCAGGCGGAGTCGCGCGTGCCCGAGCTCGTCCCGATCCGGTACGGGCGCATGCTCGTCTCACCCTTCACCTTCTACCGCGGCGCGGCCGCGATCATGGCGGCCGATCTCGGGGCCGGGCCGCGGACGTCGCTGCGCGTGCAGCTCTGCGGCGATGCCCACCTGTCCAACTTCGGCGTGTTCGGGTCGCCGGAGCGGCGGCTCGTCTTCGACATCAACGACTTCGACGAGACCCTGCCGGGGCCGTGGGAGTGGGACGTGAAGCGGCTCGCGGTCAGCCTCGAGGTGGCGGCCCGCGACAACCAGTTCGGCGCCGCCGACCGCCGCGAGATCGTCCGCCGCGGCGTGTGGGAGTACCGCACCGCCATGCGCCAGTTCGCGACGATGCGCAACCTCGAGGTCTGGTACGCGTCGATGGACGTCGACACGCGGCTCTCGGAGCTGCGCGCGGTGGCGACGCGCAAGCAGGTCAAGCGCACGGAGCAGACGCTGGCAAAGGCCCGCACGAAGGACAGCATGCACGCGTTCTCGAAGCTGACGCACATGGTCGACGGCGAGCCTCGGATCATCTCCGACCCGCCGCTGATCGAGCCGATCGAGGATCTCGCCCACGGCGTGGAGGCGGAGCAGCTCACCGAGGCCCTGCATGACGTGCTGCGGGCCTACCGCAAGACGCTCGCGCACGACCGCAAGGCCCTGCTCGAGCGGTTCCGGCTCGTCCACGTCGCCCGCAAGGTCGTCGGCGTCGGCAGCGTGGGCACGCGGGCATGGATCTCCCTCATGCTGGGACGTGACGAGACCGACCCGCTGTTCCTGCAGATCAAGGAGGCGCAGCCGTCCGTGCTCGAGGATCATGTCGGCAAGAGTGTGTTCGCCAATTGCGGCGAGCGCGTTGTCGCCGGCCAGCGGATGATGCAGGCCTCGAGCGACATCTTCCTCGGCTGGACGCGCATCGCCGCGGGGCTCGACGGCGTCCGGCGGGACTTCTACGGCCGCCAGCTGAAGGACTGGAAGGGCTCTGCGGTGATCGAGACGATGACCCCGAAGGGGATGATCCTCTACGCCGGCATGTGCGGCTGGACACTGGCACGGGCGCACGCGCGCTCGGGCGATCGGGTGGCGATCGCCGCCTACCTGGGGAACGGCGATACGTTCGACCGGGCGATCTGCGACTTCGCAACCGCCTACGCCGATCTCAACGAGCTCGACTACAAGGCGCTTGCGGCGGCCGTGAAGTCGGGCCGGATCGCCGCAGCCAAGGGCCTCTAGCCACGTGTCACGGGTGCGGCGGCGCGCCGCCGTCCGCGTTCATCCGGTCGGGATGACGTGCCGCCGCACCCGCCGCGACACGATGCCCTGTAGTCCGACAAGGAGACGAATCGATGGTCGTGTTGTCGCTGGGCGAGTTCCTGTGGTCGCTGCTCGTCATCTTCTTCATGGTCGTGTACTTCATGATGCTGTTCGAAGTCATCGTGGATGTCTTCCGGCGGCAGGACGAGTCGGGCGGGAAGAAGGCCCTCTGGCTCATCTTCCTGTTCATCCTCCCGTTCGCCAGCCTGATCATCTACATGGTGATGAACTCGGAGGGGATGGCCGAGCGTCAGCGCGGCGTCATGGAGGCGCGCGGCTACCGCGCGTCGGGAGGCGGGAACAGCTCCGGGCCGGCGACGGAGATCGCAAATGCCAAGACGCTCCTCGACAGCGGCGCGATCACGCAGGAGGAGTACCAGTCGATCAAGGCCCGCGTGCTGGCGTGACGGGCTGAAGAAAACGAGGGAGGGACTGATCATGGCTGTGGGACCCGTACAGCTGATCGTGCTCGGCTTCGATCACCCGAACTTCCAGGGTGAGGTGCTGGAGGAGCTCGAGAAGCTGCGCGACTCGGACACGATCCGGGTCATCGACGCGCTTGCGGTGAGCAAGGACGCCGACGGCGACGTCACGATCCTGAAGGCGAGCAACCTGACGCAGGACGAGAGCATCGAGCTCGGCGCCAAGATCGGCGCCCTGATCGGCATCGGCGCCGCCGGCGACGACGAGGAGGCCGTCGAGGAGATGGCGCTCGCCGGCGCCGAGGTCGGCGCGGAGGAGGGCATCGACGTGTTCGATGCGGACGAGGTCTGGGACGTCGTCGAGGAGATCCCGAACGACACCGCCGCGGCGCTGCTCCTGATCGAGCACCACTGGGCCGTGGGGCTGCGCGACGCCGTCGCCCGGGCCGGCGGCTTCCGGATCTCGGACGGCTTCGTGAGCCCGATCGACCTCGTGGCGATCGGGGCGATGACGCGCGAGGACGCCGAGG
>Ga0075435_100001060_pt1 | contig 17464 bp, 9 predicted proteins | sample RhiMethybrSRZTD4_FD_75302 | JGI IMG/M metagenome (GOLD analysis project Ga0075435, IMG submission 75302) | Populus rhizosphere microbial communities from Tennessee, USA - Rhizosphere MetaG P. TD hybrid SRZTD4 | ecosystem: Host-associated > Plants > Roots > Rhizosphere > Soil | place: USA...
TTCTCTGTGCAACCTCTGTGTCTCTGTGGTGATTTTTGGCCGGAAATCTAACCACCACAGAGACACAGAGGACAGAGAGGTTGGACAGAGAAGAAGCTTCTGGACCCTTTTCGTGCAAAGTATCTCAAGCCAGTGAATTAGCCGGCTTACTCGTTTCGCAGGGCGATTATCGGATCGATTTCCAGAGCCCTGCGTGCCGGGAGATAGCTCGCCAGCACCGCAACGGCTACCAAAAGCAGGGAGACAAACGCAAAAATTGTCGGATCGGTCGCCGTCACACCATATAACTGGTTGGAGATTACTCGCGTTGCAGCAAAGGCCGCTACCAGTCCGATCACGACGCCAATCAGAATCAGTTTCAATCCGTGGCCCACGATCAGCTTGAGCACGTGTCGCTTGCGCGCGCCCAGTGCCATGCGCACACCGATTTCATGTTTGCGTTGCACCACCGAATACGCGATGACACCATAGACGCCGATGGCGGCGAGGACCAGCGCAATACTGGCAAACGTTGAGAGCAGCGAAGTCACCACCCACGGTTCGGCAACCGCTTCGCCGAGCACATCCTCCATCGTCTTGATGTTATAGACCGGCTGATCCCCATCCACTGCCAGGACCTGAGCACGCACGCTCTGGGCCAAACGCAAGGGATCGCCCGTCGAACGCACCAGAAAATTCATCAGAGACGAGGGATTCTGGAGATACGGCAAATACATCTCGGGCACCGTTTCGTCACTCGTGGTGTCGTCTTTAACATCGGCCACCACGCCTACGATGTCGAGCCAGGCATTACTCGACTCGGGTCGCCAGGGAAGTTTGGCCGGCGGAAACTGCGGCTGCAGACGCTTCCCGAGCGCGTCTTCATTGGGCCAATAGCGGCGCGCCATCGTCTGATTGATTATGACCGTGCCGTGAGTTTCATTATTATCCTGGTCCGTAAACTGACGCCCTCGCAACAGCGGAATGGCCAACGTGCTGAAGTAGTTTTGATCGATTACACGGTATGAGACAGTGAGCTTTTCGCCTGGAGGCGGCGGCGCTCCTCCTTCTATAGTTACGGCGGTTGCATCACCGAGGTTTGTCAGCGGGATGAAGTTGACCGCGCTGACGGACTGCACCCCAGGTTCAACTTGAATTCGCTGGAGCACCTGGTGGTAAAAGGCGGCCGTCTGCTGAGGGGTGCTGTACTTTGCTTTTGGCAGCGAAGTCTGCATTGTCAAAACATTCTTCAGATCGATACCGCGATTAATGTTTTGAAGCAGAAACGAACTCTTGAGCATCAAGGCTGCACTAATCAAAAGCGGCACTGTTAACGCCACTTCAAGAACCACCAACACGCTGCGCAGTCGCCGGCCGCCTGCCGTTTCCGAACCAGATCTCCCGCCTTCCTTGAGCGTGTCACTCAGGTTGAAGCGATGAGCGCGCAAGCCGGGAATCAGGCCGACGATTACGCCGACTATAACTGAGATAACGAGAGTAAACCCGAGCACCTTCAGATCGAGGCCAAACCTTTCCAGGTGAGGGACCTTGTTTTCAGGTAGGATGGCGTCGAGAACATTTATCCCCCAGTAAGCGAGCACCAAACCCGCTACTCCGCCAGCGAGCGAAAGCATTAAACTTTCCACGAGTAACAGCCGGATCAAACGAAACTGGCTGGAACCAAGCGCCAGATGAATGGCAATGTCCTTTTGCCGCGCGGTCGTCCGGGCCAGTAACAGATTTGCTATATTGGCGCAGGCTATCAGCAGCACGAAGCCGACCACTACCAACAAAATGAGCAGCGTGGGCTTAATGGGTTGAATCGCTTGATCCTGCAAGTTATTTACTTGCGCTCCCCAGCCGGCGTTTGTCTTCGGATATGTTTCCGCGAGGCGCTGCGTAATACTATTCATCTCCTCCTGAGCTTGTGACAACGTCACCCCGGGCTTCAAGCGCGCATAGGTAATGATGGAGTGATCTTCGCGAGTTAATTGCTCCTGCTTGAAAGCCATCGGCATCCACAGTACCAGCTCGCCATTGAGCACGCGGGTGAAACGAAAACTGGCTGGCAGCACACCGATGATCGTGAATGGCTCGCCGTCGATTACCATCGATTGGCCCAGAACGTTCTGGTCGCCACCAAAGCGGGTCTGCCACACACCATGGTCCAAAATCACAACGTGATCCCGGCCGACCTGCTCTTCTTCAGGTTGAAAATTACGTCCCAGCGCGGGCTGGATGCCTAACAGCGGAAAAAAGCTGGCAGAAACTCTTGCACCTTGATACCGCTGTGGATTGCCGCCGCCGGTAACTGTGAAGAACCAGAAGCGAAACGCGGCGAGCGAATCGAACACGTGGTTCTGCTCTTTCCAGTCGAGAAAATTGGCAGGGGAAACGATCGACCGCTTTATATTCTTGCTTTGATTCGTCTCCCAGATCATGCAAATTCGTTCCGGTGCTTCATACGGCAACGGTCGAATCAGGACGGCGTTTACGACACTGAAAATAGCAGTGTTGGCGCCAATCCCCAGCGCCAGGATCAATATAATGGTGATGACAAAACCAGGATGTTTGAGGAGCGATCGAGCACTATAACGGAGATCATATGGCAGGCTCATGGTTCTTCCTTAGAAACACAGTGAGTCGGATGCGCTTTGCTTCTCGCGAGGGTAGCGGCGGCAATGGGGAGGTTACTAGTCCGTCCGCCACTGGCACCGTTCAGTGGCCAGACAAGCCACAGCCGGAGATAGTTCTGAAGACCCGCTCGTAATCCAAAATTCGACAGCGGCTACAGTAAATACCTTCCAAACGCTGAGCGTGAAAAGGACCCTGAGAATCTTTAACAAATTACCGTGTTAGACTAGCATATCTCAAATAACTTGACCATTTTATTTAGATTTTCGGTGGTGGGTGAATTTAAGTGGGGCGCCCCCAGTTCAAACTGAACCAGAGGCAAAGAATGAATAAGTTTGGTGTCAGCTTTCATCATCTGGGCCTGGCTGTGAAGGACGTGGATCGAGCTTTGAACTTCCTGGCCGATCTAGGCTACCACGCCAGCGAGCCCGTTAGAGATGAACTGCAAAATGTGAATCTGATTTTTTGCACCACCGAATCGATGCCTGCAGTCGAGATCATTTGGCCGGCAGAGACGACCGGCCCAGTTTCAGGTATTCTCAAGTTCCGTGATGAGTTGATCTACCACTGCTGTTACGAGTCTTCCGATCTTCAAAAGACCCTGGCCGCAATTAGAAAAGAAGGCCACACCATCGTTTGTATCTCTCCGCCCACGCCAGCGCCGCTCTTCTCAGGCTGCAAAGTCTCCTTCTACGACGTTCGGGGCTTCGGCCTGATAGAGATTCTGGAAACGGGTTGAGTTTTCGTCCCCAATAATGATTGCCAGGATTTTTCAATTTGGGATCGAACAGTTCCTGCGCCGCGTGCGATTCCCGGAACAGGTTGGTGAGGACTCTGCTGCAACCACCAGGGAGATCATGGCAGCGTTCGAGGCAGGCATCTACACACCATTGGAGTCGCCGCGGAAAGGACCGAATCAAGCGGCAGAACTGGTCCCATGGCATCGGCGAGACTTCTTCTGGGAAGGCACTGCGTTGGGACTGGCCGGTTTGCACTGCCTGCGCTTTTCGCGGGGGAATCCTGATCGCTTCCGCCTCACCGATATTTACCGGCAGATGCACTACACGGGCTACGGCTTCTGGAACGGTCTCGGTCGTGTTTATCCGCTGCCCGTGCTCTCGCTTGACGGCAAGCAATGGAGCGACGTCCCGGACTTTCCCAAGTATGGTCCTTTCATCGCCGGCGGAATCGGTTTTTCGCTGGTCGCCACGATCGGCGCGTTCGACGACCGCGTACTCGCCAAGCTCGATGGTCCAGCGCTGCCAGGATGGAAGATGGCGGGGTTGCACGGTTGCGGGCGAGCGCTATGGTTTCTTTACATGCACAATACGCTCCGCTTGGAAGAAGTGCTGAACGCCTACCCGCAGCACGCTGAGATGTTGCTTGAAGGGTTGGGAATAGCCATCACTTATACCCAGCTCGCCTCGGCTGAGAAAATTATCAAGACAGTCAATCGCTTCTCGCCAGCCCACCGTGAAGTCTTACTGCGAGGTGTCGGGGGCACCCTGACACAAATGCCAGAGGACAATCCGGATCTCCTCGGATATATTGAAGGCATGGCCCAGGGACCGTTGCGTCGTCCTTACCAGGCTTGCCGCCAGGCAGCGCTGAGGGCGGCGACGGGAGCGGAGTGGTATCCAAGCTTCATCAGGCTCATCCGCGAATTTATGGCCGAAACCAAAGCTGTCGGTATTTGATCTCCGGATATGAGAGGCTCAATCAATCGGCACTTTCAAGCGACCTCTTCTATCAGTGAGCACTTTGTAGGAATAAAAATAACCAGGCAGATTAAAGAGCCGGCCAACGGCGCGATGGATGGGCATCTCCTGAAAACGTTCGGGATAACGCTCGCGGAGCAGACGTGTAATGAGCCTGAGCTTCGCATGTGAGACGCCGGGGAAAAGATGATGTTCGACGTGACGGCCAAAACCCATGTGGCTTTTGCCGTAAAAATGGACACTGAGACCAGTGCTGAGGGCGTCAAGCTGCGAGGTCAACGGACGGGTCAAATGATTAGTGATCACATACATGTTCTGCATCGCCGACCCGAGTACCAGCACCGGCAGATAACCCAGTAGCGCAACCCACCAACCCATGAGCGCAAGGAAAGTGACGAGCACGAACAGATGAACTGTGACTTGAATCACGGCCCGGGTGCGACTCATCGGATAATCGATTTGTTTGAGCAGGAAGCCGAGAAAGCAATGCAGGTAGACAATCTGCAGAGCAAATGTAGCGCTCGGAATGCTGACGAAATTCCTTAAATTGAAATCGAAAAAGCGAGCGCCGAGTTCGCCACGGTCATAGAACTTCAGCCGGTCAGTATCCGCTTCCATGTTCGCGTGGGCATGATGATGGCTGTGAGTCCTCGACCAGAAGGCAGGCTGGAACGGAATCCAAAACCCGGCGAGCGCACCAAACAAAGCCCGTGCCCATCGCGCCCTTACGATCGCGCCGTGTCCCAACTCGTGAAGCGTGAACAGGAAAAAAGGAAAGGTGCCCGCGGCTGCAGCCAGAGTAAGAAGATAAATCACCAGATGGAACCCGCCCGCGACGTAAACAGCGGTAACCCACAGGTGCAACAGCATGCAAAACCACGCGACAGCCAGGTAAACCAAACGTCCAGGCGATCTCCGAAAGAAATCCTCCGGAAGTATTGCAGTGAGTTCTCGGCGAATCTGCGAATCGACGGTAGGTCCGGACGGTTCGATCCGCGGATAGAAATTCCCACGTTTCATGTCTCACATCCGCTGCGATGCTGCCCCATCAACTAACAACACGCTGCCGTTAATTTTCTTGGCAGCGTCGGAGAGAAGATAGATCACCGTGTTCGAGATGTCCTGTGAATCACCCAGACGATGGTCCGCTGAGAGCGTCTCCCAATAAGGAATCAGACGTTCACTCTCGGGATAATTAGTCAACCGTTCACCGTAAACCGGGCCAGCTGAAACGGCATTCACCTGAATGTTATAAGGCGCAAGCTCGATCGCCAGATAAAGGGTAAGCGATTCAACTGCAGCCTTGACTGGGCCGAGACAGCCGAAGTACTCGAGATAGCGTTGCGCGCCGGGCGAAGAGAGGGCAACGATTCGACCGCCGCCGCGCTTCTTCATCAACTCAGCCGCCAGCATAGCGCCTTGATGATAGCCCACGACGTTGGTGCGGAAGCCTTTCTCCCAATGCTCTTCGGTAACTTCGTTGAGCGGGGCGATGACACCGTTGGAGGCGTTCTGCACGAATAGATCCAAATAGCCGTAACGCTCTTCAATCTCTTGAAAGATTTTGGTTAACTGCTTCGAATTGGCGACCGAACCCCAGAGGTGAATTGCGTCGCCGCCTGCTGCGTTGATCCTGGCAGTGGTCTCATCCCCGCGACTACGAGAATAGAAGGAGTTGATAATTACGCGGGCGCCGAGTTCGGCCAGTTGGCAGGCGATCACTTCGCCTATTCCGTGGCCCGATCCGGTTACGAGAGCTACCTTGCCGGCAAAGGGGCGGTCGTTAGGTGAAAAGACGCCAAACGTCGTTGGAGCTATGTTCAGAGGGCCATAACCTCTGCCATTTCCCGTCGCTGATTCCCGATCGGTAATTGGAGTGCTCACGGTGATCGCCGGCTCGCTCTTCGCGCTCACACTGAGCGCTGGCGCGGTGTCTGCATCCACACTAATGGCTGGCGCCGTTTTTCCGTTTGAACTCTGCCACTGGGCGAGTCTTTCCACCAGACTCAATGAGAGTTCGATTACATCCGCGATGGTTCGCGGTTCCATAGGCTCGATCTCGAAATCCGTGGGCACATCGAGACGGGTGCGCAGGGCGGCGAGAATCTCCATGCTCTTCACCGAGTCGATCCCCAATTCCTCCTCAATGTCGGCAGCCGGGATCAGAATTTCCCGCGGGTAGCGGGTAAGTTCCTCAAAGGTGTCGATCACGAGTCGCTCCATCTCATCGCGCGACAGAGGCGGCGCAGCCGTGTTCGCTGCCGATGTGAGGGCTGGTGGAGTCACTGGCGCCGTGTCTGGCGGGGCTTTCCTGGAGGACATACCATTGTCAGGGGCGCCTTCCTTGTTGCGGGCAAGCGTTTCCTCTATCACCCCAAGCAGGGTCGATAGCACGCGCTGCTCGATCTCTTTCTGATCGGTGATTGGACGAGTGGCTGCGATTGTTTCATCTGTTTCCATAACAGTTCTTACCTCTCTGGCTAACTCCTATCAGGTAAGCGAATGATCTGACTCAAAGTTGAGCCAGAGTCCTGATTTGAGAGTGTGGCCGCCGGCTCTGGGCGTGAGCTAATTGCCGCAACCGGTAACACCGGTGGAGACAACAAGATTGATTGCAATTCTTTTCAAGCATCATACGCTTACCGCGCCGAAGCGCCGAGCAACTAGTTGCTCAACTACGAGGAGCGTCTTGCCGTTTGCATCAGTCGCTTCCGTCCGTTCGTTACGAATGAGATCGCCCTCTACGATTGGGTTCGCGGCGTACAACTTTATCTCGGCACCGCTCCGGTGCAAAGCGAGATCATTAAGGTTCGATGGCAGCAGTATGCGACTGCATCGGAAGGGCACATAGATCGGCATGCCCCCGCCCTCCGGTTCGACATGAATCATCGCAAGGCGACACAAGGCATCGAGCAGGATAGAAGGCGTTATGAACGGCGATAACTGCGGCAGCAGAGCGTCATCTTCAATTCGAAAGCACCCATGACGCTGGTTCGGCTGCAGCTCGATCTTTCGCAGGCAACGGAAAAATCCGCCAAGCCACACTGGCGCTTGCGGCGAAACGTAGGGATCGATCGCGTCCAGGCTCGGGCCACCGTTCGGGGGATGGGCTTGTACAACCGCAGGCGCTCTCTCAGTGGCCAGCCGCACGCGGGCCGCAAAATGAAGTAAGTCTTTCTGCAGCACCCTCCCGCTTTTATGGATAAAATCGGAATACAACTCGACCTGCACCAACGTCTCGCGCTCATCTTCCTGAAGCACGCGCGCACGGGCCGACAGCTCTACTTCTCGCAACGGAAATATTCTGACGAAGCGATCAAATACGACTTCCTCGATGCTGGCGACGTGACGATCGGGACGTAACTGCTGCGCGCTACGGACAGCCAACTCGATTTCAAACGTGCCAGCCAGAGTCGGCACACCCTTAACTTTGTGATGCTCCAAATATGGCTGCGCCGCAACTGAAAGCTGCCAGCACTCATCATGGCTCGGGCCTACCCCATGATGCCCATTGGTTGACTCAGCGGAGGCAAGCGTCACGTCGTAAAATTTCCGCTCTCCTTCAGTAACTAAAACGTTCACGGGAGCCGCGGCCGCGCCTTCAAGGAAAGCGGAGAAAATTCTCTTCCCTTCTTCGCGAGGCAAGGGATAGAGCCCGCGACCTTGCGCCAGGACCGCATATTCCGAGCCGCGTGTCATTCCCACGCCGGCCCAGCCAAGCCATGCAATCGTCGTCCAGTCCCCATTCTTGCCCGACCGCTGTGCCGCTATGCGGTTCATGGCTTCGTTGGCGGCGCCATAGTCCGGCTGGCCGTCGTTGCCGAAGAAGCTGAAAGCAGAAGTCAACAGGTGATAGTTAATCGAGCGACCGGGCAAATGCCGTTGGCATGATTCGTACAGGTTAAGAAGTCCTCCAAGTTTGGTCGCCACGACGCGGCGAAATTCAGGAAGCTTCTTGTCCACGAGCAGGCGCGACGACTGCAGGCCGGCCCCATGTAGTACGTAGTCGAGGCGCCCGTACTCTCGCACGATGTCGCTGATCGTATTGTCGACGGCGGTCGCATCCGTGATGTCGACGCAGCGGTAAACTATCTGTCCGCCACGCCGCCGCATCTCTTCTATGTTATGCAAAACTTCGCGCGCCGCGCGATATTGTTTATAGCGATCCCTTAGGACAATGATACGGACGCCCGGCGTACGTTTGAGCTCCTGCTCATAAAAACTGCGCTCGAAATTTTCGAAAGCTGGTTCATCCATCGCGCGCAGATTCGCGGGCAGCGCTTCGAGATCCGTTCTGCCTAAAAGAACGATGGTGCAGGGGACGCGTTCAAGCAGCGCTTCCACTAGTCCCGCCGTAACTCCGCGTCCTCCGGCAGTGGCGACGACAACTGACTGACGCTCGAGTGTTGGCGACAAACTGCGCGTGGCGCTCTTAAGAGGCACGAGCTGGAAGACGCTGCGCTTGCCTTCGGTATAGACCACCTCGACCGGCGCCGGCAGCGGCCCCTGGCCCAGCTCTATCTCGACTTGTGCGAGGGCCTTTGCCGGCTCGCGCTCGTTCGTGTGGATTGCTTTGCAGATACTCTCAGGAAGCTCACGCGCCAGGGACTTTATCAGGCCACCCAGCAGGCCCGTGTAAGGATCAAGTTTCGAGCTGTACGAGGCGCCGACGGACAGCGCCGCCAACATGGTATTGCCTGCCTGCAGGCGACCATACGAGTGACGAGCGGCAACAAAGAGCAACTCAAACAACCCTTGCCCCTGCGCCCCTTCAATCAAAACCAAACCCGAGTCAGAGTTCGTCAAATCCTTCAGCGCGAGGATGACGTCGAAGTCGTGGCCGTCCAACTGCTGCAGGCCGGCGGCGGTGGTTTCGTCCGTGGACAGATCAATCTTGATTGCTCCCGGAACATCAGCGCTTGCCGGACAGATGAGCCGGATGTTTTGGATTCTCTCAACAAAGCGTAGTGCCTCGGGTTGATCGACAAGACACAGAATTTTCTTCCTGGCTAACCGAAAAGGCTCTGCACTTACATTCACCGCAACAGGTCGCAGGCCAGGCGTGCAAAGTTGAACTTTGTCTGATTGAAATTTCTGCGGCTCCGCTTCCAGGCTTTCGGCTCTGTGATGCCCGGCGTCACGCTGCTCGGCATGCATGGACCGCTCAACGGCGGGCAGGACTGGATCGAAACGCAACCGGCGCTCGGATAGCGCAGCCGTTGTGGGCCAGTCAACGGTCGCAGCTTTAGCGCTCTCACGAACATGCTCAACAGCCTGGATGATCTCAAGTGCACCTTCAGCGCCCATCAGGTCAACATTTCGTCGCCCGACCTCAAAGCTGCGTGCTTGATTGCTTATGCCAGGCTCGAACGAAAAGCGCGCGAGAATCGGAAGACCCTCGGCCTGAGCAGTCTCAAGGCTCATCAGCGCCAGCATTAGTCCCGCTTCACCGAAGGCCGTTGTCGTCTCCGCGTGCCGGGACGTCATGAACTGGGCTTCGACTCCCGCGTTGCCGCTGATGCCGCCGGCCAACACCATTTTGCATTCACCACGGCGAAGCATGGCGTCGGCAACGCGCAGGGCCTCAATCAAAGAAGCACTGCCGGCGTCAACCGTGAGGTTTGGTCCATGAAGGTCAAATATGTTGGCCACGCGCCCGGCAATCACGTTCGGCATCATTCCCGAAAGCGTGTAAGGGGTCGATTGAGGTAGACGCTGGATAGCCGCGATCAATTTCTCCTGCATCCGTTTCAAGTCTTCGTCGGACAGCGCAGCATCTGCTGATCGTTCGGCCAGCCGGCGACGAAGCGAATCAACATAAATTCGCTGCACGGCACTCAACGAGCGGGACGTTTTTGCCTCGACGCCCAGGACAACGCCGATCTCGGAACGCCAATTCTTCCAGTGTGCGCCGGTGGCTTCAAGGGCTTGCTCCGCAGCCATGAGAGCCAAAAATTGACCTGGGTCAATGTGGTCCACAACCTCCGGGAGGACCAGCTTTCCCTTTGGCAAACGAAGTTCCTTGGACTCGAAGCGCTGTCTCCCCGACTCGCCGTTCAGTTTAGGAGCGTCACTCGACGGAAAGATTGCGCCCAGGCCGACGAGCGCCAGCGGCTGGTCCAAGCGATTGGTGTGCGGAGCCACGGCGTGCCAACTGCCGTGCACCTCCTCTTCATATTCTTCGAGAATCAGATGGGCGTTCGTTCCGCCAAAACCAAAGCCATTGATTCCTGCTCGCCGCGGTGTGTCGCCGCGCGACCAGGGGCGTGGTTCCGACGGAATGACAAAGGGCGAGCCGCTTAGTTGGATCCCAGGGTTCGGCGCCGCGTAGGGTACTTGCGGCGGGAGGCAATTATGCTTGAACGCCTGGCAAACCTTAATGACTGAAGCCGCGCCCGCGGCCCATCCCGCGTGGCCAATTAGAGCCTTGATGCTTCCAAGAGTGATCTGTTTTCCGCCCCGTCCTTTAAATACGTCGTCCAGCGCTTGAAACTCTACCGCGTCCCCGACCGGCGTTGACGTAGCATGCGCCTCCACATATTGAATGGTGGCTGGATCGATTTGGCAACTTGCATACGCGCGCTGCAACGCGCGCGTCTGTCCAACTTTTTTCGGCTCGGCGACGGACGGACTCTTGCCATCACTGGACGTGCCGTAACCTTGAATCAACGCGTGAATATGGTCGCCGGCCGCAAGCGCTTCAGGCAAGCGCTTGAGCACGACGAGTGCCGCGCCGGGACTGAAGACTACGCCGTCGGCGGTGGCATCAAACGGGCGGGAGCCTGTCGGCGAAAGACCACGAAACTGAGAAAAAAGACAACTGTTGGCAGGGCCCGGAGCAAAGACGCCGCCGCAAAAGGCGACGTCACAATCGCCATCGCGCAGCGCGCGCATACCCAACGCAATCGTATACAACGAAGACGCACAGGCGGCGTCAGCAACCAAGACCTTAACGCCCGCTCCAAGCAACGTCTCCGCGACCGCGCTAAAAGCCGAATGCGGAGCCAGCAGCCGTGCCTTCTCGGGCGAGGTAGCAAGCGCAAGGCGGAGCGCTTTGCGAAATCGCTCGACGTCGGCCGGGGCTTCGTTCAATTGGCCGGAGAGTTCATCGAGCCCCGCCAGCAACAATGCTTCGTCAAATTCTATGGTTCCGTCGGCAGTAGCGCCAATGAGGTAGTGGAGCCGTGCCGGCTCCGGCGCCTGCTTGAGACCCGCCAAACATTGCATTGTCGCCAGCGCCAGGATTTGCTGGCACCTGGAAGTTGCGATTGCGCGCGCTTGCGGCGGCAGTTGCGAAACGTCATACACTGGGAGCACGCCTGTCATCAGCGTGTAAGTCTTGTCCGGCACCGTTCCGCCTGGAGAAAGGAAATCAGCCACATCATTTGGCGAAAGCTCAGCGCCGTCGCGGATGGCGCTGGTGCCGCGTTTGACGTTTTCCCACAGTTGCTCCGGATCACCTGCGCCTGGCAACACACAACCGAGCGAAACGATAGCGATTGGTACTTCGCCCTTAACCGACACCTCCGACGACCTGGCTTTCTGAACTACAGCCTCCGCCGGGGCGGCGACTATAGGCTCGCAAAGTCCGTGCTCGGCGCACGACGTCAGCGTTTCCCGAAGCCCGTCGCCGACAAGCTTGCCAGCAGGCATTGTGGACCACACGTGCACGTCCGGCTTCCCTTGAAGAATCTGGGGCACGAGTCGGGTCAGGATCGTCCCACTCCCGCATTCAATAAAGTTGCGTCCCCCAAAGCGATAGAGGTCCTCGACCCCTTCATCAAACCGCAAGTGCTTGACAAAATGCGGGGGCAAGAGCGCAGCCAACTGTGCGCCCTCTGAGTAGAAGGAGCGTTCGATGGGTGAATACACGGGAATCGACGGCCGTCCCAGCTCGGTCGATCCCAGCGCCAGCGTCAGTGGCTCAACCAACGGTTGCAACAGTTGTGAGTGGAAAGGATAACGGCTCTGTACTCGCTGCTGGTTAATCTTCAGGTGAGACGCAAGCTGCGCCAGGGATTCAAGATCGGCCAGCGCGCCCGACACCACCGTTTGTTCGGGATGATTGATAACGGACGGCTCCAGCGTTGTGTTTCCCAGTGCTTCAATTAAACCAAGCGTGCGTTTTTGATCGCAGAACAGAACCATCATCCCGCCCAGATCGCTGGCGAGCGAAGCCAGCGCTGCGACGCGTTTGCAAACTAATTCGGCACCGATCTCCACATCGTAAGCACCGCTAACAGCGAGGGCCGAAAACTCCCCGGCGCTGTGTCCCGTTAATATGTCCGGTCTGAGACCATGCTCGATGAGGAAACGCGCGCTGAGCACGCCCGCGAGATAAATGCCGAGTTGCACAAGATCCGGATGTTGGCTCAACACGGCCTTGTATTCAGCTTCGGACGCCACGTTCACGAGCGGCAGCAGTGGATAGCCGAGCTCTGAACTCGCAATCTCGTCAACGCGACCGATGATCTTTTTATTGGTCGCATCGAGCGCCTGGAGTTGGCCCAGCACCGGCCAGCGATAAGAGCCCTGCCCCGGAAACAGAAACACCAGACCCCGGTCCGTAGAGAACTCGATCACTGGCTTGGGCTCCTCCGCGTTCGCCGGGCTGACGATGCAGGGATAAGACGCGCCGGCCGGGGCGCAAGCCACCTCCATACCGAGCTTCACCACATCTTCGCTGAAAACGCTTTGCAACCGCCCGTTCAAGATGCGTTCAGCGAACGAAGGCTCGGTCAGCGGCTCGCGCAGCACGTCGCGGTAGCGAATCAGCGGTTGTGGCGCAGCCATGAGTTGTTGCGTTTGCCGCGACATGCAGATCACGGTTTGGAAACCGCAAGCCACGGGCGCGCCATCGTAGCGAAGGACCCGAAAACAGAAACGAGTGGAGGAAGTAGTCGGCTCTTCTATGGAGAGCAGGATACCCACCATCTCGCCTACTTTAACCGGCGCCAGATTTCGGCTGTAGGCCTGCTGGGTTATAAACAGGACGTCGTCGAAGCTGGCCTCTTCACCCGGCCGGAGGACTTCCGCGAAGAGCAGGTGCTCGCGAGCTTCACACTGGAATTTGAAATTAGTGAGGAAGTGATGTGACCCGTAGGCCATCGTATCGTGAAACAGAACGCGATATGGAACTGCAAAGTATGACATGCTCTAGGAGACCTCCTTTCGGTCTTCCCGTGGCAAAGGAAGAATTACTCTGCCGACTCCAGTGCCCGCACCGGAACTACCTCTGCGGGGGCGGTAGCGGCGGCGCGTGCCGGTTCGGTCCGCCGTAATGCCTTCGCATACAATATGAGACCGCGCGCCGAGCAAACGATAAGCAACCCAATAAACATTCCAAACGGAATGTGCAGCATGACGAGCACGGAGTAAGTCACAGCGACGGCGACTCCGAAAATCACCTGGCCACGAAAGGCGCTCGGCGTTGTTCCCGGGTCAGGGACCATATAGAAAGTGAACAGGAGAAAAGTTACTCCCGTCATCGGTGACAAGGCTGGAATGAGCGCAGTTTCGAATAGGAAGTGGCGCACGACTGCCTGGGCGGCGAAGGCGATCACCCAACTCAACACCAGTGGCAGTCGTCTGGTATAGCGCGTGTTCAAGAAGCTTCCCGTGCAGATGATGAGAGCGGGTAAACCCCAGTCCAGAGCACCCGTCAGATCTTCGGTGAACTGGTAGGGCACCACAATAGCAATCCAGCTGAAAAGCAGCAACGAGACTGTCAGCCCGCAGTTTGAAGGATTCAAAAAGTGGCGCCGCGACTTGCCAACCGGAACGGTAAAGATAGCTTTCGAGCCAATCGCAACCGCCGAGGCAAAAGCGAAGGGTAGCCACTGATCATTGGCGTAGAGGAGCATACCGATCGCCAGACCGGTGATATGCGCGGGTAAAAGGAAATTCACCAGGGGAATGAGTCCGCCGTAGAAGCGCGGACTGCGCTTTTGCGCCTTGGCTTCGATAATCTCGAGCAAAAGTTCGCAGCCATAGGCGGTGAAAAGCGCGACAAGCAGTTGCGCCCATGACGACTCAAAGCCAAGCACAGTGTGGCCGAGCAGGTTAAGCACGGTGATGGCGATTGCGAAACGCCGCAGCGCCGGTAAACGCAGATCCGGTGGTTTCATCGCAGTTCTTTCCACTCAGTTTGCTAGTTGGTCCAACCAAGCTCTACCGTGTGCCAGCCTGGAACAAGGTTCAAAGTTTGTTCCTGCGGGCGCCCACTCGGGTCTCGCCATTTGATGTCGACCCGGACTGGCCCGGTAGTTGTGCCAAGCCCGAAATGCAGTTCTGAGCTGCGCCTTCCAGAGAAACCGTTTCCGCCGTCAACCTGTCCTACGAGCCGGCGTCCATCCGGCAAATAGACGGTTGCCGCGGCGCCAATCGCCGCGCGTCCCGGACTATTGGATTCTGGTTGCCCGGCACGCAGGGTCGTTGTCGCCGGTTCGCCCGCGCGCAACGGCAAGCGCAGGTTGAGCCCGAGGAACGAGCCACAATTGCGGCATTCATTGTGATAATAGGTCGATGGCGCCCACATATTAGCCACCACCAAATCGAGCAGGCCGTCGCCATCCACGTCAGCAACGGCAATCCCGCGACTGGGTGCGCTTTCTCCGAAACCGATCGCCTCTCCAATATCTACATAACGCTTGCCGGAACGCGCGAAGAAAGGATTGCGATTGTGGCCGCTGACGTCGTCGCCTGGCAACAGATTGGGCCAACCCGCGCGGACCAATTTGGTCAACCTGTCGTTCGCCATACCGAGTTCCTGAATCTCCGCCCAGCGGTTAACCGTCCCCTGCATAAATCCGGTCGCCTGCACAGCCTCCAGGACTCCGTCGTTGTCGAAATCATCGAGCTTGCAGTCCCAGGCCCAACCGCTGCGTGAGAGGCCGAGTTGCTCGCTGCGATCAACGTAAGGAGCCACCCCGTCGCGCATACGGCTCAACTGGCCAGTGCTGACGAAGGCATACTGGCTTTCCTGGTTGGAAAAGAACTCCGTGACGTTGCTCACAAAAATGTCGGGAATGCCGTCGCCATTCAAGTCGCCGAAGTCCACTCCCATACCCTTGAACGAATCCCTGCCCAGCACTTTCGAGGCTGGTGTAGTAAAAGTCTTTTGGCCCTCGAGCAAAGCAAAGCGGATATCACCGGACGTTGATTTGTTCCAAAGAAGGCGGTCAGGTCCGAAGTCATGGGCGACATAGATTTCCGGTAGCAGGTCGCCGTCCAGGTCGCAAGCGCCAATTGCCAACCCCCAACCCTTTGGGAATCCTTTGGGCAGTGCGTCGGTTGCTTCCACAAACTGCACCGTTGGATTATCCCCCGAGGTCGCACCCGTCCAGCGGTAGAAACGTTCGCCGCCGCCGTTGTAAGCGCGGGAAAATGAATCAGGCATCTCTATGTTGCCGGTGCCGTTCGGATTGTAAATATCGGAGCCGTCGCGGAAATAGTTGGTAATAGCCAGATCGAGGTGGCCGTCGCCATCAAGATCAGCGAAGGTTAATGAACCTGTCACCCAAACCTCATTGGTAGGCACTAGCTCACGGACGACATAATCGTCAGCACTCAACCGCGCTCTGCCCGCTTGAAGTCCTCGGTGGAAGTAGACCAGTGGGGTTCGGCCCGCGTAATAGACCACCAGGTCGAGATGGCCGTCTTCATTAACGTCAACTGGCACCACGCCTAACGGAGCCATCGTTCGTCGATTGAAGAGTGGTTCGTCCTGCCGGAGTGCAAACGGCGCATAGCGGTCACCCGTGCCGGGAACGTTCGCCACGATCACCTGATCGGTCCTGGTATCGACATAGCATACGTCATTCGATTTTCCGTCTCCATCCAGGTCGTTGAGCGCCGCTGCCGCGCCGACAACAGACATGAATGCTGTAATGCGTTTCAGTTGTGGGTGCACCTCGCGCATGTAGCGTTGCGGCGGTCCGCTGACCTCCGGCAAAGATTGGCGCGTTAGTTTGAACCGCTGCGCGGCCGCCTGCACCTCTGCGCCCGTGTCCATCTGGTATCGCAGAATGATGAACAAGCTGACCACTATCAAGAGGGCGACAGATCGCTTCGCCTGAGAGCGAAAGAAGCTCGATTTTACTTCCATTAAATCTGGGACTCCTTGTTCCCGGTTCTGCGTCTCTTACTGGCGCGCAGTTCCTTATCCGCAGGCGTCATGCGGCTACATCGAAAACTATCTTTGCCTTTACTCGTCGGAATAGATTCACGAGTTGGCCGAGCTAGAGGCCAAATACAATCATCGTATTCAGTTCCTTGACATGACCATCTCACGATGATTTTTAGACAGATTAGGCAAGATAGTCGCTTTCATGATAACGACGGCAGATTAAGCCGGTAGACCAACCTCGCCAGCTAATAAGAAATTCTTACTATTGGAATCAACATGGCCCGGAAAACTTTAGAAGAGTACTGGGACGCACCTGCCGTACTAGTCCTGAGAATGACCATTGACGGGGATTTCAATGTTTTGTACTCAACGGCGAGAGGAACGCTTGTGGCTTACCCGAACGCCTCGCTTTCTGTGGCCCTGTGAAAGCAGCCTCATTGAGTCCGATTCCGATGGGCAGGATTATGAATTAGGTCCTTCCACAACGCAAGCAAAAGTAAATGTCGGTGGTGTCTTAATTTGAGTTTTCTTCTTGTGCAACCTCTGATGTTATGAAGCAGGTGCCCTTTCGAACCGCGAGTGGTAAAACTCACGGGTGTGACATAAAACCGAAAGGAGACACCTGCTATGGACTACGGAGTATATTGCGGCGTCGACTTTCATGCACGTCAACAAACGATTTGCTGTTTGACAACTGAAGACGGCGTTATCGCCACCTACGAACTAAAGCATGACGATAAGAACGCAGTGCGCGACTTCTACGCACAGTGGCCAGGTCCAGTGCTGGTCGGTCTGGAGGCCGGTGGTTACAGCCTTTGGTTCGAACAACTGCTGGAAGAGTTAGGCCACGAGATCTGGCTCGGAGACGCCAGCGAGATTCGCCGTTGCGCGCGGCGGCGCCAAAAGAACGATCGTCGGGATGCAGCTCTGATACTAGAGCTGCTGCTGCGTGGCGAGTTCCCCCGCATTCACCGGCAAACGGCGCTCAGTCGTGAGATTCTGCGGA
>Ga0075435_100001063_pt1 | contig 17447 bp, 16 predicted proteins | sample RhiMethybrSRZTD4_FD_75302 | JGI IMG/M metagenome (GOLD analysis project Ga0075435, IMG submission 75302) | Populus rhizosphere microbial communities from Tennessee, USA - Rhizosphere MetaG P. TD hybrid SRZTD4 | ecosystem: Host-associated > Plants > Roots > Rhizosphere > Soil | place: USA...
CCCGAGCCCGTCGCGGGGCCTGCGGACGGCGATGGCCGGCCGCGACGCGCGTGCGCCAGGTAGCCGATGGCTCCGACCAGCGGCACCACGCCGGCCGCGACGAGCGCGCCGCCGAAGCCCCACGTGCCCGCGGCGAGACCGAGCCCCCACGGACCCAGGAGCTGCGCGAGATCGGCGCCGAGCCCCATCGTGTTGATGGCCGCGCCGCGCCCCGTGGGCGGCGCTGCGTCGCCGGTGAGGCTCGGGAGGATCACGAAGGCCACGCCGTAGAGGGTGCCGTAGCCCACCGCGAGCGCGAAGAACAGCGGCAGGCCCGCCGCGCATCGCATGCCGACGAGCGCGGTCGCCAGCCCGAGCAGGAGCGGAACGAGCACGGCGCGCCGGCCATAGCGGTCGGCCACGCGCCCACCAAGGAGCCGGCTGACCACAGCGCCCGCCTGCGAGCCGACGAAGAGGACGCCGGGATTGGCCACGCCGCGCGCGATGGCCCACAGTGGCAGGAAGCTCGAAAAGGCCACATTCGGAATCTGCGTGCAGAAGTTGAGGAAGGCCGGCATGAGTCCTTCCCGGCGGAAGCTCGCACGGAGCGCGTACGGATGCGCGCGGCCTAGTGGCCGAAACGCGCTCGAGGTCGCGCCGAAGCAGACGCCGCCGGACAGCGCCACCGCGACGGCGCCGACGGAGACCGCCATCAAACGCGCGGCGGGAAGATGGCCCGGCGACGAGAAGCCCTGATACAAGGCCACGGCGGCGGCGGGCCCAGGCCAACGCCGAGCGTGATGCCGAGCGCCACGTATCCCTGCACCTTGCCCGCCACGGCCGCCGCTCCCGTGCGGCAGGTCAACTAGTGCGCCTCCAACGAGTATTGGCGACACGCCGCGTATCCCCGCAGAGTGCCGGGCCAAATAGCGAGCCAGACGAGGCCCGAGGGAGGCCGCAGCCCGAGGCGTACGTGGGTGTACGAGCCGAGAGGCCTTGCCACGAGGCGAGAGCTGAGTAGATCGTACGTTGAGGGCTGCGGCCGACCGAGAACGAAGTATGGCGACGTCAAGTTGGCCCGGCACTAGCCGGCGCGGAGCTTCCGGATCAGCTCGACCACGCGACGGATCTCTGCTCCGTTGCGCGTCATGAGGCGGTCACCCGATTGCGACCATCGCAGCTTGCCGTCGATGTCCACGACGGCGGTAGAGCGGTAGGCGACGTTGCGCTCCTCGTCCCAGACCTCGTAGGCGCGGATGACGTTGCGATGCACGTCGCTCAGGAGCGGGAAGCTGAGCGCGTTGCGCTTGTGAAACTCCGCGTGGGAGAAGGGGGTGTCCCCGCTGATGCCGAGTACCACCGCGCCCGTGGCCTGCAGTTGAGCGGCGACCCCGCCGAGGTCGCACAGCTCGGGCGTTCAGATGTTGCCCCAGTCGTAGCAGTAGAAGAGGAGCACCACGTCGGCCACCCCCTTGAACTCGGCGAGGGAGACGTCGCGCCCGCTCGTGGAGGGCAGGGAGAAGAGCGGCGCGTCCTGGCCGTAGCGCACCATGGCCCTACTGCTCCCAGGCGGCCTTGAACTGCACGGCCACCACCTTGTCGTAGGGGAAGTCGCCCTTCACCACGCCCGCCTGCTTCGGGAACTGGTTCGAGATGCGCATCGCCTCCTCCGTGATGGTGGGCACGTACGAGGCCTTCTGGAGCAGGATGATGGCGCGGAGGAGCTCCACGTCGAGGGACGGGAACTGCTTCTGGGCGACCTTCCCGCCCGCCTCGGGATCCTCGCGCAGACGCTTCTGGGTCTTGGCCACCGCGCGCACCACGCGCTCGACGATATGGGGATTGGCCTGGATGTAGCGATCGCTCGCCTGCAGCGTGGGGAAGGTCATGTCACGGCGGAATCGCGGGCCCTGATCGCGTAGGGGCTCGATGAAGTACCGCCCGATCTTGAGCTGGTGCACGATGACGGCGCCGCGAACCACGGACACCTTGGTGTGCCGCTTCGAGCGCGGGCTTTGCCCGCGCAATCCTTCGGGGGGAGGTTCGGAAGGGGGGCGGAGTCCCCCTCCGAGGGCCTATCGCCACTCGTCCACCGACGCGGTCTTCTGATAGTTGCACCCCATGATGCGCCAGTAGCCGTTGGTCTCCCCTCCCACCACCACGATGTGGATGTCCTCGCGCCGGAAGATCGGGATCATCTCCTCCGGCTTCGCCTTGAGCTTGGTCGCCCACGGCTCCTCGCCGAAGGTGGCCCGCGGATAGATGTAGTTCTGCACGAGCTGGTAGTCCCAGTACTCGCCCGCGGGCATGCGGGCCGTCTCGTAGAGCCAGTCGATGAGCGCATCCTTCTTGGAGAAGCCGCCGCGGTCGATGAACTGCCTCGCCGTGATGGGATCGAGGAGGAGGGTGGGCGGCCCGTGGGGATCCATGCCGCGCAGCATGTTTGCCACGTGCTCGCGCCAGTACGTCTCGCGCAGACCGAGGGAAAAGGCGGTGGAGCGGCAGCCCGAGAACACGCTCACCGCGCTGTCCGTGGGGCGGAAGCCGTGCTGGACGTGGAAGGGCTCCCACGGGCTCCGCTCCTCGTTCTCCGCGCAGGTGAGGCTGTTGTAGGCGTAGCTGTTGCCCATGGAGCCCAGGTAGGTCTGCCCCACCGTGGAGCCGCCCTGGAGATTCTGGGAGAGGAGCCCGTAGGCGCGGCCGATGGTGGCATTGGCGTGGCTGTAAGGACCGAGCGCGCCCGTGCCCGCGTTCATGCCGATCTCCTGGCGTACGGGACCATTGACCACCGCCATGGCCGCCACCGAGCTCGAGCTGCTGCCGCGCGCGCTCACGCCGGTGGAGGCCAGCGCGAGGATGACGGGGAAGTACTCGGGGCGCGCGCCCGCCATCACCGCGTTCACCGCCACCTTCTCGACGGTGTACTCCCAGTACTCGCGGAAGTGTGTGGGCCGCATGCGCCCCACCACCTCGTCGGGGCGGCGGTGGGTGGCCGCGAGCATGGCCGCCACCCGCTCCTCCGTGGGTAACACGATGGGCAGCCGGTCCGTCCACTCGCTGTCGAGGAAGAGGCGGTGGAGGTTGTCCTCGGTGTCGGCAGGCAGAAGCCGCGGCGTGGAGCGATCGAACTCGAGCGGGCCCAGCTCGGCAGCGTCGAAGGGGCGGGTCAGCCCATCGAGCACCTCCTGCATCACGGGCCGCTTGGTGATCGGGTCCACGCCGTCCACGTAGGCGCGGAGCTGGGCGGCGGTCTTGCCCATGATGGGCTGGGGCACGAAGACCTGCCGCAGCCCGGGCATGCCATTGTGTGTCGCCACCTGACGCACCACCGTGTCGAATTTGTCCGTGTGCATGGCCACGGTGGGCACGCCGTACGTCGCTTCCACCGTCATCGCGTGCGCGGCGACCGCCGGCGCACAGGTGCTTCAGTGGCCGACGCCGAGGATGGCCGCGTGGCCTCGGGCCTTGATCTCGTTCCAGGTGGCGGGGTCGTCGTTGAGGTACACGCTGGAGATCGGCTTGAACACCGTGCGCACGCCCGGCATGCGCTCGGCGAACCACGCCTGCATCTGCTTGAGGAAGATGTCGGAGTCGTCGAAGCGGCAGTCCACGAGGTACACCGTCCTGCCCTCGAGGGTGTCGAGCCGCGGGGCGAGGGGCTTGCGGGTCACCTTGGGAGCGAAGCCGACCGGATTCAGCGTGGTGATCTTGCCGTTCGTGGTCATCGTGCCCCTCCCGTGCTCAGGTTGCGACGCGCCCGTACGATACCACTACCCGCGCTGGGGCGAGTACGTACCGCGGCCCACCGCCACCAGCGCGTGCTGCTCGTCGTGGACGTCCACGTCGACGAGGGCGACCGTGCGCCCCATGCGCCGCACGCGCGCGGTGCCCGTGACCACGCGGCCCACCGCGGGCCGGAGATAGTCGATGCGCAGATTGATGGTGGGCACGCCCCCGCCCACCGCCATGCCCACCGCGAAGTCGCCCACGATGTCGATGAAGGCGGCGAGGGGACCGCCGTGGAACTGCGAGGTGCCCGTCCGCCGCTCGAGCTCCGGGCGCATGGGCATGGTCACGGTGAGGGTGCCCGCGTCGCGGTCGAGAGCCACGGCGCGCAGCTGCAGGAAGCCGATGAAGGGCGAGGCATCGAAGGTGGCCTGGATCTGCTGCACGGTGAGGGGGGCCTCCGCGGGCTCGCTCACGGCCGCACGACGACCTTTCCGAACACTTCCCGGTCCTCGAGAAGACGGAAGGCCTCGTTCACCTCCTCGAGCGGTAGCTCACGGTCGATGACCGGGGTGAGCTGCCCCGCGCGGATCATGGCGATGAGGGTGTCGAGATCCTCGCGCATCCAGCCGTTCGAGCCCAGGATCTTCAGCTCGAAGGTCCAGATGTAGCGGAGGTCCTCCTTGGGATCGAAGCCGGCGGTGGCGCCGCAGGTCAGCACCTTGCCCCCGCGGTGGAGGACGCGCAGCGACGGCACCCAGGTGTCGCCCCCCGTGAAGTTGACCACGACGTCCACGCCGCCCGCGAACTTGCGGCGATGCGGCTTGCCGAAGGTCTCGTACACCCACTTCACGAAGTCCTGCTTGGTGTAGTCGAGGAGGTGGGTCGCTCCCAAATCCTTGAGGCGCGCGAGCTTGGCGTCGCTGCTCGCGCAGGCGATGACCTCCGCCCCTGCCGTGCGGCCGAGCTGCACGCAGCAGGTGCCCACGCCGCCCGAGGCGCCCAGGATGAGGACCTTGTCGCCGCGCTGTACCTGCCCGATGGTGTGCATCATGCGCACGGCGGTGCCGTAGGCCACGGGCAGACAGGCCGCGGCGTCGTAGGACACGTCGGCGGGCAGGGGAACCAGCTGATGGATGGGCACGCGGCAGTACTCGGCGAGACCGCCGTGCCACATCTCGCCGAGCAGGCCGCCCGGCCCCACGCGATCGACGGGATCGACCATGACGCGATCGCCGGTCTTCCAGCCCGTCACCGCGCTGCCCGTCTCCACGATGTCGCCGGAGAAGTCCACGCCCATGATGCACGGCATGGGTACCTTGATCCCCGGCATGCCCCGGCGGGTGAAGATGTCGTGGTAGTTGAGGGTGGTGGAGCGCACCTTGAGGATCACGTCCTCGGGACCCGGCTGCGGATCGGGAAAGTCGCGCACGAACTTGATCGATCCGGGGCCGCCGTGCTCGTAGATGACCGCCGCTCTCATGCCTTCGTCTCCATCTGCCGGCGCTCGAGGGCGAGCCGGCGCAGGGCGACGCGATCGACCTTGCCGGTGCTGGCCAGGGGCAGCTCCGGCATGAAGACCACGTGACGCGGATGCTGGAAGGCGGGCGCGTTGGCGAGGGCGTACTGCTTCACCGCTTCCTCGCTGAGACGCCGCCCGTCCCTGGTCACCACGAACGCGAAGGGTTTCTCGTACTTGATCTCGTCGGGGATGGGCACCACGCAAGCCTGCTGGATGTCCGGATGCCGCTCGAGCAGCGCCTCGACCTCGCCCGGGTAGATGTTCTCGCCTCCGCACACGAACATGTCGTCCGCCCGCCCGACGAAGTAGTACGCGCCGTCCGCCTCGCGTCGGAGGATGTCGCCGGACTGGTACCAGCCGTCGCTCGTGAGCACCTCGCGGGTCTTCTCCGGCAGGTTGAGGTAACTGGTCATGGTGGCGGGCGTGCGGATCCAGAGCATGCCCTCGTCGGCGTCGTGCCCGTCGGGCCCCACGAGGCGCACCTCGACCTGCGGCCGCGGCCAGCCGAGGGCGAGATCGGCCTGGGGCCGGCCGTCGGGATGCGGGCCGAACATGACGGGACCGGCTTCCGTGGTGCCGTAGATGTAGGAGACGGCGGCGCCGGGAAAGGCGCGTTTCACCGCGTCGAAGAGAGCCTGCGTGGTGGGCGCGGAACCCATCCGCACTGCGCGCACGGACGAGAGGTCGGTGCGGGAGAGGAGCTCCCTCTCGCGCACGATGAGCGCGAGCATGGTCGGCACCGAGGTGAGGAACGTGGCGTGGAAGCGGCCGATCGCCTCGATGTAGCGCCGCACGTCGAACTGCGGGAGCAGAATCAGGGTGGCGTGCACAGCGATGACCATCTTGCTCGTGCCGAGCGCGTTCATGTGAAAGAGCGGCGCCGCCACGATGAAGCCCTGGCCGGCCAGGTCGGGAGACCCGATGCGCGAACGCACGGTCCAGAGCTGGCCGTCATGGGACAGAGGCACGCCCTTGGGCCGGCCCGTCGAGCCCGAGGTGTAGAGGACCATGGCCGTCTCACCGTGGGTGGGCCGCACCGAGGTGAAGGCGCCGGGATCGAGGAGAGCGGCGAAGCCGGCGCTGTCTGTCGCGTCGAAATCGACCACGGGAAGATGCGAGGGCACCTGCGCTCGGCGCTCGCCGTCGATGAAGGCGAGCTTCACCGCGGCGTCGCGCATGACGAACTCGATCGTCTCGCGCGAGAACTTGTGGTTCACGGGAACGGACACGAGGCCGGCGCGCATGGTGCCGAGGTAGGCGGCGAGGAACTCTGCACGGTTGCCGGAGAGGATGGCCACCGCATCTCCGCGCTGCCGCCCCCGCCGGAGGAGCCCGCGCGCGCAGGCGTCGGCGAGGCGGTCCAGCTCGCCATAGGTGTACGGGCGCGGATGCTCCCAGTCGAGGCAATCGATCACCGCGACGGCGTCGGCGGGCCGCGATCGGTCGAGAAGGTCGCCCAGATTGACGACCGCGTCGAGGAAAGAGCTCATGGCGGCTATGCCGCCCGATGATGCGGCGGGCTCCGGGCACTGTCAAGGCCGAGGCCTTGACAATGCGGGAGCAGCCGCTTACAAGAGCAGCACCCGGCGCAGCCTTCGAGCTCAAAGGAGAGCCCCATGTCTGGAGCGCCCCGACGGATTTTCACGATTGCCCTCATCCTGGCCGTGGCGGGAGCGCTCGCTCCGGCCCGCGCCGCCGACGTGAAGATGACGCTGTGGCGGCTCAAGACCTACATCCCGCCCGCCGACAAGATCCTCGACACGACGATCCAGGAGTGCGGCAAGAAGATCGGGGCGGAGGTGCAGATCCAGACCTACACCTTCGACGACATGTGGACGAAATACACGGCGGCCATCGAGAGCAAGACCCTGCCCGACGTGGCCGAGCTCGACGCGGTGGGTCCCGCGCGCCTGGCCAACCTCGGACGGCTGTCGGACATGTCGGACCTGGTGGGCACGGTGGTGAAGGAGCTCGGCGAGCTCGCGCCCAATGCCGAGGGCGCCGTCAAGTTCGGGGGCAAGTTCTACGCGGTGCCGCACTACGCCATCCCCCTCATCCTCTTCTACCGCAAGGATCTCGTGGAGAAGGTCGGCGCCCAGCCTCCCGACACCTGGGAGGCCATCAACGACATCTCGGTCAAGATCAAGAAGGCGGGACTGCAGGATTTCCCGCAGGGCTTTCCCTGGAACCGTACGGGCGACGGCTACGATCCCGCCATGAGCCTGCTCTGGTCCTACGGCGCGGCGTGGGTCGACAAGAGCGGGAAGTACATCGGCATGCCCAAGGACAAGGCGCTCCAGGCGGTGAAGGTGGTGACCCCGGCCTATCTCACCGACAAGACCGCCGCGCTCGACTATCTCTCGTGGTCCGGCTCCGGCAACAACGAGGCCTTCATGGCGAGCAAGATCACCTTCACGCCGAACGGCCCCAGCATCCTCTTCCAGGAGGATTCGACCAAGCATCCCCTGCGCAAGGACACCGCCATCAAGCTCATGCCGCGCGGGCCGGCCGGCCGCAACCTCGCCCTCACCTTCGTCATGAACTGGGCGGTGCCCGTGGATGGCAAGCAGCAGAAAGAAGCGCGCGCCCTCGTCAGCTGTATCATGTCGAAGGAGAAGTTCACCGCCTATATGACGGGCTCCTTCCAGCAGGCGGTGCCGCTGTTCAAGAGTCTCATCAACCATGACTACTGGAACAACGCCGATGGCAAAGTCATCACGGAGACGGTCAAGCTCGGACGTCCCGTGGGCTGGCCGGGGCCGACCACCCCCGCCGCTGCCGAGGTGATCTCGAGCAACGTGCTCACCGACATGATGACGCGGGTGATCGTGGACAAGGTTCCCCCCGAGAAGGCCATCGAGGAAGCCGACAAGCGGATCAAGGAGATCTACGAGCGCCTGCCCGTCAAGTGAGGGCGCCGAGGCATCGATGCAGCGACCGGCGAGAGGCTCCGGGGATGAGCTGATTCTCGCGCCGCCCGCGGCGGCTGCTCCCCGCGCGCGTGGCCTCGCCTGGCATCGCGTCAACCGCGTGCAGGAGCGGCTGCTCGGCTACGCCTTGATCGCGCCGGTGGCCCTCCTCATCGTCGTCCTCATCGCCTACCCCTTCCTCAACGCCATCTGGCTGAGCCTCACCGAGAAGATGGTCGGCTATCCCGCGCATTTCGTGGGATTCAAGAACTACGTGGCGCTGTGGGAGAGCGCGCGCTTCCGCATCGTGGCCTGGAACAGCGTGGTCTACACGGTGGGCTCCATCGGGGCCAAGGTGGTAATCGGCCTCGCCATGGCCGCCGCGTTGCAGAAGGCCGTGCGCGGCAATCAGCTGCTGCGCGGCTTCCTTCTCCTGCCGTGGGTCATTCCCACCGTGGTCATCGCGCTGACCTGGCGCTGGCTGCTCGACCTCTACCGCGGGCTCGTGAACGTGGGCCTCCACGACCTCGGCATCATCGGCGCGGGCATCCACTGGCTCGGCAATCCGGACCTCGCCATGTTCTCCGTGATCATGGCCAACGTGTGGCGCGGGTTCCCGTTCTTCGGCGTGTCCTTCCTCGCCGCCATGCAGACGGTGCCGCAGGACCTCTACGACGCCGCCTCCGTCGATGGCGCCTCGGCCTGGCAGCAGTTCTGGCGGATCAGCCTGCCCTCGATCAAGGGCGTGGTCGCCATCGTGACCCTGCTCAGCACGATCTGGACGCTCAACGACTTCAACATCGTGTACATCATGACGCGCGGCGGGCCGGGGGCGGCCACCCACATCTTCGCCACCTATTCCTACGAGCTCGGGATCCAGTCCCAGCGGTGGGGGATGGCCATGGCGGCCAGCATGTACTCGCTGCCCGTGATCGCGCTCCTCATCGTCTTCGTAGTCCGCTACCTCCATCGGGAGGAGCCGAGCTCGTGAGCAGCCGCGCCTTCCGCTGGCTGGTGGTGAGCGGCCTCCTCGTGCTGGTGGCCGTCCCCCTCTACTGGATTCTCGACACTTCGTTCAAGACGGGCCGGCAGATCCTCATGTCCGAGGCGATCTACATGCCGCGGCCGTTCACCATCGAGAACTATCTCTACCTCTTCGAGGAGACGCGCTTCGCCCAGTGGCTCCGCAACAGCACGGTGGTCGCGGTGGCGAGCACCCTCATCTCGCTGGCCATCGGCTCCGCGGGCGCCTATGCGCTGACCCGGCTGCGCTTCCCGGGACGGAGGACGTTCGGCGCCCTGGTGCTCATCACCTACCTCGTGCCGCCCGGCCTCATGTTCATCCCGCTCTATCGCACCTTCATCCAGATCGGCTACTCCAACTCCCTCGGCACGCTGATCCTCGCCTATCCGACCTTTCTCGTGCCCTTCGTGACCTGGCTCCTCATGGGCTTCTTCCGGTCCATTCCCCGCGAGCTGGAGGAGGCCGCCCTCGTCGACGGGGCCACGCGCCTGCAGACCCTCCGCCGCATCGTGCTGCCCCTCGCCGCGCCGGGCCTGCTCGCCGCGGGCCTCTTCTGCTTCACCCTGTCGTGGAACGAGTTTCTCTACGCGCTGATCTTCATCGCGGACGACAGCCTGCGCACGCTGCCCGTGGGGCTCTCGGAGTTCGTGGTGTCGGACTTCGCGTTCTGGGGACAGCTGATGGCGGCGGCCGCCCTCGCCTCGGCCCCCGTGGTGATCGTCTACATCTATCTCCACAAGTACATGGTGAGCGGGCTCACGGCGGGCGCGGTGAAGGGCTGAGCGGACGGATCAGATGCAGTAGGGCAAGCCGCCCCGCCACACCAGCACGCAAGGTCCGTACGGGACGAAGGGAGTGCCGAAGAACCCCGGATAGCCCCAGTAGTAGGGAGGGAAGGGGCCGAAGGGATAGTAGGGATAGTAGGAGTAGTAGTAGGCCTGCGCCATCTGGGCCTGGAGCCGGGCATCCTGCACGTCGCGGCTCAGCTCCGCCTGTGTTTCGAGACTCCCGATCAGGAAGGTGCGCACGGAGTCGCTGAGGGGACCCTTCTTGATGAGGTCCAGCGCTTCCTGCACCTGCTGTCCCACCCGTGGGTCGATCTTGAGGGAGCGGAGCGCGGTGAGCTGCTCCTCCGCTCTGTCCGTCTCCCCGCGCTTGAGATAGCCCAGGGCGAGGTAGAGCCGCACGCTCGGCTCGTTGGGCCGGACCTGCACCGCCTTCTCCAGCGAGCCGATGGACTCCTCGATCTGCCCCGCCTTGTATTGCGCGGTGCCGAGCCCGACGAGGGCGTCCGTGCGGCCGGGATCCTTGGCGAGCGCCTCGTTGAAGTAGCCCTCGGCCTCGATGTAGCGGCCCTGGCGGAGGGCCATCTGGCCGTTGAGGAGGGCGGAGGCGCAGCCGGCCGTGAGCATCACCACGGCCAGGAGAAGCAGTCGGAGCTTCATGCGTCCGTCGCCCTCCTCAGAGCAGCGGGAAGGCGCTCAGAGCGTCCGGCTCGGCCACGACCGGCGCTTCCCGCACGTACGAGGCGTCAAGCTCACTGTAGCTGGTAACTCCCAGGAGGGCGAGACAGATCCGGACTTCGTCCTCGAGCAGCTCGAGCGCGCGCTCCAGCCCGGCCTGACCTGCCGCGGCCAGACCCAGGCACTGGAGCCGTCCCAGGCCCACGATCTGCGCGCCCAGGACGATGGCCTTGACCACGTCGGTGCCGCGCATGAAGCCGCCGTCCACCATGACCACCGCGCGCTTGTCGACGGCCTTCACCACCTCGGGGAGCGCGGCGAGCGAGCCCACGCCGTGATCGAGCTGGCGTCCTCCGTGATTGGACACGTAGACGCCGTTCACGCCGTGCTCGCAGGCGATGGCGGCGTCCTCGGCGGTGGCGATGCCCTTGAGGATGAGGGGGATGTCGTGGGTGTCCTTGAAGCGCTTCACCTGGTCCCAGGACAGGGCGGCCTGCCAGTTCATCCCGGTGGCGGCCTGCCGCCACGGCTTGACGAAGCGCTTGTCGATGTCGCGCTCGCGCCGGCTGTAGTGGGCGGAGTCCACCGTCATGCAGAAGATGGTGTAGCCGTTGTCCTTCGCGCGCCTGACGTGATCGTCCACGAAGGCGTCGTCGCCCCGCACGTAGAGCTGGAAGATGCGGAAGTTGTCGGCGGCCTTGGCGGTGGCCTCGAGACCGGGATTGCAGGCGCTGGACAGCATGTGGGGGACGCCGAAGGCCCCCGAGGCCTTGGCCGCGGTGGCGCCCCCGCCCGGCGTGAAGCTCTCCACCGAACCCACGGGCGCGAGCATCACGGGAAGGCGCACGGGACGGCCGAAGAAGGTGGAGGCGGAGTCCACCTTCGACACGTCGCGGAGGACGCGCGGCCGGAAAGCCACGCTGTCGATGGCGAGACGGTTCCGCTTCACGGTGGTCTCGGTCTCCGTGCCGCCGATCAGATAGTCCCACGGCCCGTCCGAGAGATTGCGGCGGGCGGCGCGGGCGAGCTCGTGAATGGTCTGGAACTGCTCGTCGAGATTCGAGGGCATGGGGGTCTCCTTGAGTCCGTCAAGTCTCCGATAGGGGCTCCCGGAAGTCAAAGGGGCCTTGACAGCGGCGAAGGCCCCCTCCTAGGCTCGGAGCACTCGCAGGAGCTCTCTCGCACAAGGAGGCGCGATGAAGCGGCGGACGTTCCTTCAGATCGGCAGCGCAGCGGTAGCCGGAGGCATCGAGGGCATCCTGCGGGCGCGGCGCGCGCCGGCCTTCGCCCAGCCCGTCAAGATCCACCTGCTCCACCCGCCGGACTTCATCCCCGAGGGCGACGTGGAGCTCCGGCGGCAGATCGCCGAGTACAACAAGCAGATGAAGACCGAAGTGTTCATGGAGAACATCAACGGCAACGATCTGCAGCCACGCATCACCGCGGCCATCCAGACGGGCGCGGGCGCCGACATCATCCTGATGTTCCACAACTGGCCCCACCTGTATGCGGCCTCCCTCGCGGACGTGAGCGATCTCTGCGAGTGGAAGGGCAAGGAGCAGGGCGGCTACTACGAGCAGTCGGAGCAGGCGGCGCGCGACGGCGCCCGTTGGCTCGCCCTGCCCTACGGCATCATCGGCAACCAGATCGCCTATCGCCGGTCGTGGTTCGCCTCCGTGGGCGCCACGGCGCCGCCCAAGACGCTGGACGAGTGGCGCAAGATTGGCACCGCCCTCAAGCAGAAGGGCCGGCCCATCGGCCAGACGCTCGGACACACCTATGGTGACGCGCCGACCTTCACCTATCCGCTTCTCTGGACGTTCGGCGGCATGGAGACCGACAAGACGGGCCGGAAGGTGGTGCTCAACAGCAAGAACACCGTGGACGCCGTCAAGTGGATGACCGGGTTCTGGAAGGACGGCTGCGACGAGGGCGGGCTCGGGTGGGACGACACCTCCAACAATCGCGCCTTCCATTCTGGGGAGCTGTGCTCCACCCTCAACGGCGCCAGCATCTACATCTTCGCCAAGCGCAACCCGGAAAAGATCAAGGACGAGAAGGGCGAGCCCATGTGGAAGGACATCTCGCACTTCAACTACCCCGACGGGCCCGCCGGCAAGACGCCCACGTACCACCTCGCGACCTCGCACGCCGTCATGAAGTACTCGAAGAACATCCAGGCGGCCAAGGAGTTCCTCAGGCACATCCACGGGAAGGAGCAGTTCACCAAGTGGTTCGAGACTGACTACGGCTTCAACGTGGGCTCCACGACCTACTGGGAGAATCATCCCCTGTGGAACACCATCGACGACGCCATGAAGCCGTACCGGTACACGGGACGCGGCACCCGCATGATCGGCTATGCCGGGCCGGCCAACGCCAGGGCGGGTGAGGTCTACTCCAAGTACGTCATCACCGATATGTTCGCCAAAGGTGTGCAGGGAATGAAGCCCGAGGACGCCGTCAGGTGGGCGGAGGGGGAGCTCAAGAAGGTGTACGAATCGTAGTGACCCGTTCGCTGGCCCGCGCGTTCTTCAGGCTCGCCACCCTTCCGCTCGCCGTCGTGCTCGTCGCCGCCTGCTCGGCGACCTCGCCCGTGGGGGACGCACCGCCGCCTCCGGTGCTGTGGACCTACGAGAGCGTGTCCTGGTACAACCGCTACTCGCTCAACTCCACGGTGGGCCCCCTGGTGCTCGGACGAACCGTCATCTACGGCGGCACGTACTCCTACCAGAACACCAAGGCCTCTCGTCTCGCCGCCCTCGACCCGGTCTCGGGGCGGCCCATCTGGCGCATGGAGCACGCGGGCGGGTTCGGTCCCCTCGTCGTCGTGGGCGGCACCATCGTCGTGGCCAGCGAGGACAGCGTGCTCGGGCTCGACGTGACGTCGGGCACGCAGCGCTGGGCGATGCCCCTCCGCGCCCGCACGCTCACGGCGGGGGGCCCCGTCGTCCTCGTCGCGGAGCGGCAGACCATCCACGCGCTCGATCCCGCCTCGGGGCGGCAGCGATGGCAGGTAGCATCGGGCACGGACCCCGCCATGGCGGGCGACACCGTCCTCTTCATGGAAGGACGCACGCTGCACGCGGCCGACGCGTCCACCGGCGCCGATCGCTGGACGCTCGAGCTACCGCCGGCGCTCGCCTATCCGCAATCGGTGGCAGGCGATCATCTCTATCTCCTCGGCGCCACTGCGCTGGGCTCGGTGAGCCTGAGCAGCCACCGCCTCGAATGGGTCGCGCCACTTCCGAGCGCGCCCACCACCGGCATCGCGCGAGCCGACGACACGCTCTTCTTCACCACGCAGACGCCCGCGGGATCGTACGTGTTCCACGCCTTCGATCCCGCCGCGCGAAAGGACCGCTGGACCCGCGCGCTCGACTCGAGCTCGCCCGTGGCGCCCGTGGTGATGGGCGACCTCGTGGCCACCGCGGCCAACTCCGACGAGCAGAGCCTGATCGCCATGGCCCGCGCCAGCGGAGCGGTGACCTGGCAGGCGCGGGCGGGCTCCGTGCCCGTGCCGCCGCTGGTCAAGGGAGGCGTGCTCTACGTGGCCGGGCAGGGACCCAACCGCGTCTATGCCTTCGAGGCGGCGACGGGCACGCTCCTGTGGAGCGGCCGGCTCTTCGGCTTTCCCATGGGCATGGCGCTCACGGAGGAGGGTACCCTCCTCGTGAGCGCCGACAACCTCACGCTCTACGCCTACCGGACGCGCGAGCCTCGACGCTCACTCGGCGAGGACGCCGAGCACGTCGACCTTGACGGCGGTCGCGACCGCGACCGTGCGATAGAGCGGTCATCGATCCTTCCAGACCTCGACGAGCTGCTCGGCCTGCCCCTGGCTCACGCCCCAGATCTCGATCGAGACGTTGACGGACTGAAACCGATTGGGCTCGGCGTTGCTGCGGATGCCCTCGATGGCGACCTGCATGCCCTTGACGGGGATCTGCTGCTCGAGGGCGTACTTTTCGATGAGGGTGACCCCGCACGAGGAGATGCCCGAGAGGAACGCCTCACCATTGGTCAGGGCCTCGTTGGGACCCGAGGGCGAATCCAGCACGAAGTGATTGTGACGGGCGCTGTTGAGCGAGCGTCCGGGAGTGCCGCTCGAATAGGAACGTACGGTGTCGATCTTCACGTCACCAGCCATTGGGTCCCCCTTTTCGAAGAATGGACGCAGCCATTGTAGGGCGCGTGCGCGAGGGTTGACAAGGCGCAGGCCCTCCCGCACGATGCGGCGAGCGAAGGAGAGCTCGTGATTCAAACCATCCGTACCGCCTGCGCCCACGATTGCCCCGACCAGTGCTCACTCCTCGCCTCCGTGGAGGACGGGCGCATCCTGAAGATCCAGGGCGACCCCGAGCATCCAATGACGGCGGGCTTCGCCTGCGCCAAGGTCAACCGCGAGCACGAGTGGGTGCATTCGCCCGAGCGCGTGCTCACCCCACTCCGGCGAGTCGGCGCCAAGGGCGAGGGGCGCTTCCAGCCGACCAGCTGGAATCAGGCCCTCGACGAGATCGTCACGCGGTGGAAAGCCATCTTCGCGTCCGACGGCCCTCTCGGTCTCCTCGGCTACGCGTACAGCGCGCATCAGGGCCAGCTCAACCGGGGACTGCTCCTCGGACTCTTCCATGCGCTTGGAGCCACGCGCCTTCAGGCAGGTACGGTCTGTGACTCCGCCGCAGAGGCCGGATGGGACGCGGCGTGCGGGAGCGTGGGCGGCGCCGATCCCGAGACGGTGAGCGAGTCCGATCTCGTCATCGCGTGGGGCGCCGATCTGCTCACCACCAACGTTCACATCTGGCCGCTCGTGGAGCGGGCGCGCGATCGCGGCGCCCAGCTCGTGGTCATCGAGCCGCGTCGGAGCCGCACTGCCGAGCGGGCGGACTGGCATCTCCGGGTCAACGTGGGGACGGACGCCGCCCTCGCCCTCGGCATCATGCACGTCCTCGTGCGCGACGGCCTCTGCGATCGCGGCTATCTGGCGCGAGAGACGGTGGGATTCTCCCGCCTCGAGAGCGAGGTGCTGCCTCGCTTCGATCCCGCCCGCATCGCCCGGATCACCGGCGTGTCCCCCGCGGATCTCGAACGCCTCGCCCACATGTACGGGCGCGCGCGGGCTCCGTTCATCCGTCTCGGGGAGGGGATGTCTCGGTGCCTGAACGGCGGACAGGCGGTGCGGGCGGTCGCCCTCCTCGCCGGAGTCACGGGCGCCTATGCACGCGTGGGCGGGGGCGCCCTCCTCATGACGGCAACCGGCTTCGGCCTCGACCCGGCGTTCATCCGCAAGCCGTCGGGACCGGTCAAGACACGCATCGTGAATCACTCGCGCCTGGGGTGCGCGCTCCTCGAGCTGTCCGACCCGCCGATCCGCGCGCTTTTCGTGGCCGCCAACAATCCCGCGGTGACCTGTCCCGACTCCGTGACCACGCGGCGCGGGCTCGCGCGGGAGGATCTCTTCACCGTCGTCCACGATCCGTTCCTCTCCGACACCGCGCGCTACGCCGACATCGTGCTACCCGCCGCCACCTATCTCGAGAGCGAGGACCTCGTCCGCTCGTACGGCACGTACTACATGCAGTTCGTCTGGCAGGTCGTGCCGCCCCAGGGCGAGGCGTGGTCGAATGCGCGGCTGGCCCAGGAGCTGGGACAGCGGCTCGGCCTTGCGGACCCCATCTTCTCCATGGATACCGACGGGCTCCTCCGCGAGCTCTTCCGCGGCGCCCGCTCGCCCGCGGTGGAGGTGGACCTCAAGGACCTGCGCGCGGGCGGAGCGGTCAAGCTCGCCCCCAAGCCCGGGCCGCAGCGGTTCGCGACGCCGTCAGGGAAGCTCGAGTTCTACTCGGAGACGCTCGCTTCCCAGGGACTGCCCGCCATGCCCGATTGGATCGCCGACTCCGGCGAGAGCGACGAGGCCGAACGCTTTCCGCTCCGGCTCCTCACGGCTCCCGGCTATTTCCAAGCGCACACCGCGTGGGCCGGCGTGGCCAGCCTTCGCCGCCGCGCCGGTGAGCCCGAGTGCGTGCTCCACCCCGAGGATGCGGCGGCGCGCGGACTGCGAGATGGGCAGGCGGTGAGACTCGAGAGCCGGCACGGCGCCGTGCGGCTCCGGCTTCGCGTGAGCGACGAGACCACCCGCGGGGTGGCCTTGGTGCCGGGGCAGCGGCCTGCCTCAGGGAAGGACGGCACCATCAATATGCTGTGCTCCGATCGCTACAGCGACCTGGGCGAGGGAGCGACCTACCAGAGTACGCGGCTCCAGGTGAGCGCCATTCCGGAAGAGGAGACCAGCGCATGATCGGTGTCGTGGCGACCATCAAGGTGAAGCCCGGGATGGAGAAGGACTTCGAGGCGGTAGCCAAGGAGCTAGTGGCCAAGGTGAGGGCCCACGAGCCGGGCTGCAGCCTCTACGCCCTCCATCACGCAGAGGCACCGCACACCTACGTCTTCATGGAGCGCTACGCCGACCAGGCTGCCGTGGAGGCGCATCGCGGAACGGAGCATTTCAAAACCCTGGGGCGTAAGATGGGCGAGTACATGGACGGCCGGGCCGAGGTGATCCGGCTCCGCGAGGTCTCGTAGCGAGCACGAAGGCGAGGGAGGGTGGCCGTGCGGAAGACCCTGTCGACGGTGATGCTGGCGTGGGCGCTCTGGTGGGTGCAGGAGCTCGTGGAGCGGCCCGAGCTGCCACTCGACATCGTCAAGCTGAGCGTGCACGACACCCAGGAGGCCTGCGAGCAACGGGCGGTCCTGCGCCGGCAGTGGGAGGACGACTTGTACCAGCAGGAGATCCAGGCCTACAACTGGGACTCCAAGCCCTGGCC
>Ga0075435_100001066_pt1 | contig 17432 bp, 14 predicted proteins | sample RhiMethybrSRZTD4_FD_75302 | JGI IMG/M metagenome (GOLD analysis project Ga0075435, IMG submission 75302) | Populus rhizosphere microbial communities from Tennessee, USA - Rhizosphere MetaG P. TD hybrid SRZTD4 | ecosystem: Host-associated > Plants > Roots > Rhizosphere > Soil | place: USA...
ACCCGATCCACGGGATCACCATCGACCACGCCTCGACGCAGCGGAAGCGGTAGACGCGTTCCTCGAGATCCGCGGTCTTGATCAGATCGTCGACATGGTAGTCGCCGGGCTTGTTGCAGAGGCCGTCGATCTTCACGGTCCACGGTGACGTCTTCAACTGCCCCGCGTATTTCGCGGGATCGGTCTTGCGCGTGCCGAACTCGTAGTAGTTGTTGTAGCCGGTAATCTCCTCGAACTTGTTCACCGGTTCGTCCACCGTCACCATCTTCTTCTTGACGTCGGCGATCGGCGTCTGGGGCGGCGCCGGCGAAAGGTTGTCCGGCGCCGCGGCGATCGACGCGGCGTCGAGCGCGCTGTTGCCGCAGGCCGCCAGGACGCCACCGGCAGCGGCCCCCATCAGGCCGGCGCCCAGCTGAATGAACTCGCGGCGGCGCAGGTACAGCCGTTCGTCGGTAATGTCGGAGGCGGGAGGGTCGGGCCGGTTCCTGATGAGCATAGGACTCCAGTGGCTACGATTATGAAACACCTTGCCCAGTCACGGTATTCCATGGCCGGGCCGGCCCGCCGGGCGCCGTGGGCGGCAGGCAGCATAATAGCCGGATGTCGGACGCGTCGATCGACCCACGCTGGTCCAAGGTCCTGTCGCTGTCGGTTCACGAGCTCCGCTCCCCCATTTCGGTGGTCTCCGGCTATCTCCGTATGCTGCTCACAGGGCGGGCCGGCGAGCTGACCGACAAGCAGCGACACATGCTGCAGGAAGCCGAGAAGTCCTGCGCCCGCCTGTCGGCACTCGTCGCCGAGACCAGCGAGTTGTCCACGCTCGAGGGGGGCACCGCCGCGTTCAACATGCAGAACATCGATCTGCCGGCGCTCGTGCAGCAGGCGATCGAGAGCCTGCCGCCGCTGACCGACGGACGCAGCGTGGCGGTGGCGCACGATCTCGAGCCGCTGCCCGCATTCCGGGGCGATCCCTCGCGACTGTCGCAGGCCGTCGCCTCCATCCTCGTGGCGCTTCGCCGCGAGGTCATCGGCGACGGGCCCCTCACGGTACGCGGACGGCGCGATCGCAACGGCTACGAGGTCCGGATCGGGGACGGCGAGACGCTCGCCGCGCTCGAGGCCGAGCAGGACGGCGAGCCCGGCATCTTCGACGAGTGGCGGGGCGGCGTCGGTCTGAGCCTGATGATCGCGCGGCGCGTCATCCACCGTCACGGCGGACGGCTGCTGGCGCCGCCCGAGGCACGCAAGACCGGCGCCCGCATCGTGTTCGGCGAAACGCCGCAGGACTCGGCGCCGGTTTCGAATTCGTAAGCCGAGCGTTCCGTCGTAACACAGTTCCGGCGAGCTCGGCAGCCGACCTCTACAGCAAAACATTCCGGCATTTTCGCGCCGCCGCACACGCGTGTGCGGCACCTGCCTTGCGCTGACGAGCGGCGCGCGATCACTCGCGCGTTTCATCACTCTTAACCCTTACTTCCTCAGGACTTCCCAATGCTGAGTCGTCTCGCCCGACGTGTCTCTACGTGCGTCCTCGCGCTGCTGATCGTGCCGAGCTCGGCCGTTTCGATCTGCGCCGCTGAATCGACCCCGACCACCAGTAACGGCGACATCGTGCTCTGGGCGAAGACGGCCACGAACATCAACGGCGCCTGGTCGCTCGTCGAGGACGCGACGGCCGCCGGCGGCGTGCGCATCGCGAATCCCGACGCCGGCGCCTCGAAGCTCGCGACGGCGGCCGCCGCACCGGCAAGCTATTTCGAGCTCCCGTTCATCGCCGAGACGGGACGGCAGTATCGCCTGTGGATCCGCGGCAAGGCGCAGAACGACTCGTGGCAGAACGACTCGACGTTCGTGCAGTTCAGCGGCAGCCTCGCCGCCGATGGGACGGCGGCGTTCCGCATTGGTACGACATCGGCAGCCGTCGTCAGCATCGAAGAGAGCTCGGGGGCCGGCGTTGCGGGCTGGGGCTGGCAGGACAACGGCTACGGCGCCAACGTCTTCGGACCGACGATCGCCTTCGACAGCGCCCGGCAGACGCTGCGCGTGCAGGTGCGTGAGGATGGCCTGTCGATCGATCAGATCGTCCTGTCGCCGGTGACCTACACCACCGCGGCGCCCGGCGCGGCCAAGAACGACACCACGATTCTGCCGGCCACCGTCTGGAACCGTGAAGTCGTGCTCTACGCCAAGAACGCCACGAACATCACCGGCGCCTGGTCGCTCGTCGACGACGCCACGGCGGCGGGCGGCGGGCGCATCGCCAATCCCGACGCCGGCACGGCGAAGCTGGCGACGGCCGCGGCCGCACCCGCCAGCTATTTCGAGCTGCCCTTCAACGTCGAACCGGGTCGCGCGTATCGCTTGTGGATCCGTGGCAAGGCGCAGAACGACTCGTGGCAGAACGACTCGGCGTTCGTGCAGTTCAGCGGCAGCCTGGCCACCGACGGTACGCCCGCGTTCCGCATCGGCACGACCTCGGCCACCGTCGTCAGCATCGAAGAGAGCTCGGGAGCCGGCGTTGCCGGGTGGGGCTGGCAGGACAACGGATACGGCGTCAACGTGCTGGGTCCGGCGATCTACTTCGACGGTCCGTCGCAGACCATCCGCGTCCAGGTCCGCGAGGACGGCCTCTCGATCGATCAGATCGTGCTTTCGTCGGAGCGCTACCTGAACGCGGCACCCGGCTCGCCGAAGTACGACGCGACGATCCTGACCGCGACCGCCACGAGCTCGACGTCGACGCCGCCCTCGCTAACGCCGCCACCCACGGTAACGCCGCCGCCCACGACCACGCCGCCGCCCACGACGTCGGTGTCACCGGCGCCGCTGCGCGTGCTCCAGTGGAATACCCATCACGGCGGCTTCGGCACCGACGGTGTCTACAACACCGACCGGTTGGCGAGCTGGATCGTCAAGATGAGTCCCGACGTCGTGATGCTCAACGAAATCGAGCGCTTCACCGGGTGGGGGAACGAGAATCAGCCGGAGGTCTACAAGAACCTGCTGGAGGCGAAGACGGGCAAGAGGTGGTTCTACACCTTCGCGCAGGAGTGGGGGAATTGGACGGCGAACGGCAAGGGCAACCTGATCCTGTCGACCGTCCCCTTCGACAGCGTCGATCACTACGAGCTCGTGAACAATTCCGATCGCAGCATTGCCGAGGCCTCGATCAGCTGGAACGGCAGGCGCGTCACCTTCGTCCTGACGCATCTCGATCCCGACTCGGCGACCCTCCGCCTGACGCAGGCGCAGGAAGTGACGACGTGGGCGGCGGCTTCTTCCGATGTGCGGATCCTGACCGGCGACATGAACGCCTGGCCCGATCAGACGTCGATCGCGCACTTCAACTCGCTCTACGATGATTCGTGGTCGGTCGCGGTCGCCGCCGGCACGGCCATCGCGTTCGCCGGCAATGACGGGCAGACGAAGAAGGGCCGCATCGACTACATCTACTACTCCAAGGGCTCGACGAGCCTCGCCGTCGTCTCGTCACAGGTGTTCGACACGAGCGACGCCAACGGCTACATGCCCTCGGATCATCGCCCGCTCCTGACGACGTTCGCGGTTCGATAGCACCCTGCCGGCACACGGACGAGGCCACCCCGGCCTTGTCCGTGGATCCTTCGATCGGCCGCACGTCCGGCTGGCGCGCTACGCGGCGATCCGCGTCATTTCCCTGGCGAGATGATGCGCAGGTTCCGCGGCGCCTGCGGAATGCCGACCATCAGCCCATTGGGCACCGACTGCAGCAGCGGCAGCAGCCGCGCGAGATTCGCGCCGGGCCCCTGTACGAGCGTCGTCGAGGGACTGGTCAGATTCAGCGTGAACCCGTCGTCGAACCGGTTTCCCGGCGGGTAGCGTGACGCGGGTCCCCCACTCAACCAGTTACCCGTAAAGACCGCATCGGGAAAATACGTCTGCAGCGTCAGCATACCGGTGGACGCGTTATCGCCGTTCACGCCATAGGTGCCGTGCTGCGACGCGTTGTTCGTGTACTGGAAGCCGGCGATGGCTTTCGGTCTGGATGCCGAGCTCACGTAGGCGAAGACCACCGTCGTGCCGTCGAAGTCGAACGTGTTGTGATCGATGACGATGTCCTTCGGCGCGTCGCCGATGAGCACCGCCCAGGCGGGCCCTCCGAGCTTGGTGGTGACGCCGTAGAGCAGGTTGTCCAGGATCCGGATGCCCGAGGTCTGCCCGCTCGGGCCATTGCTGTCGTAGCCGGCGATGCTGATCCCGCCGGCGACGTTGCGGACGATGTTGTGAGTGAACTCGACCTGCTCGACCACGCACCACGGGCAATGGCCGTCCTGGTTGCGCGGCGAGAAGAGGATGGAGTAGCCCGTCTGCGCGTGCATCCAGTTGTTCTCGAAGAGGTTGTATTCGACGCGCACGCGCCGCGCGTTCTTCAGCTCGAAGATGTTCTTGACCGACCAGCGCGTCGCCGTCGTCGGCGGCGTGCCGGTCTTGCCCGGCGTACCGTTGTCGGTGAAGCTGGTGCCGGTGACGGTCCAGAACTGCGAAACGCCGCCCGGCGTCCGCACGTAGACCTGGTATTCAGTGGCGTCCGCGACCGGCGCCCACGCCACCGTCACGGCACCGCTCGTCGGTACCGCGGTGATTTCCTCCGAAGGCAGCGACGTCGCAGTCGTCCCTGATCCCGCGGGGCGCCGCGCCACGACGCGATAGGTGTAAACGCCGGCCGTGAGCGTGCCGCCGTCGCTGCCAGACGCGGTCACGTTCCCAGGTGTGGCGACGATCGCGTCGCGCCACGCCATCGGCCGCGTCATGTAGTTGAAGCGCACCAGCACGTCTTCGCTGACCAGGTTGGGAATGGCGGGATCGGCGCCGCCCAGCATGAAGGCCTCGGTCGACGCCTCGAGATGGTTGTTCTCGATCGAGAACGGACCCGGCCCGTTCCAGCCGCCGATCGCCTGCGAATCCATCCCGACGGCCTTGATCTCGCTGATGTAGCAGTTGCGAATGGCCACCGAGCGGGCATTGAGCGCGATGCCCCGCTTCTGTCCGTAGATCCGATCCCCGTGCACGTAGACGCGATCGAACGTGATCTCGTACGGCACCTGCGACAGGTCCGACTGCGCATTGGAGCCGTCGCCAATCTGGATGATGTCGCCGAAGCCTTCCTTCGTCGACGGAAACTCGACGAACATGACGCGCCAGTGGTGCGCGCCCGGCGCCGTGCGCAAGGAGGCCGAGGTGTTGGGCGACACGATTTTCGCGAATCGCGCCGCCGTCGCCGGCTTGACGCGCTGGTTCGAGACTGGCAGCGTCGAGTCGGGAAGGTCGGTGCGGAGCGTGATGACGCGGTCGCCGTCGACGACCGGCAGCACGAAGTTGCCGGTGAAGGTGGCGCCCGGTTCGAGGCGGATCTCATCGCCCGACCGCGCGGCGTTGAGCGCCGCCTGCAGGCTGTCACCCGAGCGCACGAAACGGGTTTCGGCGGACGATGGCGAGGCGATGACAAGGAGCGCCGTTCCCACGAGCAAAATGCGCAGCATGGGCGCTGCAGAGGCAAGGGTGATGCCGGAAGGGAGGCTGCGCCGTCGAGCTAAGGAAAAAGGGCCTGGGGATTGGAGTGGAAAGGCCCTCTGCCCTTCCCTGCCCTATCCCCAGGCCCTCGTTCCTCTGCCCGACAGGTTTCAGCACTTCGAGGCCCCGGCCGCGGTTGCGGACAATACGCCGCAGGCGGGCCGGGGATCTCCTCGAAACCCTTCAGGCCGCGCGTCGGACGGCCGCGGCCAGTCCGATCAACGCGGTACCGACGAGCACCATCGCGGCCTCGTCGCGCAGGCCGGGTACCACCCGCACCTGCTGCACGGCCACCGTTGGCGCCGTCTCGAGAGCTTCACCTGTTGCGGGCGTCGCCAGCAGCGGCGTCGCCGCCAGCGCGCATCCCGCGAACAGAATGGAAGCCAGATACTTACCCATGTCGCTCAGCTCCTCGGTATGCCGCTATATCAAGCGCGATGCCACCAAAAACGCGGGGAAAATGGCATGCTGCTACCCATATTTTCTGTGTACGAGCCAACCCGACGTTCTGTTGAGGTACAAGTCTTGAATAATGTGGGAAACCGAATGGACATTCGGCCTTCGTTGCAGTGAATCAATACGAAATGAAGAAACCTTACGTAGCAATCGTCGATGATGATGCGGGCTTTGCGCAGTACCTCAGGACGTTCCTGTCGCTGCGCGGCTACGAGGCGCGGTGCTATACGCGCGGCGACGAGCTGCTCGCATCGATGAAGCAGGCCGAAGCGCCGGACGTGGTGCTGCTCGACGTGATGATGCCGGGGCTGGACGGCATGGCGACGCTGCGGGCCTTGAAAGCGTCGCGGCCGGAGGCGCAGGTGATCATGCTCTCCGGGCGCAACCAGGCCTCGACGATCGTCGAGGCGGTCCGCCTCGGCGCCGCGGATTACGTCGTCAAACCCGACGACCCTGAGGGTCTCGGCGAGATCGCGCTCGACGTCGCGATCAAGAACGCCATCGAGAAGAACCGTCTCGTGTCGGAGCTGAGCGAGCTGCGCCAGCAGCTCTCTGACGACGAGGATCGCGCGGTGTGGGGCAACAGCGAGAAGATGCGCGCGATCGCCACCGTCATCGAGCAGGTCGCCGACAGCGACGTCGGCGTCCTGATCAGAGGAGAAAGCGGCGTCGGCAAGGAGCTGGTCTCGCGCGCGATCCACCAGCGCTCGACGCGGCGCAACCGCCCGTTCGTCAAGGTCAACTGCGCGGCGCTGCCGGCGGAGCTGCTCGAGAGCGAGCTGTTCGGCCACGAGCGCGGCGCGTTCACCGGCGCGGCCAACACCCGCATCGGCAAGTTCGAGCAGGCCGACACCGGCACGCTCATGCTGGACGAGATCGGCGAGATGAAGCCGGCGCTCCAGGCCAAGCTGCTGCACGTGCTGCAGGACGGCGAGTTCACCAAGCTGGGAAGCAACAAGCGCGTGCAGGTGGACGTGCGCGTGGTCGCGGCGACCAACCGCGACCTCGAGAAGATGATGCTGAGCGGCGAGTTCCGCGAGGACCTCTATTACCGCCTCAAGGTCATCGAGCTCACCGTGCCGCCGCTGCGCGAGCGGCGCGACGAGATCCCGACGCTGATCGACTTCTTCATCGCGCGCTACGCCCGCAAGTACAACCGGCAGGCGCGGCCGCTCTCCGAGCACCTGCGCCAGCTGTTCATGACCTACGACTGGCCGGGCAACATCCGCGAGCTCGAGAACATGATCAAGCGCGTCGTGATCCTGCAGGACGAGCAACTGGTCGTGCGCGAGATCGAGCGCAACATGCAGCGCGCCCTGGCGGCTGCGGTCCCGGTCGCGGCGGTCGCGGGCGCCGTGGCGACGGCCGGTGTCGCCGGGCCCGGCGGCTATCCGTCGATGCCGTCGATCCCGTATCCGCCGTCGATGCCGCCGCCGCAGGCCGTACCGGCGGATGCCGAAGGGGCCGACGACGACGCCGGCGCGGGAGACGAGCCGGCGGAGGCGGGCGGCGGCTCACTCGCCACGGTGGCGAAGGCCGCGGCCATGAAGGCGGAGCGCGCGGCGATCGAGCAGACGCTGCGGCAGGTCCACTGGAACCGCCGCAAGGCGGCGCAGATTCTCGGGGTGAGCTACAAGACCCTGCTCAACAAGATCAAGGAGTGCGGGATCTCGCGGGTCTAGCGGAGGCGGCGATGGAACCGGCTACGACCTTCGCGTCACGGCCGCTGCCCCCGGCCACCTCGCTGAACAGCCTCGGCGCCGCGCGCATCGTGGTGCCGATCGTGCTCGAAGGCGCGCCGGCGCGCAGCGTCGTCGATTTCGACTGCAAGCACGGCGAGTGCCTCAGCGTCTTTCGCGAGCAGTCGCCGCTGCGCGCCAGCGCCGGACGCAGGTAGCGTCAATCGTCCTGGCGGCAACGATCCTCACCCGGGCGTTTCCGTGGCGGTAACGATTAGGTGACGATTGCATGACGGCGAGCGCCTGCCCGGGGCGAGCACCCCTGGTCTTCTCACTATGTGAACGTCGCTACCGCCTCGGGGACGGTAGCGGCGTTCCCACCTCGTCGTTACTCCCCACGGCTCTCCCCGTTTTCCCCAACATTCCCAAACAATTACTGCTGTGGCACCTCACTTGCTGAACTACCGCACGTGCAGTGGCCTACTCAGCCGCGCCTGAGCGAGACGCGCGAACCGGAAACGCCGTACGTGCCGGAGTCTCCGTCGCCGCCGCCGCGGCGCTTGATCGGTGAGCTGCTCGGCACGAGCGATCAGATGTGCGAAGTCCGCGCGCTCATCGACCGTGTCGCCGACACCGACGTGACGGTGCTCATTCGCGGCGAGAGCGGCACCGGCAAGGAGCTGGTCGCGCGCGGGGTGCACGACGCCTCGCCGCGCCGCGACCGGACGTTCGTCAAGGTCAACTGTGCGGCGCTGCCGTCGGAGCTGCTCGAATCGGAGCTGTTCGGCTTCGAGCGCGGCGCCTTCACCGGCGCGATCCAGCACAAGCCGGGCAAGTTCGAGTTCGCCAACCACGGCACGATGTTCCTCGACGAGATCAGCGAGATGAGCGCGCCGCTGCAGTCCAAGCTGCTGCAGGTGCTGCAGGACGGCGAGTTCGCGCGGCTCGGCGGGCGCCAGGACGTCCGCGTCGACGTCCGCGTCGTCGCCGCGACCAACCGCGACCTCGAAGGCGCGGTCGCCGACGGCCAGTTCCGCGAAGACCTCTACTTCCGCCTCAACGTCGTCTGCATCACGCTGCCGCCGCTGCGGCAGCGCCGCGACGAGATCCGGCCGCTCACCCAATACTTCCTGGCCCGCTACTCCGAGCACTACAACAAGCCGCCGCTGGCGCTCGCCACCGACACGCTGCGGCTGTTTGCCGAGTACGACTGGCCGGGCAACGTGCGCGAGCTGGAGAACCTGGTGAAGCGGATGGTCATTCTCGGCACGGACACGGCGATCCGGCGCGACGTCGCCGACGCGATCGCCGGCCGCGCGCAGCGCACGGGTCCGATCCCCGCCCTCCAGGGATCGGCCCAACCGGCGGTGGCGCCGCCCGCAGCCGCGCCGGTCCCGGCGCCGGCCCCGGCGGCGCCGGCGCCGCTCTGCGGGTCGCTGAAGGACATCGGCCGCACCGCCGCGCGCGAGGCCGAGCGCGAACTCATTTACCGCACGCTGCAGCAGACACGCTGGAACCGCCGCGAAGCGGCGGAGATCCTCGGCATCAGCTACAAGGCGCTGCTCTACAAGATCAAAGAAGCGGAGCTCGACAAGGCATCGTGAGCGACGTACTGACGACCGAGACGTTCGAATTCGTGCTGAGCAACGAGCTGAAGCGCGCCGTGCGATCGCAGAACTTCATCACGCTGGTGCTGATGGAGCCCAACGCCGGGGATCGCGCCGCCGCGGTGCGCGAGATCGCCGGGCTGGTCAGCCGCGAGCTGCGCGAGACCGATCTCCTCGCCACCGACGAGCAGACGGTGTCGCTCGTCCTGCTCGACGCCGACATCCAGAGCTCCGCGCGGGTGATCGAGCGAGTGATGTCACGGCTCGAGCATTACCAGTTCACCGCGCCGGTCGACCTCCAGGTCGGCGCGGCGTGCTGTCCAACCCACGGCGCCGACATCGAGACGCTGAAGCGCGTCGCGCGCGAGGCGCGAACCGGGCTTCCCCGCCGCGAGGGGCGGGGCAACGCTCACGCTCAATAGAGGGTGTGTCCATGAAGACTGTCATGACGATCGCTGTTTCGCTCCTGCTCCTGCCCGCTCTCGCCATCCCGTCCTCCGGGCAGACCGCGGCGGCTGCGCCCGCGGCGCAGACCGCGGACGCGAGGACGCCGCCGGCGCCGGCGCCGGTCGGAACCACGGGCGCCGCCAACGCCGATTACCGGCTGGCCGCCGGCGACAAGCTGCGCATCGAGGTCTACAAGGACGCGCAGCTGTCACAGGCGCTGCAGATCCGCCCCGACGGCAAGGTGACGCTGCCGCTCGCCGGCGACGTGATGGCGGCGGGGCGCACCTCGCTGGAGCTGCGCGACGCGATTGCCGAGTCGCTGAAGGAGTACATCGCCAACCCGGTCGTCACCGTCATCGTCACCGAGACGGCGCCGCAGCTGGTCTACGTCCAGGGAGAGGTCAACAAGCCGGGCGCCATCCCCCTGGTCAACGGGCGCATGTCGATCCTGCAGGCGCTGGCGGTGGCGGGCGGCTTCACCGACTTCGCCAACAAGAAGAACATCCTGATCATGCGGAAGAGCGGCAAGCGGGAGACGTTCAACTACAAGGACGCGGTCGGCGACGACTACGACAACCGCCGCGAGCCGCTGCAGCTGCTGCCGGGCGACACCGTCGTGGTGAAGTGAGCGAGGGCGAGATGCCGTTCTGCAAGCCACGTTCACCGCTCGCCGCCGTGCTCGCGATCTGCGCGTTGGGCGCCGCCGCGCCGGCCGCCGCGCAGCAGCCGTCGGAAATCCAGTCGTGGTCGATCCCGGGGTGGACGTTCACGCCGGGGGTCACCATCGGCCCGATGTTCGACAGCAACGTGGCCATTGCCGGGCCCGACGGCAACGGCAACACCGCGTCGGACACGATGCTGCAGATGGAGCCGTTCGGCCAGCTGGAGTTCCGCAGCCCGCGCACCACCTTCTCGAGCGCCTACCGCGGCACGCTGCACCGCTACTTCGATCTCAGCGCGCTCAACGGCACTGATCACCGCGCCTACGTCAACTGGCGCGAGCAGTTGACCCGGCGCGTGCTGATCTTCGCCAACGACGAGTTCGACCAGGTCGCCACCACCGATCGGCTGGAGCTCAACGACCTGCCGTTTCAGCGTCTCGGGGCGCGGCACAACACCGTCGGCGGCGGCGTGGAAGCGCGGCTGACCAGGAGTCTCGATCTCGACGTGCGCTACGAGAACGGCTGGGTGAAGTTCGAGCGGTTCGAGCCGAACGATCCGCGCACCGGCGGCATGGTGCACGGCATCCGCGGCGATCTGACGCATCGCTTCACCGAACGGCTGTCGTTCGGCGGCACCTACAACTTCCGGCACTCGGACATGAACCAGGGGACGCGCCGGCAGAATTTCCACGAAGCCGGCGCGCTGCTGCGCTACAGCGTCGCGCAGCGGACCTCGGTCGAGATCGCCGCCGGCGTGTCGCACCTGAACGATGCGCTCCGCGATCTGAGCCAGACCGGCCCCTTCGTCGAGACCAAGCTGACGCACCGCGGCGAGCGGGCCATCCTCGGCGCCGAATACAACCGCGACTACAAGCCCTCGTTCGGGTTCGGCGGACCGAGGCGCAACGACGAGGTGTCGGGCTATGTCCGCATGCCGCTCTCGCGCAACCGCCTCTACGTGCAGGAAACGGCGGCGTGGCTGCGGGCGCATCCGTTCGATCCGCTCGACTCGTTCGAGTTCGAGCGCCGTTCGACCTGGATCAACACGACGGTGGGCTACGCCCTGCAGCGCTGGATGCGCCTCGAGGGCTACTGGGCTTTTTCGCGCCAGGACACGACACGGCCCGGCGGCCAGATCAACCGCCACGTGATCGGCGCGCAGGTCTCGATCTCTGAACCGGTGAGGATTCGATAATGGAACAACAGACCTTTCATCCCCTCGACTACATGGCGGCGGTCAACCGCCGCAAGTGGTGGTTCATCGTGCCGCTGCTGGTGTGCATCGCGCTCGGCGCGGCCGCGGTCGCGGTCTGGCCGAAGAAGTACCTGTCGCGGGCGACGATCGGCATGCAGTCGGCGACGCTCGCACCCGACCTGCTGCGCGGCGTCAGCTCGATGGATCCCGCGGAGCGGCAGCGCGCCATCCAGCAGCTGCTGCTCAGCCCGACCGTGCTCGAGCGCGTCATCCGCGAAGAGGGGATCAACCGCTCCAAGCCGGCCGCCGACGTCGCCCTGTGGCTGCGCGACAACCTCGCCCAGAACATCGAGGTGCCGACGCCCATCGGTGCGAGCGCCGGCCGCATCGATCCGACCCGCGGCATCGACCTGTTCTACATCGGCTACACCGACAAGGATGCGGATCGGGCGCAGCGCATCACCAACCGCGTCGCGTCGGTGTTCGTCGAGGAGAACTCCAAGGCGCAGGTCGTGAGGACGCAGAACACCACCGAAGTGCTGGAGCAGGCGCTGGCCGACTCGCAGGCCAAGCTGGCCGACCTGGAGAACAAGCTGCGCGCGAAGAAGCAGAACTACATGGGCCGCCTGCCCGAGCAGATCGCCTCGAACGTGTCGATGGTCAACGGCGCGCGCAGCCAGCTCGAGTCGCTGTCGATGCAGATTCGCTCGGAGCAGGACCACCTGTCGATGGTCGAGTCGCAGCTCGACGCGATGCGCCAGGGCTCGGGGGTGGAAGGCATGACCAACAGCAGCCTGCTGGCGGCTCAGGCGGCGCAGAAAAAGGTCGACGACCTGCAGTCGCAGCTCGCCAGCGACCGCGCGCTCGGCTACCAGGACAAGCATCCGGACGTCATTCGTCTGCAGGAAGAAATCAAGCAGGCGAAAGCCGAGGTCGTCGCCTCGAAGACCCAGCCCTCGAATCGCGAAGAGGTGCTGAAGACCGACCCGATCTACCGCGGCAAAATCCAGGAGCGCGAGATGGCGCGCCTGCACATCCGCGAGCTGCAGAACGCGTCGGCGGCGGCGCAGCGGCAGATCGGCGAGTACCAGGTCCGCGTCGAGTCGGCGCCGGCGGTCGAGCAGGAGCTCACCTCGCTCGAGCGCGAGTACAGCCTCGAGAAGACGCGCTACGCCGATCTCACGACCCGCTACCAGCAGGCGCGCGTTGCCGAGGACGTCGTCCGCAAGCAGGGAGGGGAGCGCTTCAGCGTGCTCTACCCTGCCGATTTCCCGAAGAGCCCGATCGAGCCGAAGCCGTTGAAGATCATGGCCCTCGCCATCGTCGCCGGCCTGGTGCTCGGCGCCGGCGCCGCGCTCGGCCGCGAGTTCCTCGACCGCTCGGTCTATGACACGCGCGCGCTGCAGAACGAGTTCGAAGTGCCGGTGCTCGGCGAGATTCCGCGGATTCCCGCGTAAGGCCTGAGGAGAGAGACGATCATGAGCCGTATCCAGGAGATTCTGAGGAAGGCCGAACGCGAGGGAGGCGTGCACCGCACCCGCGCGCTCACCGTAGACCCGCCGGCGACCGCGCTCGCCGACACGCCGGTCGGGACGCGCGGCGCCGAACCGCCGATCGTCAGCCGCGCCGAGCCGCCGCCCGTGTCGCTGCCCGCCGGCATCATGGCGCCGCCGCTGGCGCCGCCGGCGGCCGCTCGCGAGGTCACCGGCGGCATCGATCACCGCCTGGTCGCCGCGCTCGCGCCGCAGTCGCTGGCCGCGGAGCAGTACCGGTCGCTGCGGACGCGGCTGGCGCGATCGGAAAACGGCCGCGCCGTGCGCGCCATCATCGTCACCAGCCCCAACAAGGGGGACGGCAAGACGCTGACCGCGGCGAACCTGGCGCTGACCATGGCGCAGGAGTTCCAGCAGCGCGTGCTCCTCGTCGACGGCGACCTGCGCCGGCCGGCGATTCACCGGCTGTTCGGCATCGCCGAGACGCCGGGGTTGAGCGACGTGCTGATGGGCGGCGCGTCGATCGACGACGCGCTGGTCACGGTCCGCGATCATCGGCTGACGGTGCTGCCGTCGGGGATCATCCCGATGCACCCGGCGGAGCTGCTCGGGTCGGCGACGATGCGCCGCGTCCTCGACATGCTGCGCACGCGCTTCGATCGCATCCTCATCGACATGCCGCCGATCGCGCCGCTCGCCGACGTCACCATCGCCTCGGCCGTCGCCGACGGCGTGCTGATGATCGTCCGCGCCGGCGTCACGCCGAAGCCGGCCATCGAGCGCGCGCTCTCCGGCCTCGACCTGTCCAAGGTGCTGGGGCTGGTCCTCAACGACGCCGGCCAGTCGTCGACGGCGTACCGCTACGACGGCTACGGATACGTGGCCGGGTAACGAGTCGAAGGGACACGGCCATGCAGCTGTTCAACCGCTACGTCTCGACGCGCAGTCTCACGGTGTTCGCCGGCGAGCTGCTGCTGATCTTCGGATCGGTGGCGCTCGCGGCGGCGTTCCAGAGCACGCCGGACCTGGCGGCGAATCTGTGGAAGGTGGCCCTCGTCACGCTGATCTGCCAGCTCTGTCTCTACTACAACGACTTTTACGACCTGACGCTGGTCCACTCCAGCCGCGAGTTGATCGTCCGCCTGCTGCAGGCGGCCGGGGCGGCCTCGATCATCCTGGCGGCGCTCTACTTCGCCGAGCCCGACCTGATGATCGGCAACGGCATCTACGTCTCGGCGCTGTTCGTCTTCCTCGTCGCCATTCTCGGCTGGCGGCTCGTCTTCAACCAGGTCACCGGGTCGCTCAGGCTCGAGGAGCGCGTGCTGTTTGTCGGCACCGGCGACACGGCGCGCAAGGTGGCGCGGCAGATCCTCGATCAGCACGACTTCGCCTATCGGGTTATCGGCTTCATCGACGACGATGCCTCACGGATCGGCGAGCGCATCGTCAACCCGGCCATCGTCGGCACCCCCTCGGACATGGAACGGCTGATCGCGCAGCACCACATCGATCGGATCGTGGTCGGGCTGTCGGATCGCCGCGGCAAGCTGCCGGTGCAGGAGCTGCTGCGCGCGAAGATGGCCGGCGTCCGCGTCGAGGACGCGACGACGACGTATGAGCGCGTCACCGGGAAGATCCTGATCGACGACCTCCGCCCGTCCTGGCTGATTTTCTCCGACGGCTTCCGCGTGTCGCGCGTGACGCGGCTGATGAAGCGGACGATCGACCTCGTCCTGTCGCTGGCGCTGGCGACGCTGACGCTGCCGCTGATGCTGATCACGGCGCTGCTGGTCATGCTCGAGGACGGCCGCCCCGTGCTCTACCGGCAGGAGCGCGTCGGCGAAAACGGCCGCACGTTCGTGCTCTCGAAGTTCCGCTCGATGCGCAAGGACGCGGAAAAGGGCGGCCAGCCGATCTGGGCGAAGGACGGCGACGATCGCATCACCCGCGTCGGCCGCTTCATCCGCAAGACGCGGCTCGACGAGCTGCCGCAGCTCTACAACGTCCTGCGCGGCGACATGAGCTTCGTCGGGCCGCGCCCGGAACGCCCGTTCTTCGTCGAGCAGCTCTCGCAGGAGATCCCGTTCTACCAGCAGCGGCACGCGGTCAAGCCGGGAATCACCGGCTGGGCCCAGGTCAAGTACCGCTACGGCTCGTCGCTCGAAGACGCGATGGAGAAGCTGCGCTACGACCTCTATTACATCAAGCATCTCTCGGTCGTCTTCGATCTGACCATCGTCTTCGACACCGTCAAGGTCGTGCTCTTCCGCAAAGGGGCGGCATGACCGACGCGGTGTGGGTGGAGGGGGACGACCGGCCGCTGCAGACGATCGCCCGCAACATCGCCACCAGGTACGCGCTGGTCGGCGTCGAGATGATCATCGGCCTGCTGACGCTGCCCTTCAACCTGCACCACCTCGGGCCGCAAGCCTACGGCCTGCTGACGCTCACCGCCGGGATCACCGTCCACTTCTCGATTCTCGATCTCGGCTACGGCGGCGCGATGGTCAAGTTCGTCGCGCAGTACCGCGCGCACCGCGACGCCCGGGCGCTGAACGAGGTGGCCAGCACGATCTTCGTGATCTTCTCGTGCTTCGGCGTCATCGCCTACCTGGTGGTGATGGCCCTGGCCTTCAACATCGAGCACGTCTTCAAGCTGACCCCGGCGCAGGTCACGACCGGCCGCTGGATCCTGCTGATCGTCGGGCTGAACGTCGCGGTGAACTTCGCCTTTGCCGTCTACGGCGGCATCTGCGTCGGGTTCCAGCGCCTCGATCGCAACAACGTCGTCGCCGTCTGCTCCGCCGTCGCCGTGGCGCTGGCCAACGTCATCGTCCTGCTGCTTGGGTACGGCCTGATCGGCCTGGTCACCGCGACCACGTCGGTGCGCATGGTCACCTACCTGGTCTATCGCCACAACGCCTACCGCGTGTTCCCGATGCTGCGGGTGAGCCTCGCGCTCTTCCGCCGCGATCGGCTGCGCGAGGTGACCGGCTTCAGCATCTACGCGTCGATGATCGACTGGGCGAACAAGCTCAATTACGAGCTCGACGAACTGGTGATTGGCGTGTTGATGGGCAGCGCGCCGGTTGCCATCTGGGCGGTGGCCGATCGCGTGATCTCCGGTACGCAACGGCTGACCAACCAGGGTAACGCGGTGCTCTTCCCGGTGGTCGTCGATTCCGACGTCACGGGGCGCGAGAGCCGGCTGCAGACGCTGCTGCTCGAAGGCACGCGGCTCTCGCTGGCGACGGTGATTCCGGTCGCCGTGGTGCTGATCGTGCTGGCCGACGCCTTCGTGCGGGCCTGGGTGGGCCCCGCGATGGCCGGCGCCGCCCCGGTGATCCAGATCCTCGCCTTCGCGGTCGCGTTGCGGGTCGGGACGGCCACCAGCACGACGCTGCTGAAGGGGGCCGGCCAGGTCCGCTACCTGGCGTTCGTCAACCTCACGATCGGCGTCGTCAACCTCGTGCTGAGCGCGCTGCTGATCAAGCCGTTGGGCCTGATCGGCGTCGCCATCGGCACGCTGGTGCCCATTGCCGCGGGATCGATGTTCGTCATCTTCCCTGCCGCGTGCCGCCGCATCGACGTGCCGGTGGCGCGCGCCTTCCGGCAGGCGGTGTGGCCGGCGGTCTGGCCAGCGGCCGTGGTGGGGTTCGCCCTGTTCGTCTCGCGGCGCGTCACTCCGGCCGGGCTGGCGACAGTTCTGGTCGAGGCAGCGGCCGCAGCTTTGCTGTATCTCGCGCTGTTCGTGGTCGCTCTCGGACCGGTCGACCGTGCGCATTACGCCGCACGGCTCCGGGAGCTGGCGGAACGAAAGCGCAAGGTGGCGCAATTGAAAACGGCATGAAGGGCATCATTCTCGCGGCGGGTAAGGGATCCCGGCTCAACGGCACGGCCGGCGACAAGCCGAAGTGCCTGGTCGAGGCGGGCGGTTTCACGTTGATCGAGCGGCAAATCCAGGTGCTCGAACGCGCCGGCATCGACGACATCGTCGTGGTCGTCGGTTGTCAGGCGGACCGCGTCCGCGAGGCCTGCGGACCGGGCGCGGCGTACGTAGAGAATTCCCGCTTTGCGGAAACCAATAGTCTGTATTCGCTGTGGACGGCACGAGCTCTGCTTTATGAAGGGTTCGTGGTGCTGAATTGTGACGTTCTCTTCCATCCCGGGCTCCTGGATGACCTGCTCGCTACACACCATGACGCCGCGTTGCTCATGGCTTACCGCGAGCCCGGCCAGGCCCCGTTCGGTGACGAAGAGATGAAGGTCAAAGTCCGCGGCGGCCGCGTCGTCGACATGTCCAAGTCGATGCCCGCGGATGAGGCGGATGGCGAGAACCTCGG
>Ga0075435_100001068_pt1 | contig 17413 bp, 9 predicted proteins | sample RhiMethybrSRZTD4_FD_75302 | JGI IMG/M metagenome (GOLD analysis project Ga0075435, IMG submission 75302) | Populus rhizosphere microbial communities from Tennessee, USA - Rhizosphere MetaG P. TD hybrid SRZTD4 | ecosystem: Host-associated > Plants > Roots > Rhizosphere > Soil | place: USA...
TGGAGCCGCGAGAGCGGCATCGTATCGCTCGAGTTCACCGAGCAGTATCGTCCACGCCTCATCAACACGCCCGATCAGGCGGCCGCGAACGGGCGGTTCGAGATCGAGAGAGCGACGGGCCGGGTCACGGTGTCCACATTGCTGCTCAAGAGCGGCAGCACCCTGGCGATGATCACGGTCAAGTTCGCCTCCGCTCAGAAGCTCGGCATATGGCTGCCGCTGACGATGGAGGAACAGTATGGCGGGGGGGCGTGGCAGGGCTTCGTCACGGGTCAGGCGAAGTACTCAGCGTACCGACAGTTCCGCGTGGACACGTCGGAAGCCATAAAGCACTGACCTCTTGAAACGCGGTTAATCGAGTTCGAACCCTGCAGCCCGCTCCACACCACTCCGATCACTTGTTGGCCGCCTTGATACGCGCGATGAACTCGTCCAGATACTCGGACACGCCCTTGACCACGGCGGCTGCGTGTCCGGCGGTGGCGCCGGCGCTCATGCCGCCTCTGTGCAGGAGCGACACCTGCACCAGGACCGGTGACGGCTGATACGAAAGCCGCGCGGTCGTGTGGGTCGAGACGGTTACGTCGAAGCGGGACACGCACGATCCAGTCGACAGGCTGCCGGTGATCACGTTGACGTAGACGTACGAGTCCTCGTCGGTGTTCGTGAGCACGGTGAAGCCGGCGCTCTTCAACTTGCCCGCCACGGTCGCTTCGAGCGCCGCCTGGGTCAACCCACACGACGCCGCCTGCGCGCCGAGGCCTTCTATGACGATCCCCAGACGCGTCAGTCCTTTGAGCTCGGCGTCCGGCTGCTGGTTGAATGGTTCCGGGGGCGCGGCATTAGGGGCTGCAGCGGGCGAAGCGGCTGGCGGAGGAATGCCGGGCACTCCCCCGGCCGCTCCAGGCTGGGTCTTCGACGTGACGTCCGGCGCCGGGAACGGGTCCTCCGGTCCGATCAGGTCGTAAACGCGCCGAACGGTGTCGGCGACGCGGCCGCCTTCGACGAACTGGATGTCTATGGTCAGCGTTGGCCGGCCGGTTTCCCGAGCGTAGGTGTACCGGAGCTCGCGCCCCTGCTCGACCTTGTAGCGGACGACGACATGCCCGCTCTCGCGGACCGTGATTGCGGTGATGGGAAGCCCGTGGATCTGCAGGTCGTCGTCCTTCCCGTCCGTATGGAGGGTGCGCGTCTCGTTGTCGGCATCAGTGATGGTGACCGTGCCGCGGCTGTCGATGATGGTGAGGTGCGGTGACGGCGTTCGCACTTCGGCCGAGAACTGCTGCACGCGCCTGGCGTCTTCCTCGCTCTCGCGCGGCCCGCCGAAGCTGCCCTGCTGACCGCTGCCTGATCCCCGACGGCCTCGTCCAGCGCTTCCGCCACCACCGGACTCACGATCGCCACTGCGGGTACCGGCGGGCAGCCAGACAGGAGTGAACCCAACCTCCTTGTCGATATCGCTCTGATTGCGATTGAGGACCCACCGGCCGGTCAAGTTGCCCGACTCCTGGCTGTGAGCGGAGGCGGGCGCCAGAAGGCCAAACATCCATGCGGCCGCGAGCACCTCGAGTGAGCGTAAGACTCGTCTAGAAGAGGGCATTGCCGTACGGTAGCACGGCTGATGAGCGGTCGCAGCTCCGGGTTGAGTGAGGAGCAGGGCTGATTTTTTCGTCACGATTCCCCCGAAAAAATCAGTCCCGCCGAAGCTGCGAAGCAGCGAAGGCGGGCGCTTCTGTGACAAATGTTCGTCGGCTGCCATCAATCCATCACACGCACGTCACGCCTCGTACCGTCTCGATGACAGGCGACCGTCACAGGTGACACACACCGCGCGCGTACACGTTGAATATCAGCGCATGCGAAGTACGTCCGCGAGCATCTCGCTTGCATAACGGCGAGCACATGTTATCGCGTAAAAAAGTGTGTCCCGTAGCGATCATTCCGCTCGCTGTTCTCCTTTCTCTACTCACGGCGCAGCAAGCATTCGCGCAGTGCCGGGTTGCCGGCGAGCTCCATGCTGCTGATGGTGCGCCGATCGCGGGAGCAACGGTCCGACTGGAAAGCTCCAGTCTAAAATCGCCGCTGACCGGGACGACCGATGCTTCAGGTCACTACGAGATCAAAGATGTCAAAGCGGCGATCTGGGCGCAGGTCACGGCCTTCAACCAGAACGGCCGCATCCTGGCCCGGACGTTCGCGCTCGTGACCGACTCGGTCGAAATCGTCAATCTTCGCGCGCTGCCGGAGGCGAGCGTCGCCAAGAGCGCTGAGGATCTCAGTCCGCTCGGCGGACCGTCAGCCGACCTCAGAGGTATCGTCAGCGCGCCTGATGGCTCTCCTGTTGCGGGAGCGATGGTGGTCATTACAGACACCCGGGTCGCGACAACCACCGATTCCGCCGGCCGCTACGGCTTCCCCGGTTTGCGTCCGGGAATAAGCGTCGAACTCGATGTCGCGGCGACAGGGTTCGGCAGTGCGCATGCGACCGCCGTCGTACCCGACAGTGGACACCGCGACATCAACATCACCCTGGAACAAGCCGCGATCGACACCACCGGCACGCGCCTGCCGTCCTTTGACACAACCGCGGACACCACGGCGATTCAGCTGCGGCGTCAGGACCTGGCTCTTCTTCCGACGGTCGAACGGCAGGATCTGTTTCGCACGCTGCAATTTTTCCCGGCCACTTCAGCCGCCCAAGAGGCTTCGTCGGAACTGTTCGTGCGTGGCGGAACGTCAGATCAGACGGGCGTCAGCCTCGATGGTTTCACCGTGTATCCCCTTCCGCACGCCTGGGGTGTATTCAGTGCCCTGAACATGGATGCAATCGACAACGGAGACTTTGCCCCGGCGAGCATCGACGCCGCACAAGGAGGACATCTCGCCGGCAACGTGCGGCTGACTGGCGCGACAGGTTCCGTTGGCAAGCCGGAAGCTGTGCTCGATCTGAGCCTGCTCGGAGTTGCGACAAAAATCTCTACCCCCCTCGGTCGTCGCGCCTCACTCCTTGTGGCCGGGCGAGGGTCGCCGCCGTCAGGACTCTACGGCGATCTGTTGGACTACTTCTACGACCGGGACACGGAAGCGGCCCGTATGCGGCCTGCAAGATTTTCGGGCGGCCTGTTCCGCACTCCTGCGACGGATCCTTCGTTCTACGATCTGAACGGCAAGTTTCAATTCCAGCCGTCAACGCGCGATCGCGCCTCGTTGACGTTGTACAACGCGCGCGACATCACGAATGGATCGCACGACGTTTCGGTGCCATCGAACGATCGCATCACCGTGCCCAATCCGCTGACGCTCCCCGCGGACGCCGTCGCCGAGATGAGCAGCGTGGCAACGTGGAGAGGGCGCGGTGGGTCGGCAGTGTGGAATCGCCAATGGTCTCCAACAGTCGGAACCGTCTTGACGGTGGCCCGATCGGAATTCTCGCGCGATGCAGATGCGGCGTCGATGGTTACCAGCCGATCGGACGCCGCAGACTATTCCTTTGTCGAGGGACGCGGTGGCAGTCAGGCCCTCTCCGAACAGAACGCCATCCACGATACGACGATCCGCGTCGACAGCTCGATAGCATTCGGGTACGCGCACGTGCTGTCCGCCGGAGCGGAAATCGTGTCGCTGGACTCCTCGTACAACGCGACGACCGAGGTCTTTCGGCACGACGCCGGGTCGAATCTGTTCACCTCTTCCCTGTCGGACTTGTTCAGTCGCGTAGATGAGGCACGCACGACGACCGTATTTGCGCAGGATACCTGGCGTCCGTTCGGGCGCGTGATCGTCACACCCGGCGTGCGTGTGACCGGGTACGATCTCGCGAACAAAACGTACCTTGATCCCCGCGTAAGCGCGACCTACTTTGTGCTGCCCCAGGTTCGGCTGACAGGTGGATTCACGGTGGATCACCAGTTCGCCAATCGGATCATCCGCGAGGATCCTGCTCGAGGGGACGGAGTCTTCTGGGCGCTCGCAGATGGTAAAGCGATTGCCGTCCCGCGGGCACGGCAGGGGTTCGCCGGGGCGATCGTGGAGCTACCCGGCGTGCTCTGGTCTGTCCAGGCCTACTACAAGTCGCTCGACGGCCTGACGCTGTTCGCGCCTGTGCCGACGCTCTCGCCGGGCATGGCCGCCGATGCGACAGACGTGATGCTGCACACCGGTTCCGGTCGGGCGCTCGGAATCGAGACGGTTGTGCAGCACACAACCGATCGCAACGCCCTCTGGACCAGCCTGGCGATCAGCCGAACGGAATACACGTATCCAACGGTTCAACGCGCGACGTTCCCCGCCTCGTTCGACCGTCCGGCCGAGTTCAAGATCTCCGACACGCTGCGTGTCTGGGGAGGATGGTCGCTGAGCGGAGTGTGGGTCGCGGCAAGCGGCCGGCCCGAGACGCCCCCGCTCGGCGCAGAGACGTTATGGTTTCCTTCCGGCGAGTCGCTCTACCGGGTTTCGTTCGGTGACAGAAACTCGAGCCGGCTGCCTGCCTACCATCGGCTGGACGTCTCTGGACAACGCGACTTCATCCTCGGCGCACTGAAGACCACCGTCGGGGCGACGGTGTTCAACGTTTACGACCGCAAGAATATCGCCTACACGGAGTATCAGGTGGCGAATGCGGCGGTGGTGTCCAACGACGTCCTGCTCATGCGCCGGGCCGCCAACGTCTTCGTCCGGTTCACGTTTTAATCCGGCACTCTAGCCGCGCTTCTATCAGAGAGGAAGTTTTCAGATGATTCATGTAACGAGACAGCGTCTGGTGACATTGCTGTTGATTGCGGCGCTGCCACTCTCCGGCGCGTGCGGCTCGAGCAGCGGCCCCTCCGCCACGGCACCCACTCCGGTGACGACGACCGAGGACTTCACCGGGACGCTTGACCAGTTGGGATCCATGACGAACGCATTCACCGTGGCGGCGGCCGGGACGGTGCAAGTCAAACTCACCGACGTCGAGCCGCTCGCGACCATGGGGCTCGGTGTGGCGATCACGACCGGAGGAACGGCCTGCGGCAGCGACATCGCTCAGAACACCAACGCCAAGTCCGGCGCGACCGCGCTCAGCGGAACGGCTGCAGTGGGCAGCTACTGCGTTCGTGTGTTCGACGCTGGCAACATTCCGGTGGAGACGTCGGTCACCTACACCGTGGAGGTGACGCATCCTTAATCACCTAGGGGCTTCGCCCCTCGGACTCCCCTACAGGCTCTCTCGCGAGCCGCTTCGCCGGCTCGCTTCCGCCTCCGCCAAGGCTACGGCGAGACCTCGCCGAAGCGCTTCGCGCGAAGGCGGGCCCGTTCGCCTGGCTCGCTTCGCTGCGCTCGCTCGCGCGTCCTCCACGACCTAGCGCTGTCCACCGGACCGATTAACAGCTCTGCACTTCTTTGGTTCGTGTGCCGGTCTGCATCATGTCCCGGAAGCCTCCGGCACGCCAGAGGACGGCATTGCTGATCTGCGAGATTCTCCACTGCCCATCCGACTGCGTCAGCGTCACGTGTATGACTCCGCCCGCGATAAAACAGTTCTCCAACTTGTTCGCGTCGGCTTTGCTGCCTTGCCACATATGCATGGCGATGAGATTGGCACGGACGTTCGCGGTACTGCCGTCGAGAGAAATATCGTGGCCGGCGACGACGTGTTGCGACCCTTCAAAACGCGTGAAGCTCTTCTCATGGCTGGCACTGATTTCTTCGGGCCCGACCAGTGACCCGCCGTTGGGGCGCGTGACTTTTGCCTGAGGCGTGAAGATCGAGGCGAAATGCCGGGCGTCAAAATTCTTCTCATCAAGTGCGCGGAAGTAGCTGTTCACGATGCTCGTGATTTCAGATTTGTTGGTTAATTCTTCAATCCTGTCCTGATGCATGGTTAGTCCCCTTTCTGCTCGCCGAGGATTTCCTCCACTTCGCTCTTGAAGTTCGCGATCGCGATCCGCAACTTTTTTATGGTTTCCGTATCGCGTGTGCCGCCCTCGCGCAGTTTGCCGAACACGAAATGCGTCATATAGCCCATTTCTCGCATCAGTTCGCCGTAGCGTCCCATGTCGCCGAACTGCTGACGCAGATGTTCGCGCATCTCCGAAAACTTGTCCTTGTTGGCTTTCAGCTCTCGCTCGCCGTCTTTGGTAATCGAGTAGATTTTCTTGTCGCTCTCCTTCGAGCTCGTGACGAAGTCCCGATCCTCGAGCTCCTGCAGGATCGGGTACACCGATCCGGCGCTCGGAGAATAGAAGCCATGAAATCTCTCCTCGATCGCTTTGATGACGTCGTAGCCGTGCCGCGGCCGCTCCTTGATCATTTCCAGGATGATCAGCGTGAGATGGCCGCGCATGAGCCGTTCCCGGCCGAAGCCGCGGCCCCTGCCGAATCCCATTCCGTACGGAAACCCCTGATCGCTTTGTGAGTGGACCATATCACTTACCGATATTATCCGATATATCGTTATATTACGTTCCGTAGCTTTGGATGTCAAGCAACTCCACGGCTTCGCCCGTAGTGCCACAGGCGCCCAGGCGGACCAAGCCGCGAAGCAGCGAAGGCGAACGGCTATCGGTATGACGAACGATCCACGACCACTCCGCGCAAGTACACGGAGGAGATCTTGCGCGTGTTGGTGATGTCGTCCAGCGGATTCGCGTCGAGTACCAGGAAGTCGGCGGTCTTGTTCGCCTCAATCGTGCCGCTGTCGGTCAGTTTCAGGAACTGTGCGCCGTTGCGCGTCGCGGCGACCAGCACCTGCATCGGCGTCATTCCCGCCTTGACCATGTCGAGCATTTCGACGTGGGGCGCGTACGGCGTATTCCCGTCGGTGCCGAGGACGATCGTCACGCCGGCCGCGCTCATTTTCGCGAGGTTGCGCGCCTGGATTCCCCAAAACGCCTGCGCATCGGCGCGATCGGTGTTGGCCTTCTGTAGCGCGTCGAAGTCGGCGGCGGAAAGAGTCGGCCGCAGCCAGTCGATATCCGCTGCAACTCCACGGTCAGGCATGTTCGGTCCCAGCACGAGCCGCCGATGCTGTTTGACCAGCGCCATGAACTCGTCGTCGAGATCCTTGTCCCGCACGCCGTGTGCAAATGCGTCGAGGCCCGCGCTCAACGTCGCCTTGGCATCGTCGAGCGTGTAGATGTGGGCGATGACGCGAAGGCCTCGCTTGTGTGCTTCATCCAGGACGGCCGCGTAGAGCTCCGGCGAGAGCTTCTTCACCGTTCCCATGCGGTCGTCGACCCAGATCTTGATGATGTCGACCTTGTGCGCCGCATTCTCCTCGACGGCCTTTCGCGCTTCCGCAGGCGTCGTGACCCAATACGGCGCGGTAGTCCGTCCTGGCTCGGGCGCCGTGATACCACGTCCGGCCGTGAAAAACTTCGCCAGTCCCGGCATGGTCTGCGATCGCACCTCGTACGCGACGTCGGCCGTGTCCTGCCCGAGGCTCAGCGCGGCTCCGACCCCGAAGTACGCCCGTCGCCGCAGATCGTTCAGGAGCCCTTCGCGCGTCTGGCTCAAGTGAGTGTGTGTGTCGATGATCGCCGGCATGACCGTCTTGCCCGCGAGATTCACCCGTGCTGCACCGGCCGGTACTCGCACATTGGCGGCGGTCCCAACCTGCACGATGCGCGCGCCGTCGACGACGAATGAGGCGTTGTCGATCGGCGGCCGGCCGTCGCCGACTATTACGCGTGCACCCTCGAAGACCGTCACGCTCGCAGCCGGTGTCTGCGCGATGGTTCGCACGGTGAGGCCACATCCAACCGCGATCAAAGCGAGCCATGGCATACGTCGCATTTGTCCCCCAGTCGCGTGAACTGTATCAAGATCGCGGCATTCGAGCACCCGCCGCCATTTGCTGGGAACCGGAAGCCGTGCACTCACGCAGCGCCTTGCATGGCGGCGTGCAGCTTGCTCCGTCCCGAGCTTCATGTCGCGCGTGACTTCCGAGCGGTCCACTTTTTCGCGTTTGCATTCAGCAGTTTTCGTCGGACACGAGCTCGGCCGCGTTGTGAAAACGTGTCGTCGTTCCGGATTCGCCTCCGGAATATCGGAGGCCAAACTGCGGAGGCAGTAATGCGATTTGTTCGAATGGTGTTTCTGGCGGCGGTGGGCGTAGTGGTTGTGAGCCAGGCGGTGGGTGCGCAAACAGTCGCTGCTCAACCGGTCGCCGAGGAGGACTGGCACACCACGGTCTACCCGATCCTCGCCTGGGTACCAATTGGCATAAAGATCGATGTCAACGTGCCGCCAATCGACGGCGATGGTGGCGGATCAGGAGAGATCGTCGATAGCCGGCTGGATGGTGCGTTCTTCGGCGGCGTTGCGGCATCCAATGGAACCTGGAGAGTTGAGGGTTACGGCCTGTGGGCGAGCTTCGGCGGCGACCGGCCTGAGAGACCGTCCCTCAACGTCGATCTCGATCTCATCTACGGTTCTGGCAAATTCGGACGCCGAGTGGCGCCAGACCTGTACTTGACGGGAGGAGTTCGACGGGTAGCGCTCGACTACGACATCACGTTGGGCGACCTCCCGCATTTTTCGCGCAAGCCTGGCGTGTGGGACCCGATTGTCGGTATCGGCTGGCACCGTCTGAATCGGAACCTCGAATGGCACGCGGCGTTCGACGGAGGTGGGTTCGGTGTGGGTGCCGATGTCGATCTGAGCGGCTCGTTCAGCGTCGACTGGAAGCCAATACCGCACTTCGGTCTCACTGCTGGCTACAACATTCTTTATTTGAAGCTTTCCGATTCGGACGCACCGAGAGACTTGACCGTGAAGATGACCGTTCAGGGCCCAACGGTCGGATTCGGGTTGTACTTTTGAACCACGCTGACCCAACCGAGGAATGATGCATAATCGGGCTCGACATGCAGCTCAGGCGACTGCTGTTGATCTTGTTCGTCATCCACTTCGCCTCGCATGTGGCTGGCCAGCAGCTGCCACCGCGAGATCGCACAAACGCGACTCCTCCTCGTGATACAGGAACGATCCGTGGTCGGATCATTGCCGCCGATACGCTGAAGCCGATCTTCCACGCATCGGTCAGTCTCTCATGGGTGCCCACTCCATCCGGACGGAGCACGCCGGTATCGTCGCGACAGACGGTTACGAACATCGCAGGCGTGTTCGAGTTCACGAACGTACCAGCAGGCTCGTATCGCCTCCTCGCGCTTCCCGGTCCGCTCTCGCCGCAGTACGTACGCATCGGCTACGGCGCCGAGCGGCCGATCGGCGATCGCTCTGGATCGGTCGAGGTCGTAGCGGGACAGACGACAGCGGGCGTCACGATTGCGCTTCCACGGGGCGCGGTGATTTCCGGCATTGTCAGCGACGACTTCGCGGAACCCTTGACCGGTGTCGAAATCGTTCCAGTGTGGTTCGCAGGACCGGGATCGCGGGGTCAACGATTCAATACCCCGGTGACGACTGACGATTTGGGTCGCTATCGCCTGTATGGGCTATTGCCAGGAGAGTACTTGGTGCTCGCCACTGCCAACAACCGGGAGGCCTTTGATGGGGATGCCGAGGGAGTGCCTGGGTTCGTCTCGACGTATTACCCCGGCACGGCTGAGTACGGCGCTGCGCAACGTGTTCGGGTGATTGACGCGCGGGAAGTCTCCGGCATTGATTTCAACCTGGCTCGCGGGCGGAAGTATTCCATATCCGGGACCGTCACCGACTCGGACGGCCGTCCGCTTGCCGGCGCCGAGGGGCAGGTCGTGCCGCGCTTGTCGCCGTTGTTTGGCGGCTCCGTCACTCGTTTCGTCACCGGCGATGATGGCGGCTTCTCGATCGCACGCGTGGAGCCCGGCCAGTACTTCGTGGCCGTTCGTGAGAGCCACGAGCGTCGAACGCCCGTGCCGCGCGAACGCGAAGTCACGATCGTTCCGATCGACGTCACGACGACGCACGTCGAAGGGCTCACGATCGTCACGAAGCCGCCGGTCACCATTACCGGTCAGATTGTCTTTGAACCGCCGGGCCCGAAGACGCTGCCAGCGAATTTGCGGGTGTCCGTTGAAGGGTTCGAGCCCAACGCTTTTGTGTGGCCGGCGGCTCCCGCCATCGTCGGACCCGATCTCTCGTTCACGATGCGGGGCGTGATGAGCGAGTGCCTGCTCCGAGTCGTGCTTCCGGGCTGGTTCGTGAAATCGGTGACGCTCAATGGCCGCGACATCAGTGACGCTCGACGCCAGTTTCAACGGGACGAGCACGTCACGATTCTTCTCAGTTCAATCGGTTCAACCGTTGAGGGAACGGTTGTCGGCCCTGACGGGAACCCTGCGACGAGTGGCGCCGTGATCATGTTTGCACAGAATCGTGCGGGATGGACGACCACCTCGGTCCGACTGCGGCGCGCTCAGGTCGAATCGAACGGACGGTTCAAGATCACGGATCTTCTGCCGGGTGCGTACTACATCGCCGCTGGCACGCGCGAACGCGTGTATCAGCCCGGTGCCATTGCCGCCTCGTACTTCGAGGGGCTCACGGAGAATGCGTCAACGATCGTCATGGCTGAACGGGACACGCGAACGGTCACGCTGAAGCTGTCCCGGTGAGTTAGCCGAACACCGCGCAAACGCGTCCGCCGCGATTACGAAAATCTGATCGACCGCGTACACGGTAGTCATCCATCCGCTGCCTCTTTCCGTGCGATAATCGGGGTCCCAGCCAACTCGTGAGCGGTCCAGTGCCGCCCTTCCACGTTTTTCGGTTTTCGCGAGTCATGCGATGTTTGCGTCGCTAACAACCCGCCGTGCGCTGCCATTCGCGCTTGTCGTTGCACTGCTGCCTTCCGCGCGGGCGCAGGACGAACGCTTTTGGTCATTCTTGAAGAAAGGGACAGTCGTCACGCGATGTGCCGCGACGTCCGATGCGCATCGGCAGGCGTCCGACCGGTTTGAACGGCTGGATCAAGCAATCGAGAGATTGAAGCCCACGGACGTGGTCGCGATGGCGGTCGGCGAGCTTCATGCCCTGCTCAAAACCGAATGCTACCTCGCCGCGGCGGAAACGGAGCGCATTCCACGTCCCGACACGGCGCTCTCGCTGAAGCAGTGGTGGTCTGACGCGGGCGGCCGCGAGTGGCTCGCGAGTTTCCTGGAGCTGCCGGAGTTAGGCATTGTCGGTCAGTTGAAGCCTCACATCGTTGTGCCTCCAGATGTTCGCGGTACTTTGAACCTCGAGTCGCATTCGAACCATCCGTTACAACGCTTTTTGTGTCCACTGACAGAGAGCTCGTGTGGTGCAAACACGAAGGGATGGCGGCTTCGCGCGGAAGCGTACTTTGAGGCGCACCGCGCTTTGGATCAAAACAGCGGTCGTCCAACTTTTGACGATCGCCCACCTTCGGGAGAGCCGGCGATTTCTCGCGCCTGCTTCGAAACGGCGTCGGAACGACCCCCGAGTGAGAAGTACCAGGCCTGGCGCGACTGCATCGAGGAGAATCGGCCGAAACGAGTGACGCTCCCCCTCGGTGAGTTCCGCGCACCATCAGAAGGATGGCTGGTTATCTCCGGTCGCCGCGGTCACTACACGTTTTGCGATTCGACGAGAGCGTACGACCTCACCACCGGAGCTGCGTTCGTGGACGATAGCTGCTCCGGGCTGGTCTTGAACGCTGACGGTAGTGTTGACCGTGACGCGACGAACAAAGGTCGCGAGGAAAAGGTAGCGGTCGGTCATGTTTCTGCGCAGAATCTCCAGGAAGCCGTCTGGATGATGCTCTTTCGTGGTGAGGCGGCGGAACTTCAGATTGAGGCGGCATACTTCCCGCTTCCGCCAGGTCTCGTGCCACAGTTCACAGCACATGACGACCGATCAACAGCCGACATGGGAATGAGTTTTGGCGGCTCGACGGCGCAGACAATCCTGGCGTGGCAATGGATTCCGACAAAGGGAACTCCGATTGCCGGCGAGCTTACGTGGCCGAATTCGTTTGACGCCGCCGAAGACCACGCCGTCTCTCTTCTGAACGTCGCGGAGTCCGGTTTTGTCGAAGGCTGTGCACAGCAGCGGCCACCAGAGGTCCGCTTGCTTCGTTCGTCCTCGGCCGCTCGCCTGAACGATGCTTCCTCAGACGATTTAAGAGAGTTGGTGGCCGATTACACCCGTGCCATGGATCGATGGAGATCCAAAGGGCGATGTGAACCGCTGCGGCAATGACGAGCCGTCAAAATGCCTGGCCGATGCTGAAGTAAAAACGGCTCCGTCTTTCGCCGGCCCGCGGATCGAGTACGAAGCCATAGTCGGTGCGCAGGAGCACCCAGGGCGTCCGCAGACGAAGGCCGACGCCGGCAGACTCACGAATATCGGTAAACGAAAAATCTTTGATCGACGGATACACGTTGCCGACATCGAGGAACACCACGCCATCGATGATTCGCACGACCGGTATACGAAGCTCGTTGTTGAGAATGAGAACCGCGTTTCCGCCTGCGGGCACATTGTTCACACCGATCGGGCCCACCGCGTTCTGCTCGAATCCACGCATCGTCGTGCTGCCGCCGGCATAGAAACGCTCGCTCGTCGGTACATCGCCGCCAATCCCGTTGGCGAGACCAATGCGCGCTCCCGTGGCGAACACGAGTCGTGGACGGATGATTTCGTTGGTGAACGGTTTCGGTTTTTCCGGACGCAGCGGGAAGTAATGAAAGTATTGCCCGTAGTATTTCAGGTAAGGACGATCGGAGCCGAGCCAGCTCGGCGAGTAAGCGAACGCCTGCGACAGAAAGGTTCCTTTTGATGCGTCGAGAACTTCGTCGCGGGTCTCGCGGGTGAACGTGCTGCTGAGCGGCGTGACCCTCACGGTTTCGGTCACACCAACACCGAGTGAAGGCTCGAGGGTCGTCGCCAACTCGTAGCGATAGCCGTAACTCCAGACGTAGACCTTGCGAAACTGCGCTTCCTGCTGAATCGACCCGCCCTGGCGGCTGATGTCGAACGGATCGGTCTGCTCGGTTGGCGGATTGAGATCCTGCCGGAAATACGCGCTGGCCGTGGTCTTTCGAGGCCACGAGCGGAGAGACGGCTGGCTGACGTAGATCCTGGCTTCGTGGATTTCACTGTCGTAGCGGCCCTGCGCCCCGAAGACCCTCGCCCTTCTCAGGACGTTGTGAACGGAGAAATCGAGAATTCCGCCAAGCCCGCCTTCCGTGTCGTACGACAGTCCGTACCGTAATTGGAACGGCTGGACCTCCCGCACCGAGACATTGAGGTTGACCGCTTTCTGCGTGTCGATCTGCGAATCAGGTGAGTCCTGCGATGCGCCGGACGCGACAGGCCTGTCGTTACCGGCATCGACTCGGGTGATATCCGCAATCGAATACGCACCGGTGCTGTAAAGATTGCGCCGAGAGCGTGCAAGGACGGCAAGATCGAGCGGCTGGGACGGCGTCAACTCGACCTGGCCACGGACCAGCCGTTCGCTCGTTCGCCGGTTCCCTTCGACGTCGATGCTGGCAACGACGTTCTGCCTCCCTTCGACAATGGTGAATGCGACGTCGACGCGGCCAGCCGGGCGGTCCAGGACGAGCGCGTACTCCGAGTGCATATCGTTGTATCCCTTACTCCAATAGAGATCTCGAATACGCTCGAGCGAGTGCTCCGCCCCGGCGGATATGAAAGGCCCGCCGCTGGCGAGCGGAAGCTTGGCCACGATTTCGTCAGTGGGAAATACCGTGTTCCCGCTCGCACTGATTTGCCTGACCTGGAAACGCGGTCCCTCACGAACCGGCACGACGACGCGCGCGGTCGCTGCCTCGAATTCCAATTGTGGAGTGTCGATCGCAGCGGAAAGGTATCCCTCTTCCTGGTAATAGCGTCGAAGCAGGTTTGTGACCTCACCCGGATCGGTGAACAACTGCTGCTCCAGGCGTTGCTGCTCGATGATCTTGTTGAGATGGCGCGGATCGATCCCTGATGCGCCTTCAAAGGCGAGCACGACTTTGTCGTATCGGGGTCCGGGCTGGATGCGAAACGCGACGCGCCGCTGGTTGCCGCTGTCGGTTACCTCGTAATCCACCTGCGGCTGCAGATGTTTGTCGAGCATCAGCCATTCACGCAGTTGGCGGACGCTATCGTTGCCCCGCTGTTTGTCGAAGATGCCCTGGTGCCATGCGGCGCGAACCTTCTTCTCGATCTTCGACGGCGGTGTCGCGCCATCGAACCGCAACTCCACCATCGGTCCGCCGATCACGCGCAGTGTGAGATTCGCTTTATCCTTGTCGACCTGACGCTCGAGCCGGACGCGGGCCTGCAAATACCCCGACTCCATATAAACCTTCTCGATTCGTTCCAGGCCGCTGCGCGTGGCAAAGAAGTCGTACGCGTCCCCCTCCTTCAGCTTGAAGAGCTTGCGCAATCTCGGTTCGTCGACTGCACCGTCAGCCGAAACCGCAAGGCCCGTGATCGTTGGGCGACGACGGATCTCGCGGCGTGGCGCTGGATCGCCGCCGAACCGTACATCGTGCCGGAAGTCGACCCGATAGCTGTCGTCCTCGCGCTCGCGCACGCCGCGCATCTGAAAGCGGCGTGTGACGTCGTACTCGGCGACCCAGATCTGATCCTCGCTATCGGTGAGATTGGTCGAGTACACGAGCTTGACCTGGTCGGTGACATTCTGTCCGACGGTCAATCGCGCCGTCGGGTCGGTTTCGTTGGCGATGAGCACCGGCTCGATTCGCACCTCGCTGATGCCGGTCGCGCGTTCGAGGCCGCGTCCGAATTTCGAACCAACGCGGCCGGTGAGATACGAGAGCGCCTGGACGCGCGCGATTTCAGACTCCTCACCTCGCATTTCGTCGACCGTGCGACCGGTGACGACAAGTGCCATGATGTCCGGCTCGGGAAGCGGCGGGTCGGACGTCCAGTTCGTCTCGGTCTTGCCGGGCGTTCCAGCGACCGCAATCCGCACGTCGTAGTTGCTGGCTTTCGTGTTCAACACCAGGTCGACTGAAGGAACGATGCGACGGTCGTCGACGAACGTGATGATGCCGCGCTCCACTTCGTAGCGGCGCGCGTTCAGCGTGATCTGGCCGCCTTCGGCAAGCGTGAGGCGACCGGTCAATCCCGGCTCGTATGGCGTGCCGACAATGCGGAGATCCGCATCGATCTCCGCTTCCGCCACGTTGTTGTCGATCATCACCGGGGCGCCGGTGTCGACGTCGATGGCAAATCGCACGCGCTCGAGAACCGGATTCCGCGACTCTGTCAGGTCCAAGGTTTTCGGCGCTGTGATGGCGGCAAACAACCCTTGATCGAAATTGATGTCGGTCGTCAGGCCGGCCTCGTTCACCGTCACCTGACCGGCGACGAGAAACTCGTCGCCGCGGCGGCTCACGCGGATCGTCGAGCTCGATAAGCTACGCAGATCCAGCGGCGCGTCGTAGGCGAAGTCCTTCGCAGTGAATTGGAGATCGATATCGCCAATGGTGCCATTCGCAAGCGTCACGGTGCCGGCACCATCGAGGGGGCCGCCGTTCAGCTCACCACTGAGCTTTGTCAGCTGCAGGCGGGTCCCGGCCAGGTCCACGTGCGCGTTGATGTCTACCGCGGCGACGCCCAGATCGTCGCTGGCAATCGTTGCATCCGTGAGGTCGACCGTGCCGTCGAATTCTGGGGCGGTGATCGAGCCGTGTACGCCGAGCTTCCAGCTCGCGAGACCATCAGTGCGGATCTTTTCCGAGAGAACCGACAGGGCGGCTACTTTCAGCGCGCCGTCAACCTTGGCATCAAGACGCCGGTCGCCGCCCAGACCGACTGTGCCGGTGGCGCTCACGTTCCCTGCCGTGCCGGTCAGGGCCAGCCGTTGCACCGTCGCCTGGCCGGAGCCGATGGTGATTTGTGACGGCTCCTGCTGCGAGAGCGTCAGGCGTTTGAGGGCAATTTCGAGTTGCGGGAACTCGAGACGTCCTTCCAGGGCTGCGAGATCCGCGCGCGCCGCCGACGCATCGAGGTTGACACTGACATGGCCGGTCACTCCCACCGGCATTCCGGGGATCGTCGACGGATCCAGATCCCGCACCGACGCTTTGATCGTCGCTGGACCGCCTCTGCGGGGCATCTCCACGGGCAGCGGTGGAAGAGCTTCGAGCGGAATCGTCCCGGATGCCTCGATCGTCGCACTGCTCCATTGGCTCGACAGCCGTTCGATTTGTGCCGCACCGTCAACCATATGAGCGCGCAACTGAATGTTGGACGCGCCCGGGCCGAACCGTGGTGACGAAACAAGTCCGTTCTCGATCGTCAATTCCAGGTCCGGAACGATCGACTCGAGCGTTCCGCGAATCGAGCCGGTCAACGTGGCGGCGCCGGCAGTGGTCACGCTCATGGCCGGAGGCAGGAATCGCGTGAGAGTGGCGAGGTTCGCGTGTGCCTCGACCTCGAGATCACCGTCGCCCGCCGTTGCGCTGAGCGGCAGCTCTCCTTTCACCGCGAGACTGGATTCACGCGCCGTCAGATCCAGTCGCGCGATCTCGAGGCGTTGATTCTTGTATCGCAGCTCGCGAGGCGTGACCACACTGAACGGCTGACCGTTCCACTGAGCTGAATCCGTTTGGATGGTTGCTGTTCCTTGCGCGAGTGTCGGCGCGGCAAGGTCGCCCGCCGCATCGATCGAAAGACGTAGTTTGCCGGTGAGCGCGGATTCGAGGCCGAGCGGCAGCTTATCGAGGTCGAGATCGTTCGCGCGCAGCGTGAGCGTTGTTGGCCACGGCCGCTTGATAGCGATTTGTGCCTTTGCCTCGGTGTTGAACCGCTCGGCCGACGCGGTGACGTCAGCACGACGGTTCGCCGCATTCGCGGTGATGGCGATCCGACCGAGATCGATCTTCGACGGTGGCTCGCTGACATCCGTCGAACGCTGAAGACCATCGAGCTCGACCGAATCGACAACGAGCTTCGCCGACCCTGAAGGTGAAGTTGACGTGCCAGCTCCGTTGCCCGCCAGTTCCAGATTGCCGCGAACGCGTTGTCCGCCCGGGAGCGTCAACGTGAGAAGCCGTAGATTCTCCGAATGCAGATCGAACGTGTAACTGTTTCGATCGAGGTTGTAGGAACCTGTTGCGGTGATGCGCGCCGTCGCCCCAGGTTGCGGCTTATCAAGGACCAGTCGTGTCAACGCCGCGTCGCGGCCGATCAAGGTCGCTTCGGCGTCAAGCGATCCGAACCGTTCGCCGAACGCGGCGAGGTCATCACCGCGAGCCGTGACGCTCGCGAGTGGCCGGGCAACAGTTCCGCGAATGGTGCCGCGGACGACAACCGCACCAGACACCGGGACGTCCCGGTTGGCGCCGACAAGCCGTCGAAGATCTTTCGCGCCAGCGTCGAGAGCGAGATCAAGGCGCTGATTCCCGGCGAGCCGCACCGTGCCTGTCAACCCGGCGTGAGCGCCGTTCCAGTTCGCGTCGCCGCGGTCGATCGTCAGCGTGTCGGA
>Ga0075435_100001069_pt1 | contig 17407 bp, 18 predicted proteins | sample RhiMethybrSRZTD4_FD_75302 | JGI IMG/M metagenome (GOLD analysis project Ga0075435, IMG submission 75302) | Populus rhizosphere microbial communities from Tennessee, USA - Rhizosphere MetaG P. TD hybrid SRZTD4 | ecosystem: Host-associated > Plants > Roots > Rhizosphere > Soil | place: USA...
CGAACGGCGACAGCATGCGTACCAGCGCCTCGATCGCTTCCTTCAGGACGGCGATCGTCGCCGCGCGCTCGATCGTGCCGACACCCCCCGCCTCGTCGGCGCCGACGCCGCAGCGCGTCGCCGTGCAGAAGGCGTAGAGCTCGTTGACCAGCTCCATCATCGCCGACACGGCGGTGTTGAGGTGGACGCGGGGATCGAGATCGAGCGTCACGCGCCGGATGGTCTCGTGCGTCTTGCGCCGCAGCGCCCGCTCCGACTCGTTCAGCTCCAGCGTGGACGGATCGGGAATGCCTTCGCCGCCGATCGTTTCGGCCAGCGAGTCGGCCAGGCGCCAGACGCGCGCCAGGAAGCGCCAGCTGCCCTCGATGCCGGCGTCGCTCCACTCGATCTCCTTTTCCGGCGGCGCGACGAACGCCACGTAGAGCCGCAACGCGTCGGCGCCGTATTTCTCCACCATCGCGTCGGGATCGACGACGTTGCCCTTCGACTTCGACATGACCTCGCCGTCCTTGAGGACCATGCCCTGCGTCAGCAGGTTCGTGAAGGGCTCGCCCAGGTGGGTCATGCCGAGGTCGCGGAACACGCGCGTGAAGAACCGCGAGTAGATCAGGTGCAGGATCGCGTGCTCGACGCCACCGACGTAGAAATCGACCGGGCCCCAGTAACCGACCTTGTCGGGATCGAAAGGCAGCCCGTCGTCCTTCGGATCGCAGAAGCGGAAGAAGTACCACGACGAGTCCACGAACGTGTCCATCGTGTCGGTCTCGCGGCGCGCCGGGCCGCCGCAGGCCGGACAGGTCACGTTGACGAACTCCGGGATCTGGCCCAGCGGCGAGTCACCGCGCCCGCTGAATTCCGCGGTCTTCGGCAGCGTCACCGGGAGATCGTCGTACGGCACGGGGACGATGCCGTCCTTCTCGCAGTAAATGACCGGGATCGGCGTGCCCCAGTAGCGCTGGCGCGAGATGCCCCAGTCTTTCAGCCGGAACTGCACGGTGCCCTGCCCGATGCCGCGCTTCTCGGCATCGGCCGTCATCCGGTGGTTGGCCTCTTCCCACGGCAGGCCGTTGTACTGATCCGAGTTGATCAGCGAGCCTTCGCCGGCGTGCGCCTCGGTCATCGTGTTGGCGTCGAGCGGCGCGTCGGGTCTCTGCACGACGATGGTGATCGGCAACTTGTACTTGCGCGCGAACTCGAAGTCGCGCTCGTCGTGGCCGGGCACGCCCATGACGGCGCCGGTGCCGTACTCGATCAGCACGAAGTTGGCGACCCAGATCGGGACCGGCTTGCCGGTAAACGGGTTGATGGCCCTCCGGCCCGTGTCGAAGCCCTCCTTCTCGACCTCGCCGGTCATGCGCGCGGATCGATCCTGTCCGGTGAACTTCGCCACCTTCGCGCGGAACGCCGCCGGATCGGGAGACGCGTCGGCAAACTCGCGCACCAGCGGATGCTCCGGCGCCAGCACGATGAAGTTGGCGCCGTAGATCGTGTCGATCCGCGTGGTGAAAACTTCGAGCTCCGATGTGTGTGCGCCGGGTTCTTCGAGCGTGAAACGTACTCGTGCGCCCTCCGAGCGGCCGACCCAGTTGCGCTGCATGGTGAGCACCTTCTCGGGCCACTCGCCCAGCTCCTTCATGCCGTTCAGCAGTTCGTCGGCGTAGTGCGTGATCTTGAAGAACCACTGCTCCAGGTCGCGCGTGATCACTTCGGTGCCGCAGCGCCAGCACTTGCCGTCGACGACCTGTTCGTTGGCCAGCACGGTCATGCAGCTCGGGCACCAGTTGACGCTCGAGCGCTTGCGGAAGGCCAGCTCGCGCTCCAGCATCTTCAGGAAGATCCACTGGTTCCACTTGTAGTAGTCGGGCAGGCAGGTGGCGATCTCCCGCTCCCAGGCGTAGCTGATGCCCAGGCGCTGCAGCTGCCCTTTCATGTGAGCGATGTTCTCGAGGGTCCACGTCTCGGGATGCGTGCGGTTCTTGATCGCGGCGTTCTCGGCCGGCAGGCCGAACGCGTCCCAGCCGAAAGGGTGGAGCACGTTGAAACCGCGCATCCGCTTCATGCGCGCGACGACGTCGCCGATGGTGTAGTTCCGGACGTGTCCCATGTGCGCGTGTCCGGACGGATACGCGAACATCTCGAGACAGTAGAACTTCGGCTTCGACGGATCCTCGTCCACCTCGAAGGCGCGCGTGGTCCGCCACCGGTCCTGCCACTTCTTCTCGATTGTCTGCGGTTTGTACTCGGGCACGATCCTTAAATTATAGCCCGCGCGGTTGGAGCACGTCGAAGGTGGCCTCGAGGCAGTCGCGCAGCGCCTCGAGGTCGTAGCCGCCCTCGGTCACGAGCGCCAGCGGACAGCCGACGCGGCGCGCGGTGTCGGCCAGGCTCTGCACGATCGCCGCGTACCCCTTCGTCGTCACGCGCATCGACGCCAGCGGATCGTCGAGGTGCGCGTCGTAGCCCGCCGAGATCAGCAGCAGCTCCGGCGCGTACTCGACCAGCCGCTCGGCGATCCGTTCGTAGGCCTTGGCGTAGTCGGCATCGGTCGCGCCGGCCGCGAGCGGAACGTTGAACGTGAAGCCCAGCCCCTTGCCGGTCCCGGCTTCGCTGGCCGCGCCGGTACCGGGATAGAAGGGGTATTGGTGTGTGGAGACGTAGAGGACGCGCCGGTCCTCGTAGAACATCCACTGCGTCCCGTTGCCGTGATGGACGTCGATGTCGACGACCGCCACGCGCGAGCGCCCGCGCGCGATCGCCGCGGCGGCGGCCACGGCGACGTTGTTGAACAGGCAGAAGCCCATCGCGCGATCGCGTTCCGCGTGATGCCCCGGCGGCCGTACCAGCGCGAACGCCGTCTCCCCCGTCGCCAGCGCGTGCTCGGCGGCCTGCACCGCCGCGCCCGCCGCCAGCAGCGCCACCTCGTGCGACTCCGGCGAGGTGAAGGTGTCTTCGTCGAGCATCGCCGCGCGCCCCTTCACTTCGTCGAGCGCGTCGAGATACTCCGCGTCGTGCACCCGCAGCAGCTCTTCCCGAGTCGCCGGGCGCGGCTCGACGATGCGTCCGCCGAAGTGGTCGCGCCACGCCGTCGCCACGCGGGTGAAGACCTCGGCGCGTTCCGGCCGCTCCGGGTGCCCCGGCGGCGGCGTGTGCTCCTCGAATCGCGGGCTCGATATCAGCAGCATTGGCGTCGACGGCTATTATTCATGCTCTCGATCGTCCCACCGCATCTTTTGCGGCGGCCTCCAACGCGCCAAGGGCCCGTTCCAGATCGATCCGCGCCGCGTCGATCGTGTCCTTGGCCGTGCCGGCCACGTGCAGCGGCGCGCCGATCGCGAGGGCCACGCGGCTGAACGGCTTCGGCACCTGCGTACGGTCCCAGCTGTTCATCTCCCAGAAGCGGCTCGCCTCGAAGTGGAACGGCAGGATCGGATACCCGGTCGCGCCGGCGAGGAAGACCGCACCCGGCTGCGCGACGCGCGCCGGCCCGCGCGGGCCGTCGAGGGTGAAGCCGGCCGGACGCCCCGCGGCCAGATCGCGGCGCAGCTGCACCAGCGCGCGCGCCCCGCCGCGCGACGAGGACCCGCGCGCGGTGCCGTAGCCGAAGCGCCGGATGATGCCCGCGATCCATTCGCCGTCGAAGTTCTGGCTGGTGATGACGACGATGCCGCGGTTCTTGAAGAAGACCGTCGCGGGAAGGATGCGTCCGTGCCAGAACGCCATGATCGGCTGCCGGCCGGAGGCGACGATCGACTCGTAGTGGGCGTAGCCCTCGACGTGCCACCGCCAGGTCGCCGCGAGCGCCCGGATGACCGGCGCGCCCAACGCCGAGATCGCGCCCGCCCGGCGCAGCTGACCCGGCGTGAGGACGGGCTCGCTCACATGCCTTCGTACTGCGGCCCGCCGCCGCCCTCGGGCGGCACCCAGTCGATGATCTGGTACGGGTCCATGATGTCGCACGTCTTGCAGTGGACGCAGTTCGAGGCGTTGATCTGCAGCTTCTTCCGTCCCGTCCCGTCGTCCACCATCTCGTAGACGTTGGCCGGACAGAACCGGATGCATGGATTGCCGTACTCTTCGCGGCACCGCGTCGCGCAGACCGAGGCGTCGTGCACGATGAGGTGCGACGGCTGGTCTTCGGGATGGCGCGTGCCCGAGTAGTGCACGCCGGTGAGCCGATCGAAGGTGAGCTGGCGATCGATCTTGACCGGGTTCACCGTCGCGTCGGAATCGGGACGCGCGTCCTTGTAGTATTCCGTGAGCTTTTCGATGCGGGTCCAGCCGCCGTGCGCCGGCAGCGGGTCCCGGAACCACCAGCCGCCCGTGAACAGCGACAGCCCGGTGAACATCGCGCCGGCGAGCGACCCGTAGCCGAACGCCTGGTGGACGTTGCGGACGGGATAGAGCTCCTTGCGGATCGCGCTCGCGTTCACGCGATCCTCGTAGACCTTCAGCGCTGCGGCCGACGTGTCCCCCTTGCCGATCGCCTCGAACGCCGTCTCGGCGGCCAGCATGCCGGAGCGCATGGCGAGGTGGATGCCCTTCAGCCGCGCCGAGTTCATGAAGCCCGCCGCGTCGCCGCCGATGAGCGCGCCCGCCGCGTAGAGCCGCGGCACGGTGTACCAGCCGCCCTCCGGCAGCGCCTTCGCGCCGTAACGGACCAGCGACGCCCCCTGCAGCATCGACGCGACCAGCGGATGCCGCTTCAGGTGCTGGAACGACACGTGCGGGTCGAACATCGGGTCGCGGTAGTCGAGGCCCGTGACCAGGCCGAGCGACACCAGGTTGTCGTGCAGCGAATACATGAAGCCGCCGCCGAACTCTTCCATCTTCAGCGGATAGCCCATCGTGTGGACGACGCGCCCCGGCTCGGTCCGTCCGGCCGGAACTTCCCACAGCTCCTTGATGCCGATCGCGTAGACCTGCGGGCTGCGGTTCTCGTCGAGCCCGAGCTGGCGCACCAGCGACTTGGTCAGGTTGCCGCGCACGCCGTCCATGAAGATCGTGACCTTGGCGCGGATGTCGACGCCCGGCTCGAACGTGGACTTCTTCTGCCCGTGCTTGTCGATGCCGCGATCGCCGGTGCGCACGCCGGCGACGCGAGCCTCCTGCTCCGCGCCGGTCGCGGCATCGAAGAGCACTTCGGTGGCCGGGAAGCCGGTGAAGATGTCGATCCCTTCGGCCTCGACGAGGCCGCCGAGCCACTTCACGAAGCGGTTGAGCGAGATGATGTAGTTGCCGTGGTTCTGGAAGAACGGCGGCGTGATCGGCAGGCGGAACTTGCCGGTGCGCGTCAGGAAGTAGATGTCGTCGCGCTGGACTTCGGTGGCGAGCGGCGCGCCCTTGGCCTTGAAGTCCGGAATCAGCTCGGCGAGCGTCGAGGGATCGAGCACCGCGCCCGAGAGCATGTGCGCGCCGACCTCGCGCGCCTTCTCGAGGACCGCGATCGCCAGCGGCTCGCCGCCTTTCGCCTTCTGCAGCTGCGCCAGCCGCAGCGCCGCCGCCATGCCGGCCGGTCCGCCGCCGACAATCAGGACATCAACTTCGAGTGTCTCGCGGTCGGCCACTACTTGTTCAGTTCCGCGATCATCGCCGGCACGACCTCGAACAGGTCGCCGGCGATCCCGTAGTCGGCAATCTCGAAGATCGGCGCCTCCGGGTCCTTGTTGATCGCGACGATGGTGCGCGAGCCCTTCATGCCGACGAGGTGCTGGATCGCGCCGGAGATGCCCAGCGCGACGTAGAGCTTGGGCGCCACGGTCTGCCCGGAGCTGCCGATCTGCCGGTCCATCGGCAGCCAGCCGGCGTCGCAGATCGGGCGCGACGCGGCCAGCTCCGCCCCCATCGCCTGCGCGAGCTGCTGCGCCAGCTGCAGGTGTTCCTGCCCCTTGATGCCGCGGCCGACCGAGACGATGCGCTCGGCCTGTGACAGGTCCACCGCCTGCTTCGCTTCCTTGAACGGCGCTTCGGGCTTCTGCCGGATCTTCGACGCGTCGATCGAGACCGACGCCGGCTTCACCTGCGCCGAGCCGCCCGACTTCATCGCGTCGGCGCGGAACGCGCCGATCTGGAAGGTGGCCATGTGCGGGCCCTCGACCGCGACGTCCGCCTGCATCTTTCCCTGGAACATCGGCCGCACGTAGCCGTTCCCTTTCACCGCGACGCAGTCGGTGACGAGCGGCCGCTTCACCCGCGCGGCGAGCGCCGGCGCGAAGTCGCGCGTCTGGTAGGTGTGCGGCAGGAACACCCGCTCCGGGTTCTCACGGCCGATCAGCTGTTCGAGCGCGAGCACGAAACCGTCGGCGGTGTACTCCTTGAGCGCGGCGTCGTCAATCGTCAGGACCTCGGCGACATCGGCCGCGGCGAGCTCCTTCGCGACGCCGTCCACGCCCGATCCGAGGACCGCGACCTTGACGGGGCTTCCCGCGCTCTGTGCGGCGGCAATGGTCTCGAGGGTGGCGCGATTCAGCTTCCCCTCGCGATGCTCGGCAACGACGAGGATCACAGCGCCCTCGCTTCCTCGCGCAGGCGCTTGACCAGCTCCTTCGCGGCGTCGGCCGGGCTGCCGGGCAGCATCTGCGTCTTCTTCCCCTTTTCAGGGAAGTAGATGCTGGTGATGCGCTGCGTCGTCTGCGCGGATGCGGGGGCGGCGACTTTCCTGATCTCTTTCTTCTTCGCCGCCATGATTCCCTTGAGCGTGGCGTAGCGGAGCTGGTTGATGCCGCTCTGGATGGTGAGCAGCGCCGGCAGCGGCAGCGCGACCCATTGGAACCAGCCACCCTCGAGCTCGCGCTTCACGCGTAAGCCGGAATCGGACTTCTGCACTTCCATGATGATCGTCGCGTGCGGCATCCCGAGCTTCTCCGCGAGCAGGACGCCGACCTGGCCGAAGCCCTGGTCGTCGGACTGGAGACCCGTCAGCACCAGGTCGACCTGCTCGTCGCGGATGGCCGCGGCCAGCGCCTCGGCGACGCCGTTGGCGTCGGCGGTGGCCAGCGCGTCGGACTCGACGTGGATGGCGCGATCGGCGCCGCGCGCCAGCGCCTCGCGGATGACCTGCGCCGCGCGCGCCGGGCCGGCCGAGCAGACGACCACTTCCCCGCCGTGCTTCTCTTTCAGCCGCAGCGCCTCTTCCAGCGCGTAGGCGTCCGGCTCGTTCAACTCGAAGCTGGCGTCCTGATCGCGGATCCAGGTTTTCTGATCGTTGACGCGCAGCTGCCACTCGCGCGTCACCACTTGCTTCACACAGACTGCTATCTTCATTTATTGGCGCTCGGGGCCGGCGCTACGCGCCGGTGCCCTCCGGCCCCTCGCTTAGGCTCGCTTCGCTGCGCTCGCGCTTCGTCGCTCGCTCCGCTCCGCTCGCTGGGCATCTGGTTGAATGACATTGTCAGTCTTCGAACCTCTTCATCAGCAGCGTGCCGTTGGTGCCGCCGAAGCCGAAGGAGTTCGAGAGCGCGTAGTCGATCTTCATCGGCCGCGCCTGGTGCGGCACGTAGTCGAGATCGCAGGCGGGATCCGGCACGTCGAGGTTCACCGTCGGCGGCGCGATCTGGTGCTTCACCGCGAGCGCCGTGATGCCCGCCTCGAGCCCGCCGGCGGCGCCGAGCAGGTGCCCGGTCATCGACTTGGTCGACGACATCGCCAGCTTGTAGGCGTGCTCGCCGAAGAGCGACTTCACGCCGAGCGTCTCGGTCGGGTCGTTGATCGGCGTCGAGGTGCCGTGCGCGTTGATGTAGTCGACCTTCTCCGGCGCGATGCCCGCCTTCTTCAGCGCCATCCTCATCGAGCGGATGGCGCCGTGCGCCTCTTCCGGCTGGCCGGTGAGGTGATAGGCGTCGGAGGTGAGGCCGTAGCCGACCAGCTCGCAGTAGACCGGCGCGCCGCGCTGCCGCGCCGACTCGAGCGTCTCGAGGATGCAGATGCCGGCCCCCTCACCCATGACGAAGCCGTCGCGATCCTTGTCGAACGGGCGGCTCGCCTTGTCCGGCTCGTCGTTGCGCGTCGACAGCGCGCGCATCGCGGCGAACCCGCCCACCCCCATCGGGGTGATCGCCGCCTCGGAGCCGCCGGCGATCATGATGTCGGCGTCGCCGCGGCGGATGATCTCGAAGGCCTCGCCGATGGCGTGCGCCGAGGCGGTGCACGCCGTGCAGGTCGCCAGGTTCGGCCCGCGCGCGTTGAAGCGGATCGACACCTGTCCCGCCGCCAGGTTGATGATCGATGCGGGGATGAAGAAGGGCGAGATGCGCCGCGGCCCCCCTTTCATGAGCTCCTGGTGCTCGCGCTCGATGGTCTGGAACCCGCCGATGCCCGACGCGATGAAGACGCCGACGCAGTCGGCGATCCCGGGCGTGACCTGCAGCTTCGCGTCGTCGACCGCGAACTGCGCCGCCGCCAGCGCGAACTGGATGAAGACGTCCATCTTCTTGACGTCCTTCTTGTCCACGAACTGCAGCGGGTCGAAGCCCTTGACCTCCCCGGCGATGCGCGCCGAGTACTGGGAAGCGTCGAACCGGGTGATCGGCCCGATGCCGCTCCTGCCCGCCAGGATGGCGTCCCAGTTTGCCAACGTTCCGATGGCGAGCGGGGACACCAGCCCGACGCCCGTCACCACAACGCGCCTGCCGCCGGTCATTTCTTTGATTTTGCGTGCGACTCGATGTACTCGATGGCTTCCTTCACGCGCGTAATCTTCTCGGCGTCGTCATCCGGGATCTCGATCCCGAACTCCTCTTCAAAGGCCATCACGAGCTCGACGGTGTCGAGCGAGTCGGCTCCCAGGTCGTCAACAAAGGACGCGTCCGGCGTCACTTCCTCTTCGTCGACGCCGAGCTGCTCGACGATGATGCTCTTCACCTTGTCTGCTACGGCCATTCACTCCTCCATTTGTGGCGCTCGGCGCCGGCGGCGCCTCGCCCCCGCCTACATGTACATGCCGCCGTTGACGGCGAGCACCTGTCCAGTAATATACGCTGCCTCGTCCGACGCAAGGAAACAGACTGCGGCGGCGATGTCCTCCGGCGTACCGAGCCGTTTCAGCGGGATCCTGGCGGCCCAGTCCTCGCGGGCGTTGTCGGTGATGGCGCGGGTCATGTCGGTCTCGATCAGCCCCGGTGCCACCACGTTGACGGTGATGTTCCGCGACGCGACTTCCTGGGCGACCGCCTTGGCGAACCCGATCAGCCCGGCCTTCGACGCCGCGTAGTTGGCCTGGCCGGCGTTGCCGCTCTGGCCGACGACCGAGCTGATGCAGACGATCCGGCCCCCCTTCTGGCGGATCATCGGCTTGAGCACCGCCTGGGTCAACGCGAAGGCGGCGGTCAGGTTCGTGGCGATCACCTGGTCCCAGTCGTCGCGCTTCATGCGCAGCATGAGCTGGTCTTTCGCGATGCCGGCGTTGTTGACCAGGATGTCGATGCGGCCGTGCCGCTCGAGCGTGCCGCCGACGAGTGCGTCAACCGCCGCGGCGTCGCTGACGTCGGCGGAGGCGACCTCGGCCTTGCCGCCGCTGGAGGTGATGGCGCTGACCGTGTCGGCGGCATTCTGCGCGCGCGCCGCCGCCACCACCGTCGCCCCCTGCGCCGCCAGCCTCGTCGCGATGGCGCGGCCGATGCCGCGCGACGCACCCGTCACCAGCGCGATACGGCCTGTCAGATCGATCATGCGCTCACGCCTCGCGGCCGGCGATCGGCCGGTCGCGATGGGCGGCGATGCCCTCGATCGCCGCCTCGAGTCCGCTCTCGTCCTCGACGCTGAAGACGGCGACGCTGCGATCGATCTTCTTGATCAGGCCGGCCAGCACGCTGCCCGGGCCGAGCTCGAGGAAGATGTTCGCCCCTTCGCTGACGAGACGCCTGACCACGTCTTCCCAGCGCACGGGGGACGAGACCTGTCGGATGAGCGCGTCGACGGCGTCGGCGCCGGTGCGCTTCAGCTGCGCGTCGACGTTGGCGGCGACCGGGTACGACGGGTTGCGCGCGGCCAGCCCGCGCAGCTCGGGTGCGAGGCGCTCCTCGGCGGGTTTCATCAGCGCGCAGTGGAAGGGTGCGCTGACCGCGAGCCCGATCGCGCGCTTCGCGCCGAGCTCCTTCGCGCGCTCGCCGGCGCGGGCGACGGCGGCGGTGTGCCCGGCGATCACCACCTGGCCTGGCGCGTTCAGGTTGGCGGGGCTGACGACCTGGCCGTTGGCGGCGTCGGCGCAGGCCTGCGCGACGCGATCGGCGTCGAGCCCGAGAATGGCCGCCATCGCCCCTTCCCCTACCGGTACGGCTTCCTGCATGTAGCGCCCTCGCCGCTTCACCGTGCGAAGGGCATCCGCGAAGGATAGCGTACCGGCCGCGACGTGCGCCGAATACTCGCCGAGGCTGTGGCCCGCGGCGAAGTGCGCCCGCAGCCCGCGCGACACGGCGAGGCGCGCCACGGCGGTGCTCATCGCGAGAATCGCCGGCTGCGTGTTCTCGGTGAGCATCAGCCGCTCGTCGGGCCCTTCGAAGCACAGCTCGCTGAGCGGTTCGCCGAGCGCGGCGTCGGCTTCGGCAAACGTGTCGCGGCAGATCGGAAACGCCTCTGCCAGCGAGCGCCCCATGCCGACCTTCTGGGCGCCTTGTCCGGGAAACACGAAGGCAATCATCGAGACTCGAGGTTTGAGAGCGGAGGTACGTGGGATGCGGCCGGGAGCGCGGCGATGCGGCCCAGGTCGCGGGAGAGGCGTCCCAGCAGGTCTTCGTTCACGGCGCGCACGGCCATGGTCACCGCATTGGCGACCGCCTTGGCCGACGAGCGGCCGTGTCCGACGATACAGAGGCCGTTGAGACCGACCAGCGGCGCGCCGCCGTATTCGGAGTAGTCGACGCGGCGGCGGAAGCGGCGGAACGCCTGCCACGACAGCACCGATCCGACGCGTCCGCTGAAGGTGGACGCCAGCTCGTCGCGCAGCAGCGTTTCGATCGTTTCGACCAGCCCTTCGCTGACCTTCAGCACCACGTTGCCGGTGAAGCCGTCGCAGACGATGACGTCGGCTTCTCCCGCATAGACGTCGCGCCCTTCGACGTTGCCGATGAAATTGATCGGCGCGTCCTTGAGCAGGCGATGGGCTTCACGCGTCAGCTCGTTGCCTTTCGTCGCTTCCTCGCCGACCGAGAGCAGGCCGACCCGCGGCGCCGCGAGGCCGAGCGCGACGCGCGCGTAGGCCGAGCCCATCACCGCGAACTGCACGAGGTGCGGCGGACGGCAGCCGACCGAGGCGCCCGCGTCGAGCAGCACCGCCGGCTTCCTGCGCGTGGGGATGATCGTGGCGAGCGCGGGGCGATCGACGCCGGGCAGCACACCGAACGCCGCGTGCGCCGCCATCACCGACGCGCCGGTGTGGCCGGCGCTGAACAATGCGTCGGCGCGGCCGTCGCGCACCGCCTCGGCGGCGACGCGGATCGAGGCGCGCGGCTTGCGGCGCAGCGCCTGCGCGGCGCTCTCCGACATCTCGATGCGCTCGGGCGCGTCGACGACCTGGATGTCGATGCGGCGGAACAGCGTCGCGGCCGGGTGGCGCGCCAGCTCGCTCTCGATCGCGGCCCGGTCGCCGACCAGCAGCAGGGCGACCTGGAGGTGACGCGCGGCGACCAGCGCGCCATCGACGGTGACGGACGGCCCGATGTCGCCGCCCATGGCGTCAATGGCAATGCGCATGCGGTTGCCTGTTACCAGTTTCCAGTTTCCGGTGTCCCGTGTCCGGTTGCCGGTTGCCCGTCGCCAGCCGTCGATTACTCCTCGACCGCCTTGACCTGGCGTCCGCGGTAGTAGCCGCAGTTCGAGCAGACGACGTGCGGCTGCTTGGCTTCGTGGCACTGCGGGCACTCGCCGCGGCCGATCGGCTTGAGCGCGTCGTGGGTGCGGCGCTTGGCGGTGCGGGTCTTCGAATGCCGGCGTTTCGGATTCGGCATGGCGTCTTCTCAGTTCTCCTTCTGATTCAGCAGGCCCTTGAGCGGGGCCAGCCGGGGATCGTCCCACGTCGGCGCACAGTCGCACGACGATTTGTTCAGGTTGGTTCCGCAGTGCGGGCACAGCCCCTTACAGGCATCCCCGCACAGCGGCTTCATCGGCAGCGCCAGCACGAACTGCTCGTGCATCAGCTCGCCGAGGTCCAGCGACTCATCCTTGTAGAACGCCGTCGTCAGGTCGTCTTCCTCGACCTCGCGTTCCTCTTCGCCCGTGTTCTCCGCCTGCGGCACGTAGCGGAGCTCGAACGGGCTGTCCACGGGGATCTCGAACGTCTCCAGGCAGCGGCCGCATTCGAGCTGCAGCCGCGTCTGCACGCGGCCGGTGGCCCGGTAGGCGTCGCCGTCCTTGTGGACGTCCATCACCAGGTGGACCGGCGCGACGACCTTGTATTCCTCGTCCTCGATCACGGACGGGGGGAACTCCGAGGGCTGGAACGTCCGGTCGACGTGCTCATCCCGCAGCGTCCCGCTGCCTTTGCGCCCGAGCTGCCTGAGGTCGAATTGCATGGTCACTGGCCCGTTCCCCCTCGTGGGCAGGAACCCGTCATTATCTCATGCTGACACCCCGAGGGGCAAAGGAGGCTTCGCCGTCGGGCCCCGGAATGAGGGCCTGGGGATAGGGCTTGCTCGGGCTCAGGGCGGAGGGCTTGGGGATAGGGCCTGGGTGGTTCCGCTGCCCTAATTCTTGGCCCTATTCCTAGGCCCTTGTCCTATGCCCTTCCCCTGGCCCAATCCCCAGGCCCTCATTCCCAGGCCCTTCCCCGGGCCCTATCCCCAGGCCCTCTTTCCACAGCCCGACACGATCTCAGCGCGGTGGATATCCTGCACGGTGTCCTCAGTCGACGGGCACCGGCTTCAGGTGACGGATCCCGGCGCGCACCTTGTCGACGCTCTTCCAGTACTCACCCGCCGCGGCCGCGTGACCGGGGTCAGGTCTACAAAGCGGCGGATTGGGGTCAGGTCTGCAAACGGGTAAATCGGGGGTCAGGTCTGCAAACACGTAGATCCAGGGGTCAGGTCTGTAAACGTGCAGATCCGGGTGCCAGGTCTGCAGAATCTGCATCGTCCGTCGCAGTTACTCACAGCCCTGGCACCTGGAAACGACGCTTTACAGACCTGACCCCTGGCGCGCTCATGCCGACCGCGGGGCGGTGCGGGCGGCGACGATCCATGCGACCGCAAGGGCGGCCGAGATCGCAGATACGAACATCGCGAACGCACGCGAGGGGTCGAGAGTCAGCCCGATAGCCAGGCTGAGCATGGCCGCGACTGGCACCAGCGCGTAGTGCCGACGTTCAGGCCAGTCGCGCACCACGAGCCAAGCGGTCATCGATGCCGTCGATGCCATCAGCGCGAGCGGGACGCGGTGGGGAAAGAGCGCACTGTCGACCGCGGCGGCGGCGGCAATCACGTAGAAGGCGACGAGCGCGTCCGCTGGCACGTCGAGATTCACCGCGTTCAACACTGGAGGCCGTTCGCATCGCGAGAAGGCCCGAAACGCGAGCCGAAGATCGCCAATCGACCCTCCTGCCCGCGCCAGGGCGCCACTCACGATGATCAGCGCCGGCAACGCGACGGCGACTGTTCCTCCGTCCACCGCCCATGCAACGCCGCCGACGCAAAAAGAGAACAGCATCGCGAACGTCGCCCGGCCGGGTATGCGCGCGCGAGCCGCAGCCGCGGTCCACGCGACAGCCGCGGGATCGGCCGGCCGCATCAAGGACGCCAGCAGATGATGATCGAGCAGTCCGGTCGCCAGCAGTCCCAGACCGACGAGCGTGTAAGCGAGCACATACGCTTCGCCGCGGGCCGGACCGATGCTGCCCCAGGCCCCGAACGAATGAGGAATGATGGTGGTCACGATCGCGGCCGCCACTCCGGCGACGACGCCGATGACGTGATGCATGCGACACCGTCCGTCCATGAAAACGACCATCGACGAGGTGGCCGCGAGCGCGACCGCTGCGACGCTCGGCGCGAAGTGGCCGACGAACTGAAACGTGATGTCGGCAAGGCCGCCCATCATCATCAGCAACAGCGGCAGCATGGCTGTCCATTGTTGACCGCGCGTAGCGACGGCGGATCCAAAGCTCCGCTGGTAGGATCGCTGCAAGTAGGGCCTGACGTTTCCTTCGAGCATGCCGCCAAACAGGAGCGGGATGAAGGGGGCGGGAATCGACGCGTCGCCCGCGAGATGCACGACGAGCGCGCCGAGAATCATCCCCGCGCCGCACAGCGCCGGGCCGATGCCCTGCAGCTCGAGGTATCGCTGGCTGACGAAGGCGATGCGCCGGATGTCCTGCACGGTGTCCTCAGTCGGCGCGCAACGGCTTCAGGTGGCGGATCCCCGCGCGGACCTTGTCGACGCTTTTCCAGTACTCCTTCAACGCCTCCTTCCCTTGGAGCGTCAGCTTGATGTAGGTGACGGGAGTCTTGCCTTCGAACTTCTTTTCGATCTCGACGAGCCCTGCCTGTTCGAGCTTCGAGAGATGGCTCGAGAGGTTCCCCTTGGTCAGGCCGGTGATGTTGAGCAGGAAGAGGAAGTCCGCCTTGTCGCAGGCGGAGAGCGCGACCAGGATGGCGAGCCGTGCCGGCTCGTGGACGAGGCGATTCAACGATTGAAGATATTCAAATGGCGTCGGCATGTTCGGTGTCCGGTAATGCTTCGGTGCGCATGGCGCGCATCAGCAGGCGATGGTCGAGGAGTCCGACGATGGCGAGAACCGGCGCGGCGGTCCAGACGAACCGCCGCTGCCAGTCGGTCAGATCGTGCGGGGATGCGAGACCGGCGAAGCTGACGGCGAAGACGAGCCCGGTGATCACGAGCAACGCCCAGTGCGATCTGTATGGCCAGTCGCGCCACGTGATGATCGCGGCGTAGGTGATGACGAAGGGCAGGGCGGCACCGATCATGCCTCCCATTGAGATCACGAACCAGAGCAGCAGCACGCGCGCCGCCGGTGAATCGTCACCTTTCTTCCCGACGACGCGGCCAAAACGTTCGCGGTAGAACCGCGCCGCCTTCGACTCTCCCCAGGTCGCCAGAACCGCCCACACCACCACCGCAATGACGTAAGGGCCGGACCGGCGGCTCGCGCCAGGAATCTGCAGCAGCGACCAGAGCAGTAGCAGCGCCACGGCGTCGATCGTCGTCCGCAGTCCCTGCAGCGCCCGGTAGCGTCGGGCGATCAGCCGAACGAGAGCCACGTCATTGGTGGACATCACCCGCGCTCCTGATTCCGCGGCGCGCCGAGTGCGCCGCTCGCCCGATCCCTGAACACGGTCATCGCGCGCTCGAGCAGCGCATGATCGGCAAAGCCGCAGACGATCTCGGTGATGCCGACCAGTACGAGTCCCTGCGCGATGCCGTTGAAATACGACTGTGCTCGCAGCGAAATGAACGCGGCTGTCAGCATCGCCGCGACGGTGACAAGGTGGTGTGTGCGAAAGGGCCACCCATCGACGACGAGCCACGCTGGGTACCCGGCCGCAATGATCCATAGCGGCCAGGCGTTTGAGGGATGGTCCGACGGGGCAAGGAAGATAGTCGACAGCATCACGAATGCCAGTTCAAGGGGGCGTGAGCGCGTTTCGATGACGACGCGACCGTATCGCTCGGCGTAGTAGGTGTGCGTGCGCTGCATCGCCGGCAGCGCACAAACATAGGCCACAACCAGCACGGCCAGCGTGTCGCCGAAGCTTTGCGTCAGCAGCCACCCGACGCCGATGACGATGGCCGTGCACGCGATGACGACGTTGGACAGGCCTCGGAGGTCGATCAAGTGGCGGGTGACCAGGCGGATGAGTCGCAGGTCCTGCTCGTCCATAGGCAAACCTGTTTGCGTCGCAAACCATAGCACGCCCGCGCCCGCGCCCGCAACCAGGGGTCAGGTCTGCAACTGACCCTTCGGGCGACTTCCGGGGTCAGGTCTGCAAACGTGCACGTCAGAGGGGCAGGTCGGCAGAATCTGCCTCTTCTGTCGCAGTCCCTGCCAGACCTGGCACCTCGATACGCCCTTTTGCAGACCTGACCCCCAAATCGCGCGCTTTTGCAGACCTGACCCCCAATCGCGCCCCCCGAAGCGGCTCAGCGAAGGGAGCAGCGCGAAGGGGGGAACTTTCTCGGTGCTCGGGACACTACCCTCTTGAACGGACGGATGTGACGAGCGACGAAGAGCTGATCGACCGGGTGGGGCGGGGCTCGCAGGAGGCGGCCGATGCGCTGTTCCAGCGCTATCGCGACCCCGTGTGGCAGTTCTTCCGACGGCGTGTCGCCGACGCGGCCGTCGCCGAGGAACTGGCGCAGGACACCTTCGTCGCGGTCATCGAGGGAGCGCGCCGGTACCGGCGCGGCGGCGCGTTCCGGTCCTACCTGTTCGGGATCGCCTACAACGTGCTGCTGGCCGAGCGCCGGAAACGCGCGCACCGCGCGAGCGACCCGCTCGACGAGGATCCGCCGTCACCGCACGCCGCGGATCCCGACGAGGTGCTGTGGCTGCGCGACGCGCTCGCGACACTGGACGAAGATGACCGCGAGATTCTCATGCTCCGCGAGTACGAGCAGCTCTCCTACCAGGAGATTGCCGACGTCCGCGGGACGCCGCTCAACACCGTCCGCTCGCAGCTGTTTCGCGCCCGGATGGCGCTGAAGGACGCGCTCGAGGCGCGCGCGCCGCAACCGGCGAGGAGAAGTCATGTCAGCCGCTGAACGCACGCACGTGCCGGCACCGGAGGAAGTGATGGCGTACCTGGATGGTGAGGTCACGGGAATGTCGCGCACCGACATGGAGGCACACATCGCCGCGTGTGAGGCGTGCCGCGCGGTCGCCGACAACCTGCGAGGTGTTTCCGCCCGGACGCAGGCGTGGTCCGCCGGCGCCGCGCCAGGCTCGCTTCGCGCGCCAGGCGTTCCTCGCCGGACGAGACTGGCGATCCCGTTTGTGTCGTGGCGTCCGTCCGGCGCGGCGCTCGCCACGATGGGACTCGCGGCCGTGGTCGTGTTCGGCGTGTTCCTGACGCCCGTCACAAAGAACCGCGCCGCCAGAGTCGCGGCGCAACCGGCGATGCTGCCGGACGCGTCGGCGAGCCGCCGCAGCGGGGTCGTCGGTGGCGTCCCAGGGGCCATCGCGGGCCGACTTCCGGAGGTCACGCCGAATCCGCCTCCATTGGCAGAGCCGCCTCCGCCGGCCCCGGCCGTGCCGGCCCTGAAGTCCGACACGTTCGCACAGACCCCTCCGGCGGGGGCACTCCCACGCGGTCCGCTGGTCATCCGCACCGCCACGCTGCGCGTCATCGTCAAGGAGTTCGGCAACGTCCGCCAGACGGTCGAAGCGGTCGTCAGCCAGTTCGGCGGCTTCGTGGATCGGCTGAGCGTGGATGCCGACACCGCGACCGCGCGGTCGCTGACCGGCTCG
>Ga0075435_100001073_pt1 | contig 17392 bp, 15 predicted proteins | sample RhiMethybrSRZTD4_FD_75302 | JGI IMG/M metagenome (GOLD analysis project Ga0075435, IMG submission 75302) | Populus rhizosphere microbial communities from Tennessee, USA - Rhizosphere MetaG P. TD hybrid SRZTD4 | ecosystem: Host-associated > Plants > Roots > Rhizosphere > Soil | place: USA...
CGGCTGTGGTCGACGCGGGCGGGCATCTGATCGCCAGCCAGCGCATGGACGGTACGCCTCTGGGCGCGCCCGCGCTGGCGGCCGACAAGGCCTACACGGCTGTGCTGTGGGGCATGCGCACCGGCGAGTTCATGGAGTCGACCCAGCCCGGAGGCGTGGACTGGAGCTATCCGAGCACCAATCCGAGGGTCGTCGTCTACGCCGGCGGGCTGCCGCTCTACAGCGACGGACAGCTGGTGGGCGGTATCGGCGCCAGCGGCGGCACCGCCGAACAGGACGAAGCCTGCGTGGGCGCCGCTGCGAAGGCGGCCGGCTACGACATCGAAGCCTAGGGGATCGTCGGTTCTGCTCGCATGCCGCGCGCGACATGGCCGATGGCAGCTGCGGCGCCGAAACTGAGCACCGCCAGCAGCGCGTAGGCCGTGCGGTCGCCGGCGTGAGGGCCCGACTGCACCTTGGTCAGGTCGAGCCGGTCGGAAAGCTGCGGCAGCAGCGGCACGATCGCCGAGAACAGCGCCAGGTCGAGCGCGACCAGAGCCGAGACGTAGGCGGTCAGCCGCGTCACAGCGGCGTCGTCGCTCCGGTGACGGAGTCGGTCAGAGCGGCAGCACGGAGACGGGCGCGCACCGGCACCGGGGATGCCAGGCAGGCGGCCAAGGCATCCGCGACCACTTCGGCGGATACCCCCATCGAAAGTGTGCAGTGAGGAAGCCAGGCGCCCGGTCGGTAGTGCGGCCAGACGTCGACTTCGGCCGCCGCTAGTGCCGCGCTGACGCGCGCATGCAGGGCGACGAGCTCCGGGTCTGGAGCGACGGCCAGCACCAGCACCGGCGGATCAGCGGCGAACAGCGCCACGGCGGCCATCTCGACGTCGATCTCGACGCCACGCAGCGCGAGGCTGGGAGCGTGCTGCCACAGGCCGTCGGCGTCGTCGGTGACAACCAGCGACAGGTGCGGGCGGATGCTCGGGACGTGGCCTTGGAGCGAGGGCACGCCCAGCTGCTCCAGTCGCGACCAGAGGTCCCGGATCGCGAGGTCGCCCGCCCGGTCGACCCCCATCTCGAGTGCCAGTGCCACTATCTCGTCACACGAGGTCGCGTGGGATCCGCTTCGACCAGGCGCGCGAGCGCACCTCGCGGCGGGCCTCCGTGGCGACGAGCCAGTGCTCCAGCAGGAAGCTGTCGTGGTCGCAGGTCATGCGCCCGCGCGCCTCGATCCGCACGTGGTGGTCGCCGCGCTGGTACTCGATCGCCTGGTAGCAGGCGACCTCGGCCGACAGCGGATCGCCCTCCATGATCGAGTAGACGGCCTCGTTTTCGGCCAGTTCGCGCATGCCGTGCGGGTAGACGCCGTGCCCGCCCGAGTCCCACAGAAAGCGCATGTCGGTGCGGCCGGTCTGGACGTTCCGCACGATCGTGCGCCCGGTCTCGCCCTTTGCCAGCGTCTTCATCGGCAACGCCTCGGAGATCTCCGGCGAGCCGAACGGCGTGCCACTGTCTCCGGCGCCGGCGTCGATCTCCGGCAGCTCGACCAGCGGCCCGGGGCCGGCGACGACGGTCAGCGTGACCGGCTCGGGAGACGGCCACGCCCATGGCCAGTAGGTGGGCGAGATCGCGAGGCGCACGCGGTTTCCGGCCGCCAGCACGTGCCCGATCGCGTCGAGCTCGACCACGACCTGCTCGGCCTGCCCCGGCACCAGCGGCGATGGGTGTTCGTTCGATTCACGGTGGCAGAGGTTCAGGATCTGCCGCGTGACCAGCTTGGAGGCGCCGTCGGGAAACACCTCGCACAGGCGCACGCAGACCAGCGCCAGCGGCCGATCGGACGAGAGCGTCAGCCGTACCTGCGGGAAGCCGAGCACGTGCAGGTCGCGTTCGAGCGGCGCCGAGTCGAACGCGAGCGACATGCCGTCCTCGGCGCGCTGGTCGTCGGGGTCGTCGGCCGTCTCCCCCTCACCGCACCAGGCGCCGCCGTCCAGCCCGCAGCTCTGGCGCCCCAGGATCTTGAACTCCGCCTCCGGCCCGGGCTCGTCCAGCAGCACACGATCTCCCATGTGCAGGTCGCGCACCGACGCCGGCGGCGGCCAGGCGTCGGCGCTGACGAACCGGCCCGGCCGCTCGTGGTGCGTGGTCGCGGGTCTCACCGAGTCCTGCACCCAGGCGCGCAGCATCGGCTCCTGCATGATGCCGTTGTCGATCCCCTTCAGCCAGTGGTCCCACCAGCGCAGGGATTCCTGCAGGAAGCCGATCGCGGGCAACGGCGTGGCCGTCTGTGGCCAGGCGTGGCCCCACGGCCCGATCAGCCCCTTGCGGGGACAGCTGAGACCCTCGAGCAGCCGCGGGATGGCATTGGTGTAGCCGTCCTGCCAGCCGCCGACGGCGTAGACCGCGGCCGTGATCGCCGAGTGGTCCTCGATCACCGAGCCCTGCTTCCAGTAGGCGTCGCGGCGCTGGTGCTCCAGCCAGATCTCGGCCAGCGGCTGCGATGCGTCGATGCGGCTCAGCCACAGATCCCGCCAGCGATCTGCGCCCACCACCTCGGGATCCGGCGGCTCGGCGTTCGCCAGCAGCATGTACGTGGCCCAGTGCAGCATGTCCAGACCCAGCACAAGCCCGCCCTTGTAGTGCACGTCGTCGCTGTAGCGGTCGTCGGTCGAGCAGAGCGTGATGATCGCCCGCAGCGCCGGCGGTCGCAGGGCCGCGATCTGGAGGCTGTTGAACCCGCCCCACGAGATGCCGTGCATCCCCACCGCCCCTGTGCACCATGGCTGCTCGGCGATCCAGGCGATCACCTCGGCCCCGTCGGCCTGCTCCTGAGGGGTGTACTCGTCCTCGGGCAGGCCCTCGGAGTCGCCGTGGCCGCGCAGGTCGACGCGCACCCCGGCATAACCGTGGCCGGCCAGATACGGGTACAGCAGCTGATCCCGCGCAGCTGTGCCGTCGCGCTTTCGGTAGGGCAGGAACTCGAGCACTCCCGGCACCGGGGAGTCCTCGGCGTCGTCGGGCAGCCAGATCTTGGCAGCCAGCCGGGTGCCGTCCGAGAGCGTGATCCAGGTGTTCTCGATCACGCGCACCGCCCGCGGGAAGTCACGCACCACCGTCGCCATCCGCCACCTCCTCCAGATCAAGCTCAAAGGCCATCAGCCGCAGCCCATCCTCGACGATCATGTCCGACTCGGGAGTGCGGCGGAATCCCAGCCGCCCGTAGAGGTGATGGGCGGCGTCCATCGAGCCGGTGGTCATCAGCGTCAGCCGGCGCTTCCCGTCGCGACGGGCGCGGTCGATGCAGGCCTGCACCATCGCCCGGCCGACGCCGCGGCCCTGCGCCGCCGGATCGACCGCAAGCATGCGGAACGCCGCCGCGTCTGCGCCCTCGAACTCGGCGTAGCGATTGCCCTCGTCGGCCACGTACGTGACCCCGCCCAGCAGCGCCCCGTCCTCGTCGCGCACCACCAGCACCTCCGCCTCACGCGCGCGCCCGGCCACGTCGGCGAGCACGGCGGCGTACTCCGGCGAGAGGGCGTGTCCCGGCAGCGCTTGGTAGGCGCGCACGGTGAGATCTCCCAGCGCCGCGTATTCAGACGGATCGACGATCTCCACGCGCATCGTTGCCACGATAGTCGGCGCATCATCCGCGCCGCGCGCTACCGTCGCCCGATCGCGTCCGTCCAGCCCACATCCCGCTGTAGCGCCGGTCTTCGCACAGCGGTCAGCACCACATCAGACAGCTCATGCCCGCGCTGCGGTGGCGAGATGATCTGGGTCAAGGCCTCCTGGCACTGCACGGCCTGCCGGTACAAAGAGGGCTGCTGCTGATTAAGAGCGCTCTAATGCCGGCCGCATATAAAACGGTGCAGCCGGGAATAACGGTAGCAGGAGCGCCGTTAACCATTGCGAAGGGCACGCATCAGGGCCGAATTTCAAGAAAACGGCACGCCCAAGCCCTTCAACCAGGACATTTCACAACGGCACCTCCGCGGAAGAGCGCGGAATCGGGTGCAAATGCAAGAAGGGGTACTACGGATGTTGACTCAGGAGCCGCAGCTGCGGCAGATGGTTGAGCGTGCACAGGACGCCGGGGAGCTCACGGAAGACGAGCTGACCGCCGTCGTGGCGGAGCTCGACCTGACAGATGAAGATACGGACGCGATTCGCGCTGAGCTGACCGAGCTCGGGGTCGACGTCGTGTCGGTGCGCGAGATCGACGCACCGGATGCCGGTGAGCCGGCGGAGGCCGCGCCTGCCTGGTACGCCCCCGCCAGCATCGACGGACTCGACCTGTACCTGGCGCAGATCGGCCGCACGCCGCTGCTCACCAAGCACGAGGAGCAGGTGCTCGCCCAGCGCATCGAGGCCGGAGACGAGGCCGCGAAGCGCCGCATGGTCGAGGCCAACCTGCGGCTGGTCGTATCGATCGCCAAGAAGTACCGTGGCCACGGTGTTGGCTTCCTGGACCTGATCCAGGAGGGCACGATCGGGCTGGTGCGCGCGGTCGAGAAGTTCGAGTGGCGCCGCAACCTCAAGTTCTCCACCTACGCGACCTGGTGGATCCGGCAGGCCGTGCAGCGCGCGGTCGCCAACCAGAGCCGCACGATCCGGGTTCCGGTGCACGTGCACGATCGCATCCGCAAGATCGATCGCGCCCGCCGCACGCTGGAGGCCAAGCTGGGCCGCGAGCCCAGCGACGAAGAGGTCGCCAAGGAGGCCAAGCTGAGCGTGGCCGAGGTGCGCGACGCCGATCAGACCCGCCTGCAGACCATCTCGCTGCAGCGGCCGACCGGCGACGAGGGCGACACCGAGCTGGGCGACATGATCGCCGACACGTCCGGTGAGGACGTGACGGAGACGGTTGGCGAGCGCATGCGAAACGAGACGCTCGAGCGGGCGCTGGCACGGCTGACGCCGCGCACGCGCCGCATCATCGAGCTTCGCTACGGGCTCGGCGGCGGTGAGCCGATGCTGCTCGAGGCAGTGGGCCGCGAGGTCGGGCTGACGCGCGAGCGCGTCCGCCAGCTCGAGCAGGAGGCGCTCACACAGCTGGCCAGGCTGCCTGAGCTGAGCGGCATGCAGGACGCCGCCTAACCGGTAACGACTCGCGAGGGCGACGGAGCGTTGACCGCTCCGTCGCCCTCGCAGTGGTTAAGCGGCCGAGCTGTGTTGGCTTATCCGGCAACCGGCCCCGAGAGCCGAAGCCGGAAATGATCACGCTCGGCTAGCCTGTTGGCTGGCGTGTCACACGTGGATCCTCCCGATCTTCCGATGTGGCCGACGCTCCGACGACTGCTCACGCTGTGGCGTGGGGAGTGGCGGTCGGTCGCGCTCGGTCTCGTTTGCGCCTTCGCATACACGGCGCTGTCGTTGGCGATCCCGACGCTGCTCCAGCGCGCCATCGACAACGCGATCGTGCCCAAGGACCTGTCCAAGCTGACACCCTACGTGGCGGCGGCCTTCGTGCTGGGCCTGCTGCGCTTCTGCGTCAACTTCATCCGTCGCTACGCGACTTCGCGGATCGGCGTCCACATCGAGGCCCGCGTGCGAGAGCTGCTGTACTCGGCCTACCTCGACTTTCCGCGGGCGTTCTTCGACCGTCACGCCACCGGCCAGGTGGTGTCGCGCGCAACCAACGACCTGTACCCGATCCGCTACTTCATCGGCTGGGGCATGGTGCAGGGGGCGCAGAGCGCGATGATGATCGTGGGCGCGGCCATCCTGCTCGGGTTCGTGAACCTGCGTCTGACAATCTACACCGGCCTTTCGCTGCCGCTGATCGGCCTGCTGGCGTGGCTGTTCGCGCACCGCGTGATGCCGATCTCACGCCGCGTGCAGCAGCGCAAGGGCGACGTGACGGAGGCCGCCGACGAGGCGGTCGTCGGCATCGAGATGGTGCAAGCGTTCGGTCGCGAGGACGATGTGCGGGGCCGCTTCGGCGAGAAAGCCGAGAGCGTCCGCGACGTGGTGCTCGAGCAGGCCGGGGTCGAGGCCCAGCACCTGCCCGGGCTGTTCTTCCTGCCCACGCTCTCGATCGCGGCCGTGGTCTTCTTCGGCGGCCGCGACGTTATCAACGGCGACCTCACGATCGGCCAGTTCGTTCTGTTCAACACCATCCTGCTGCAGCTGGCGTGGCCGCTGGAGTCGCTGGGCTGGATTACGAACCTGGCGCAGCGGGCGCTGGCCTCAGCCGGTCGCAGCTTCGCCTGGATCGAGGGCATCGATCGCCTGCCCGGGCCGGCCGAGCCGTTGCCGGCGCCGTCCGGCCCCCAGCCGATCAGCTTCCAGAACGCGCACTTCGCCTACGCCGACGAGGATGAGGTGCTGACCGGTGTCGATCTGCAGGTCGAGGCCGGTGAGATCGTGGCCGTCTGCGGTGCCACCGGGTCGGGCAAGACCTCGCTGCTGAACCTGGCCGCGCGGCTTTATGACCCCACGGAAGGGCGGGTGCTGCTGGGCGGCACCGATCTGCGCGACCTGCGGCTCGAGGACGTGCGGTCGGCCATGTCGATCGTGACGCAGCGGCCGATCCTGTTCTCGATCCCCCTGCGCGACAACCTCATGATCGGCCGCCCGGACGCAAGCTGGGATGAGGTGCTGGCGGCCAGCGAGGCGGCCGGCGTGGCCGCCTTCGTCGACGACCTGCCGGACGGCTACGACACCATGATCGGCGAGCGGGGGGTGAACCTGTCCGGCGGGCAGAGGCAGCGAGTGGCGCTGGCGCGGGCGCTGCTGGCCGAGTCGGGCGCGATCCTGATGGACGACCCGCTGTCGGCGGTGGACACCGAGACCGAGCGCACGCTGCTACGCACCGTCGGGCCGGCGCTGCGCGGGCGCACGGTGCTGGTCGCAACCCAGCGGCTGTCGACGGTGATACTCGCCGACCGGGCGGTGGTGCTGCGGGACGGCAAGCTGGTCGAGCAGGGGACACCGGAGGAACTGGCCGCGCTGGGTGGGGACTTCACGGCGCTATTCGGAGACGAGACGCGTGCGGCATAGCCACCGCAGCGGGCTCAGCCGACTGACCACCTACCTGCAGGGCCGCCGGCTGGCCGTGTTCGTGCTGGTGCTTGTCGCGACCGGCCAGGCCGTCTGCCAGACCGGCGGGTGGCTGCTGGTGCGCGCCGCGATCGACAACGGCATCGGCGACTCGAACAGCGATTACCTGACCGTGGTGGTCGTGATCTACATCCTGGTCGGCGCGATCGGCTGGGTGCTCAGCGCCATCCTCATCCGGGGCCTGGCCGGGGTCGGCCAGGGAATCGTGCTGGGGCTGCGCCGCGACCTGTTCGAGCACCTCACGTCGCTGTCGCTGCGGTACTTCTCCGAGCAGCGCGCGGGCTGGATCATCGCCCGCCTGACCAGCGACGTGGATGCGCTGTCGGACGCGCTGTCGCAGGGCCTGCCCACGCTGGCGGCCAACGTCGTGCTGCTGCCGACCGCGATCGTGGTCGTCTTCATCGTCGACTGGCGGCTGGGCATGATCTCGTTCATCGTGCTGCCGCCGGCGCTGGTGCTGACGCGCTGGTTCCAGCGCACGTCCTCGGTGGCCCAGCTGGAGGTTCGCAACCGGATCGCCGCGGTCACCGCGCACATGGCCGAGTCGGTGGCGGGGATGGCGATCGTGCAGGCGTTCAACCGCGAGCGCTCCTTCCAGGACGAGTTCGACCTGCTGAACGAGGAGAACCGCCGGGCCAACGTCCGCACGCAGACGCTGCTCTCGTTCTTCTTCCCGTCGATCGAGCTCCTGGGGCTGATCTCCACCACCGCCGTGCTGCTGCTGGGCGCGCACCTCTACGTGGACGGGGACATCAGCATCGGCACGTTGATCACCGCCATGTACCTGCTGCAGCTGGTGTTCCAGCCGCTGCAGGAGCTGTCCGACGTCTACAGCCAGATGCAGTCGGCTGCCGCGGCGATGGTCAAGATCAGCTCGGTGCTGGACGCCGAGAGCGACATCGTCGACCGGCCCGGCGCCGGCCCGATGCCGCAGATCGACGGCCGCCTGCAGCTCGACCGGATCCGCTTTGCCTACGGCGACAACGAGGTGCTGCACGGCGTCGGAGCCGAGGTCGCGGCGGGAGGTTGCCTCGCCCTGGTGGGCCAGTCAGGCGGCGGCAAGTCGACCGTGGCCAAGCTGATCGCGCGCTTCTACGACCCGGCCGAGGGAGCCGTGCGGGTCGACGGCATCGACGTACGCGACGTGCAGTTGCGCAGCTACCGCCGGCAGCTGGGCGTGGTGCTGCAGGATCCGTTCCTGTTCTCGGGCACGATCGCCGACAACATCCGCTTCGCGCGGCCGGACGCCACCGACGAGCAGGTGCGCGAGACCGCCGCGGCGGTCGGCGTCGACCGGATCGCGGCGCGGCTGCACGGCGGCCTCGACCATGTGGTGCGCGAGGGCGGCGCCGGCCTGTCGGCGGGCGAGCGCCAGCTGATCTCGATCGCGCGGGCGCTGCTGGCCGACCCGCGCATCCTGATCCTGGACGAGGCCACCTCGAACATCGACCGGCCCACCGAGATCCAGATCGAGCGAGCGCTCGACCGGCTGCTCCGCGGCCGCACGTCGGTGATCATCGCCCACCGTCTGGCGACGGTGCGGCGCGCGGACGAGATCCTGGTGGTCGATCACGGCAACGTGATCCAGCGCGGCTCGGAATCCGACCTGCTTGCCGTGGACGGCCCGTTCCGGCGCCTTGCGCACGACCTGCGCAGTGTAGGCTGACCCCGGTGCCCAAGAGCTCCAGCGCTACCCTGCTGCACCTGTCGGAGCGGGAGGTGCAGGACCACCTGCCTCCGCCACGCGAGGCGATCGCACTGGTGCGCGACGCGATGGCCGCGCTTGCCGACGGATCGGCCGAGCTGCCGCCCAAGCCGGCGGTGCATCCGCGCAGCGACGGCTTCGCGAATGCCATGCCCGCATACCTCCGCGACGGCGACTTGCTGGGACTGAAGTGGGTGGCGTCATACCCGGGCAACGCGGCGCGGGGCCTGCCCACCGTGAACGGCCTGGTGGTGTTGTCCAACCCGGGGACGGGCATGCCGGCGGCGGTGATGGGAGCGGCGGCGCTGACCGGCGCCCGCACGGCCGCCGTCTCCGGAGCATGCATCGAGGCGCTTGCGCCGTCCGCGCCCGGCCACGTCGCCATCACCGGAGCCGGCCTGCAGGCGCGGACGCACCTGACCATGCTGGCCGCGATCGGCCGTGACCGGGTGACCGTGTTCGCGCGGCGTGACGAGGCGGCCGCCGAGCTGCGGGAGTGGGCCGCCGAGCACACCCCGGGCGTGCGGCTGACGTTGGTGGGATCGGCCCGAGAGGCGGTGCTCGAGGCGGCGGTGGTCGTCACTGCGCTGCCGATCGGCCTTCCCGGGCTGCTGCTCGATCCCGCCTGGATCCGGGTCGACGCGCTGCTGCTCCCGCTCGACTACGGCACCTCGGTCGGGGCCGACCTGGCCGCGCAGGGCGCGCTCTACGCCGACGACGTCGACCAGCTGTTGCGATACCGCGACGCCGGCGCCTTCGCCGGCTACCGCGACCCGGACGGCTTCTGCGGAACGGCGATCCGACAGCCGCGCCCGAACGGGTTGGTCGTGTGCCAGAACCTGGGCAACGGCGCCGCCGACCTCGTGGTTGCCGACTACGTGCTGCGCTCTGCCTTGGCTGCCGGGTCGGGCACCGTGCTGAACCTGTAGGGAGACAGCCCCAGCTTGCCCAGCAGCCAGGCGGCGGCCACGGACACGGTCGCGATCACGATCACCGACCACACGCCCGGCACGGACAAGGCGAAGAACTCGCGCAGGCTCTGCGATCCGAGCATCGCCAGGAAGCCGCCGCCCAGGCAGGCGGCCAGCGCCACCACCTCGGCCGCGTAGCGCCGGCTGGCCTGCATGCGCTCGGCCTCGAGCACCAGGAGCAGGTACAGCCCGACGAACACGAACACCGTGACGGCGGCGGTGCGTCCGTCGAGCTGGTCATGCCCGTTCACGTCGGCGACCGCCAGGTAGGCCGTCAGCGTGGCGGCGCCTAGCACCGCCCCGGCGGGCAGAGCGAACCGCAGGACACGGCGCAGAAAGCTGCCCTCCTCGGTTGTGCTGCCCCCCGGCCCCAGCGCCAGCAGGAAGCCGGGCACGCCCACCGTGAACGTTGCCGCCAGCGACAGGTGGCGCGGCAGCAGCGGGAACTCGGCCGTCCACAGACCGAACGTGGCGATCACGAAGGCGGCGAACACCGACTTGGTGACGAACAGCTTGGCCACACGCTGGACGTTATTGATGATCTTGCGACCCTCGCCGACGGCGTCGGGGATGGCGCCGAAACGGTCCGCCACAAGGACGCTGTCGGCGACGCTCTTGGCCAGCTGGGTGCCGCTGCCCAGAGCCACCGCCAGCCGCGCCCCCTTCATCGCCGGCACGTCGTTGACGCCGTCCCCGATCATGGCCACGTAGGCGCCGTGGCCGGTCAGGGCTGCGATCAGGGCACGCTTGTTGTCGGGGGTGAGCCGCGCGAACACCGTCGCCTCGCGCGCCACGTCCGCCAGCTGAGCGGGGTCATCGGGCAGGTCGGACCCCTGTCTGGGCGTGCCGTCCACGCGAACGCCGGCCCGGGCGGCGACGGCCGCCACCGTCGCCGGCGAGTCGCCCGACATCACCTTCACGTCGACGTCCTGGCGGTAGAGGAAGGCGATCGTGTCGGCGGCGTCGTCGCGCAGCCGCTCCTCCAGCACCACCAGCGCCAGCGGCTCGATCCGGGGCGTGCCACCACCGCCATCGGCCGGGGACACCACTTGATCGGCCCGCCCGAAGGCCAGCACCCGGCGGCCCTCCTGCTCGTGTCCCGACACCTCGGCCGGCAGCCGGCCGGCCAGCAGCACGTCCGGCGCGCCCAGCACCAGCCAGCCGTCCTCGCGGCGGATGCCGCTCCACTTCCAGCGGGACGAGAACGGCACCTCCTCCAGCGAGGCCGTGGCCGCGCCGGGCAGGCCGGCGGCGACGGCGTCCAGCGTCGAGTTGCGAGCCTCGGCGCTGGCCGCGTAGCCGGACACCAGCGACCGGACGTCCTCCTCCGCGGCGCCGCCCAGCGGGTCAACGCCGAACAGCACCAGGTTGCCGTCGGTGAGCGTGCCGGTCTTGTCCAGGCAGACGGTGTCGACGTTCGCCAGCGACTCGATCGCGTTCATGTACTGCACGAGCATGCCCTTGCGCGACAGCCGCACGGCGCCGACCGCGAAGGTGAGGCTCATCAACAGCACCAGCCCCTCGGGGATCATCGTGACGATGCCTGCGGTGGCGGTCGCCACGGCCTCGCGGAAGGGGGTGTCGCGCGACGCCAGCGTCCACACCAGGGCGGCGCCCAGCGGCACCATCACCGCAACCAGCAGCCGCAGCAGCTGGTTCACCTGCTGCTCGAGCGGGGAGCGCTGCGCCGTGTCCTCCCGGGCCGTGCCCAGCAGCTGCCATGCGTAGCTGTCGGGGCCGGTGCCGGTGACGACGTAGCCGCCGCTGCCCTCGACGCAGAAGGAGCCCGACAGCACGCGCTCGCCCTCGGCCCGCGCCACCGGCAGCGACTCGCCGGTCAGCGGCGACTCGTCCAGCATCAGGCCCACCGAGCGCGACACATCGCCGTCGGCCACCACCTGGTCGCCGGAGCGCAGCGTGACCAGGTCGCCGTCGACGACGTCGTTCAGGTGCAGCATGCGCTCGCTGCCGTCCCGCACCACCCGCGCCTGCGGCGCAACCAGCAGCGCGGCCTGGTCGAGCACGCGTTTGGCGCGCAGCTCCTGGATGATCCCGATCGAGGCGTTCGCGATCAGGATGCCCGCGAACAGGCCGTCCGCATACTGGCCGCTGACCAGGATCAGCACCAGGAAGACGGCCAGGATCAGGTTGAACAGCGTCAGCGTGTTCGACCGCACGATGCTCATGACCGAGCGGCTGGAGGGCGGCGGCGGGACGTCCCCCCGCTGCGCGAGGCGTCGCGCGGCCTCCTGCTCGCTGAGACCGGCGGCGGCGGCCTCCGGCTCCTGCGACTCCTCAATCACGGAGGTCAGTGTAGTGTGCTCGCCATGAGCGACGGCACCGCCCCGCTGGTCGGAGTGATCATGGGATCACGGTCCGACTGGGAAACGATGCGCCACGCGGTGGAGACGCTCGAACAGCTGGAGGTGCCCCACGAGCACCGGGTGGTGTCGGCCCATCGCACACCGGATCTGCTGTTCGAGTACGCGGCCACCGCCCGCGAGCGTGGACTCAAGGTGCTGATCGCCGGCGCGGGCGGAGCGGCCCACCTGCCGGGCATGGCGGCCTCCAAGACCAGCCTACCGGTGCTGGGTGTGCCGGTGCAGTCAAAGGCGCTGTCCGGGATCGACTCGCTGCTCTCGATCGCTCAGATGCCGGCCGGGGTCCCGGTCGGAACGCTGGCGATCGGCCGCGCCGGCGCCATCAACGCGGCGCTGCTGGCGGCGGCGATCCTGTCCACCTCGGACGCGGGCGTCGCGGTCGCGCTCGAGCAGTTCCGGGCGGAGCAGACGGCGGACGTGCTGGCCAACCCGGATCCGTCGGAGTAGCGAGGTGCGCGTGGGCGTGCTGGGCGGCGGCCAGCTGGCACGCATGATGGCGCTGGCGGGGCATCCGCTGGGGATCACGTGCACCGTGCTGGATCCCGCCGCAGACGCATGTGCCGGCGCGGTGGCCGACCTGATCGTGGGCGCCTACGACTCGCCCGACGGGCTCGACCGGCTGGCGCGGTCAAGCGACGTGGTCACCTTCGAGTTCGAATCGGTGCCGGCAGCCTCGGCGGAGCGGCTGGCCGGCCACGTGGCGGTGCAGCCGCCGCCGGCGGCGCTCGAGGTGGCCCAGGACCGGCTGCATGAGAAGCGGCTGTTCGCCGAGTTGGGGATCGAGACGGCGACGTTCCGCGCGATCGGCTCACAGGCCGAGCTGGACGGTGGGCCGCTGCCCGGAGTGCTGAAGACGCGGCGGCTCGGCTACGACGGAAAGGGCCAGCGGGTGCTGCGCGAGGCGGGCGACGCACAGGGTGCGTTCACTGCGCTCGGGGAGGTGCCGCTGATACTGGAGGGTCTGGTCGAGTTCGACCGAGAGCTCTCCATCGTGGCCGTGCGCGCATCGGGCGGCGAGGTGGCGTGCTATCCGCTGGTCGAGAACCACCACCGCGAGGGGATCCTGCGAATCACGCACGCCCCGGCGCCGGATGCCGGCGCGGCGCTGCAGGAGCTGGCGGAGCGCTACGCGCGGCTGGTGCTGGAGCGGCTCGAGTACGTGGGCGTGCTGGCGCTGGAGCTGTTCCAGGTCGGTAACCGGCTGCTCGCCAACGAGATGGCGCCGCGTGTGCACAACTCGGGGCACTGGACGATCGAAGGCGCCGAGACCAGCCAGTTCGAGAACCACCTGCGAGCGGTGTGCGGCCTGCCGTTGGGCACGACGCAGCTGCGGATGCCGTGCACGATGGTGAACCTGATCGGCGCAGCGCCTGCGACCGCCGAGCTGGCAGCTGTGACACGTGCCCACGTGCACCTGTATGGCAAGGCGCCGCGCCCGGGGCGCAAGGTCGGGCATGTCACGGTCACGCGCGGCGGCGACTGGGAGGCCGCCGCCGCGCTTGCCGATGCTGTCTAGAAGATGCGCTTGTAGAGGTGCGCCGGGCGGTGCAGGGCATTCGCGGGAATGCGCGTTGACCGCAGCGACACCTGAGCCAGAGCTCCCCCGCCCGACACCTGCACGCTGTCAACGCCGGCGCTGAAGAAGAACTGGTTGTCGACCTCGGCGATACGCAGCCTGACCAGGCGGCCGGCCCATGGCGCGAGGTTGAAGCTGATCGTATGCGGCGCGACCGCCAACGGGTCGCCCGGCACCGTGCGGAAGACGTTCGCGACGATGTCCGACGGACGTAGCGAGTACAGGCCGGCGTTGGGCAGGGTGAGATCGATCCGCAGCTGCTGGTCAGGCGCCGGGCCTGGCACCAGCATCCTCGGGGTGAAGAACACGCCCGCGTAGTTCGCGTACCAGAGCGTCATCGACAGCTGCCCGTTCGAGGGCACGCGGAAGGTCTGGAACAGCACGTTACCGCCCGGGCCGGCCTGGTCGACCAGCGCCGCGGTCTTGCCCTGCGGAGGCGGCGGGACGGGGGCGCCGCTGATCGGTGCCACCGTTCCGTGGTAGGCGAACCAGCCGTGCAACACGACCAGCGGATGGCCGGGGGCATGCCCCCACCCGGACATGGATCCGGTCTCGAAGTCGCCGTTGACGAGCACGTTGGTCGAGCCGGTTGCGAGCGCCCCGCCGGTTGCAAGCGCGACCAGGCTGAGCGCGGCGACCAGCGTCGCGAGCCGAAGGGTTCTCATGGGGCTGCCTCCTGAGCCGTTGATGCAAACTCCGGCACCGTGGCAGATCGTTGCGGCCGTGTCAACCGCCGGTTGCGGCTCGTCCGACGAACGCGGCGTGCACAGGGTGGTCCTCGACGGCCTCCGGATCGGGCAGGCCATGGGCGCGGAACAGGCCGGTGATCGCGCCGGCCACGAACGCCTTATACGTCTCGCGGTCAGGGCATGTGTCCACCACGATGATGCCGTCGTCGGCGCGCAGGCACAGGTGCAGCCGCATGTTTGCCGGCGGGATCTCGGCAATCACCGCGTCGTAGCGTCGCAGCAGGTCGTCCGGATCGCCCCTGAACCGCCAGATCGAGGCGTGCATCAGACCCGTGCCCAGTGCGTCCGCGTGTAGGGCCGACTGAACCCCAGGGCTCCGAAGTAGCCGTAGGAGGGCGTGTCCAGCCCGGCGGACGGCTGCTCGATGTCCGAGATGATCGTGCGCGCCCCGAGCCTGGGCCCGTCGGCCACGATTCGCGCGCAGATGGCGGCATCCGGCTCGAAGTCCTGGGTCATGATCCCGGGCACCGGGCCGTCCATGCCCAGCCAGGCGATGCCATCGCGGCCGACGTGCATGCCGCGGGCGGCCACGATCTCGCCGCGCTCGCGGGCCACGTACTGGTGCCAGCCAGGGCGGTCGACCAGCTGCGGCAGCCAGGGGCCGGTGTCCAGCCGGTAGACGCGCTGCAGGAACTGCGACCACGCCTCCGCGGTCTCGGCCCGGACGCGCTCGACCGTGATCTCCCGCTCCGACCGGACCGGGTCGGTCGTGCCCGCCCCCTCTACGCGCACGATCCTGTCCTGCTGGTCGAACGGCTCGAGGCCCCTCTCCCGCAGCCAGTCCGTGTAGGCGCCCGGCGCACAGTGCGGCATCGACTGGATCAGGCACATGCTGATCCCGAGCCGCTCCCACAGGGCGAGGATGTCGTCGACGCCCGCCTCGGTGGCCGGTGCCGTCACGCCCAGGCCGATCGCGCGGCTGAAGTAGCGACGGCCGGTGGCCGCCCAGTGAATCGCCAGCGTGTCGCCGAACCAGCGTGTTCCCTGGCCGACATCGGCAGCCCACTCGGCCGGGGCAGCCGCGTACAGGTCGGCCCATGCGCGCGCCTCGGCCGCCTCCCAGGAGGCGGCGGTGTCGTCGTCGGCCGGCGTCGTGTCCATGGTCGCGTATTCGGTAGACATATTGTCTAGACACGCTATCAAACATCAGACCCGCCGTCTAGACTTGGTGTCGTGAAGGCGACAAGGTCGTATCGCAGCCGCGCGCGGGCCATGGGGGCGCAGCACACGCGCGAGCGGATCGTGACGGCGGTGCGCGAGCTGCTGCGCGAGCAACGGTTCCACGAATCGACCGTGGAGCAGGTGGCGGAGCGCGCCGGCGTGTCCCGCGCGACCGTCTACCAGCACTTCCGGTCGCGGATCGACCTGGTGGACGCTATCTGCGAGACGTTCGACGCCAACCCGGCGCTGATCGAGCTGCGCCGAGCGATCGTGCTGCCCGATCCGCGGGCCGCGCTGGTGCGGACGATCGCCCTCGCCATGCGGTTCTGGGAATCGGAGGACGCGATCCTGAGCGAGCTGTATGGAGTCGTCGCGGTCGATCCGGCGGCGCGCGATCTGGTCGACCGCCAGCGAGCCGATCGCCGCGGTGAGATGCGGCGGCTGGCGCAGCGCCTGCACGCGACCGGCACGCTGCGGGCCGGGATCAGCGCGGCCCGAGCGCTCGACGTGCTGATGGTGCTGACCAGCTACGAGACCTACTGCGAGCTGCGCGAGGCGGGGCGATCGGCGAAGCGGCTGACCGCCGAGCTCGAGACAATGGCCCGGGCGCTGCTGCTGCCGTCGCTGTGAACCGCTGGACGTGGCGCCAGCTGAGGGACGATGCGGTGCCGCGACAACGAGCCGGGAGAGCCGCCGCGACTGGGCGGCCCTCCCCGTCCGCCTGTTCTACTTCGTCATCTTGAAGAAGGCGTAGATCGCCGACCCATCCAGGAACTTGACGTCGACCCGGTAGCAGGTGGCCGGCGTCGCCGGCGTCTTCCAGTTCTGGATGAACTGCATTCCGGTCGTGTCGTACCGAAGGCTGGTGTTGCCGGTGGTAACGAAGTCGATGGCATCGGTCGAGTCGCCGGTGCAGGCAGCCAGCTTGACGGCGTCGAAGCCGCTGATGTCCGACGTGCTCCGCCGTTCGGCCCCGCCCTGGCTCGTGTACAGGTTGAACTTGAGCGGTACGGTCTGACCGCCCTTGACCGTGTTCCACACCGTGTTCGCCCCGGCGGTTGGCGCAGCGCCCGGAGCCGCGACGAACAGGGATGACGACAATCCCACCGGGTCGTAGAAGCCCGTGGCTGACCAGGCGCCGATGCTCGCGGTCGAGGCCGGCTGTGTCAGGCTGTAGTTCGTCTTATCCGCTCCGGTCAGCGCGAGGCCGGAGACCTGCACCGTCCAGGTGCCCACCGCGCTGCTGGAGAACGCTCCCACGGCCGCGCTGGTGTCGAGTCCGACGCTGTCGCCGGAGACGACGCCGTTGAGCGCGGCGCCGCTCGTGTTCAGCGTCGCGCTCGTGTTGCCGTCCCACGGCTTGCTCGCCGCGGTGATCCCCGTGACCGTCAGGGGCTTGGCGGTGATCGTGCCGTTGGCGTTGTGCAGGTTCACGTTGTAGTTGTGTCCGGAGTTGCCGTCGTTCACGGTGTAAGCAGACACGACCAGCGTGCTGCCGCCGGCACCAAGCACATTCTTGGACTGGAACTGCTGCGCGCGGCCGGTCACGGAATCGCCAGTCTGCAGATCGCTCGCTCCCAGCGTCGGCGTGCCGCTCGACGAGGTGGTGCCGTTGTACTGTCGCGAGTCGGTAACCGCCCAGATGTTCAGCGGCGCCGCGGTGATGGTGCCGTTGGCGTTGTGCGGGTTCACGTTGTAGTTGTGTCCGGAGTTGCCGTCGTTCACGGTGTAAGCAGACACGACCAGCGTGCTGCCGCCGGCACCAAGCACGTTCTTGGACTGGAACTGCTGCGCCAGTCCGGA
>Ga0075435_100001084_pt1 | contig 17317 bp, 19 predicted proteins | sample RhiMethybrSRZTD4_FD_75302 | JGI IMG/M metagenome (GOLD analysis project Ga0075435, IMG submission 75302) | Populus rhizosphere microbial communities from Tennessee, USA - Rhizosphere MetaG P. TD hybrid SRZTD4 | ecosystem: Host-associated > Plants > Roots > Rhizosphere > Soil | place: USA...
GGGCTGCCTTCCGCCGCCGGGTGCAGCCGATCTTCCAGAACCCCTACAGCTCGCTCGACCCCCGCTGGCCGGTCGAGCGCACCGTGCGCGAGCCGCTCGACGCCTTCCGCGTCGGCGACCGGGCGGCGCGCGAGCGCCGCGTCGCCGAGCTGCTGGACAGCGTCGGCCTGTCGCAGCGGCACGCCCAATCGCGTCCGCACGAGCTCTCCGGCGGGCAGCGCCAGCGCGTCGCGATCGCGGCGGCCCTTGCCCTGAACCCCGACCTGATCATCGCCGACGAGCCGGTGTCGGCCCTCGACGTGCTCGTGCAGGCCCAGATCCTGAACCTGATCTGCGAGCTCCAGCGCGACCTCGGCCTCACGCTCGTGTTCATCACCCACGACATGGCGGTCGTCGAGCACATCGCCGACCGGGTGGCCGTCATGTACCTCGGGCGGATTGTCGAGTCGGGCCCGGCGGACGAGGTGCTCACGCGGCCCAAGCACCCGTACACACGCAGCGTGCTCGCCGCCATCCCCCAGCCCGACCCGGGCCGCCGCCGCGACGTGGCGGTGGTGCGGGGCGAGATCCCGAGCCCGCTCGCGCCGCCGCCCGGCTGTCACTTCCACCCCCGCTGCCCGCTCGCCGTCGACCGCTGCCGCACCGAGGCGCCGGCGATGACGGCGTTCACCCCCGACCACCTGGCGAGCTGTCACGTCACCGCACAGGAACATCGACAGAAAGGAGCGTGAATGCCGACCGCATCCGTCAACGGCATCGACATCAACTACCGGCTGGAAGGCGACGGCGAGCGCACCGTCGTCCTGGTCAACGGCCTCGCCGACGACCTCGAGACCTGGGTGCTGCAGATGGACGACCTGCTCGGTGCCGGCTACCGGGTGCTGCGGTTCGACAACCGTGGCGTCGGCTCGAGCTCGGCGCCGGCCGGCCCGTACACGACCCGCCAGTTCGCGCAAGACACGAAGGCGCTCATGGACAGCCTCGAGATCACGAACGTCGACATGGTCGGCGTGTCGATGGGCGGCATGATCGCCCAGGAGTTCGCGCTCGCGTACCCCGACGACCTGCGCTCGGTCACGTTCGCCTGCACGTATGCGGCGCCCGGCCCGTTCTGCGGGCGGATGTTCTCTATGTGGGCCGACATGGCGCCGGTGAACGGCGTGCCGTTCATCATGCGCGACGTCACGCTGTGGGCGTTCACGGTGCCGTTCTTCGAGGAGCGCGAGGAGGAGCTCAAGGAGTTCGAGGGCGAGATGGCCACGATGGCGATGCCGGTCGAGGCCTACCTGGCGCAGCTCGAATCGATCCGCACCCACGACACGCGCGACCGCATCGGCTCGGTGCGCACCCCCACGCTCGTGCTCGCGGGCGAGGAGGACATCCTGATCCCCGTGAGCCTTTCGAAGCAGCTGCACGAGCTGGTGCCCGGGGCGGCGTGGGGAACCACGCGCGGCGGCCACGCGTGCTGCTGGGAGCACCCGCAGGAGTTCAACCAGGCGCTGCTCGAGTTCTTGGGCCGGCACTGAATGGCGCCCGCAGTCACCCCAAACGAGAAGGGACCGTGACATGACATCCGATTCCGAGCGGAGGGAAGCCGACGCGCTCGCGCGCAGCTTCCTCTCCGGCGAGATCACGCGCCGGCAGCTGCTCTCCAGGGGCGGGAGGCTGAGCGCAGCTGCGGTCGGCGCGTCCGCGCTCGGCAGCATCCTCGCCGCGTGCGGCGGCGGTGCGGCCGGCACGACGACGACGGCCGCGTCGGTGGCGCAGAAGCGCGGCGGCACCCTCCAGGCCGCGCTCACCGGCGAGCCCGACAGCCTCGACCCGGCGGTGTCGCAGATCTACACCGGCGCGCAGGTGTACGACAACATCTTCAACAAGCTGATCGACATCGGGCCCGACCAGAAGTTCTACGGCGAGCTGGCGACGAAGTGGACGCAGCAGGACGCGAAGACGTGGGTGTTCGACCTGGTGCCGAACGCGACCTTCCACAACGGCGAGAAGTTCACCGCCGCGGACGTGAAGTACACGTTCGAGCGCATCCTCAACCCGAAGACGGCGAGCGGCTATGCGCCGCTCTACACGCCGATCGCCGCGGTCGAGGTGGCGAGCCCCACCCAGGTCGTCTTCCACCTGAAGACCCCGTTCGGCCCCTTCCTGACCAACCTCTCCAACAACGGTGAGATCGTCAACCAGAAGGCGATCGAGGGCGGCAAGGACCCGGCCCGCAACCCGGTCGGCACGGGGGCGTTCCAGTTCGTCGAATGGGTGCAGGGCGACCACGTCACCCTGAAGCGCTTCCCCGGCTACTTCCGCAAGGGGCATCCGTTCCTCGACGGCGTCCAGTTCCACTTCCTGCCGGTCGACCAGAGCCGCATCGACTCGCTCGCGTCGGGCCAGCTCGACTGGGTGGACGCGATCCCGCTCCAGCAGCTCACGACCCTGCGCACCGACCCGCGCTTCCACTACGTCACCTCGGCGCTGGCGGGGATCCCCGACTACCTCGCGATGAACGTGAAGGCGCCGCCCTTCAACAACAAGGCGCTGCGCCAGGCGGTGGCCTGGGCGCTCGACCGCAACGAGATCCGCACCGTCGCCTACTTCGGCGCCGGGCAGACGGGCTCCGAGGAGGTGCCGACGGGATCGATCTGGTACGACGGCAAGGATCCGTACAAGAACGGCCCCGACCTCGACAAGGCCAAGGCGAAGATGAAGGAAGCGGGCCTCGAAAATGGGGTCTCGGTGACCTACCTCGGCCTGCCGCAGTACCCAGAGCTCCTGAAGACGGGCGAGGTCGTCCAGCAGCAGCTGAAGAAGATCGGGATCAACATGCAGATCCAGCAGGTCGACGTGTCGGTGTGGTTCGACCACTTCAGCAAGGGCACCTACCAGATCACCTCGGCGTACCAGGAGCGGACGATCGATCCGGACAACTTCTACTCCCTCGTGCTCAAGACCGGCGCGCCGATCAACGCGTGCCAGTACTCGAACCCCGCCGTGGACAAGCTGATCGACCAGGCGGCGCGCGAGACCGATCAGGCGAAGCGCCAGCAGCTCTACACCCAGCTGCGCCAGATCGTCTTCGACGATGTGCCGCTGATCTTCGCCCACTACGAGACGCTCAACTACCTGTCGACCAAGAACGTCGTCGGGTCGACCATCAACCCGACGCTCGAGCTGAACCTCGAGAACGTCTCGATGTGATCCGCAGGGGACGCGGGCGCGCGTGCGCCCGCGTCCCCTTGGGCTAACGTGGCGCCGTGACCGACCCCGAGTTCATCCCCGCCGGCTTCGAGCCTCCCCACCGGCTCACCGCGCCCGGCATGGAGCTCGAGCCGCTCGGCCCGCAGCACAACGAGCGCGACTATGCGGCGTGGACGTCGTCGATGGAGCACATCCGGGCCACGCCGGGCTTCGTCGGCGGCAAGTGGCCGCACGAGATGACCATTGCGGAGAACCGCGCCGATCTCGAGCGTCACGCCCGCGACTTCGCCGAGCGGCGCGGCTTCACCTACACGGTTCGCGACCCCGGGGACGGCGACGTCATCGGCTGCGTCTACATCTACCCGCTCAAGGGGACGACCGACGTCGCGCACGTGAGCTCATGGGTGCGCGCCGACCGCGCCGACCTCGACCTGCCGCTCCACCGCGCGGTCACGGAGTGGCTCGAGCGCGACTGGCCGTTTCCGCGCTTCGAGTACGCGGCCCGGTGAACGGTCACCCGGTCTGGACGATGGCATGACCGGGATGTCGCCGTAGGTTCACGACTCTCGCGGGCGCCATTCGAGAGGAGCGAACATGGCCTACACAGACATGAACCTCGTGCTGTACGTCGCGATGTACGGCGAGGACACAGCGGCTGCCAGGAAGGACTACCGCGCGCTCAAAGAGCTCGACGACTACGGGGTGATCGCCTCGGTCGTCCTCACGCGTGAGGCGAACGGCGACGTGGACGTGGACGAGCACGGCGGCATGCAGGTCGGCCGCGGCGCCACGATGGGCGGAGTCGCCGGCCTCGTCGTCGGGCTGTTCGCGCCGCCGCTGCTGGCCGCGACGGCCGTGGGTGCCGGCATCGGCGCGGCCGCAGGGAAGATCGCCAAGCATCACGACGAGAAGAAGATCGAGTCGGCCGTCGACGAGAACGACTGGCTGCCGCCGGGCTCCTCGGCGATCGTGGCCGTGATCGACGACGAGTACCTCGACCGGGTCGACGCCGCGGTGGCGGATGCGCAGAAGAAGGTGAACAAGGCGATCGACAAGGGCGACTACGACGCCGTCGTCAAGGCGCTCAACGAGGGTGGCCAGCAGATCGTCGAGGCGGTCGACAGCAAGGCCTGAGCGACCGGGCCGGGTCGGTGCCGGCTGCGTCCCGGCGATGCTCGTCGGGGCGCAGCGGGCTTGAGCCGCGTTTCGACGGGGTCAGTCCGAGGCTGGCCGTGCGATGACCAGCCAGAAGGGGTCTGACCCCTTTTGGCGGGTCCGCACCAGAAGGGGTCTGACCCCGCCTGGTGCGTCTAGGCGTGCCTGCGGCGGGTGCCGCGCAGGCCCGACCACCAGCGGCCCACGCCGGCCAGGTAGGCCTCGATGCCGACCGGGGCGAACGCATCGCTCGCGGCGAGCGTCTCGCTGATCCAGAGCGTCTCGTCCTCCGGGTCGAGCGCCTCGACGTCCGCGACCGGCACCTCGAGCATCCGCGTGCGGAACTTGCCGCTCAGCGCGAACAGCGCGTCCGGATGGTCGTGGGCCGAGCCGTAGCGGACGTACTCCACCACCCCCACGTGCCGCTCGCCCGCGCGGACGTCGAATCCCTCGCAGTGCCCGAGCCAGTAGTCACGATTCTCGGCCATGTGCCTCCCAGTCGCCCGATGGGGTGCACGCCGAATCGTACCCCCATGTGGGCCTCTGCCTACTCCTCCACGGTCACCAGACGCAGGCCCATCCTGCGGATGCCGCGGATGATTCGCGGCAGGGCCTGGACGGTGGCGGTCCGGTCGCCGCCGCCGTCGTGCATGATCACGATCGAGCCCGGCTCGACGTGCGAGAGCACGGAGCGGACGATGCCCTTGGCGGTGCGCCCCGGCGCCCAGTCGCGCGGGTCGACCGACCACAGGACGACGCGGCAGTCCAGGCTGGACGCGATCGCGACGACCTGATCCGACCAGCCCCCGCCCGGCGGCCGGAACAGGGTCGGATGCACGCCTTCGGAGATCAGGGTCTGTCGGGCCTTGTCGATCTCGGCACGGACGACGCCGGGGCGCTGCTCGCCGAACGGCGGCGTCAGCGGGTGGCTCCACGAGTGATCCTCGACGATCACGCCGCGCTGGCGGTCTTCGGCCTTGATGATGCCGGGGTAGCGGGCGGCCAGGTCGCCCACGGTGAAGAACGTCGCCCGCGCATGGAACCGGCGCAGGATCGCCAGGATCCGCATGGTCTGCGTCCCCCACGGCCCGTCGTCGAAGGTGAGCGCGACCGCCTGCGGCACCTGCGCCGGGCCGGTCGGCCGGAAGGCGCTCGAGGCGACCTTGCCCGAGATGTTCCCGCGCACGGTGACCTCGTCGCCGGGTACACGGCCGAGGGTGTACTCGGGATCGGCCGGCTCGCCGCCGGGGATGGGGACGCGCCGCGTCGTCACCGGCTCCGTGTGGTCCGGCCCGGGCACGAGCCGCAGGGCGTCCCCGGAGCGCAGCGGGTGCCCGCCGGAAAGAGGCACGCCGTTCACGACCACGTGGCCCGGGTAACGGCCCGCCGCGAGCGTGACGCCGGCGACGTCGACCAGGTCGCCCGCCCGCGGCTTCAGCCCGAGGTCGCGGACGGCGTTTGCGAGCGTCGATCCGGCCACCGCCTGTCGCACGGTGCCGTCGACGCGCAGCTCGAGCGGAGGCGGCTGGTCGGCGACGCCGGAGGCGCGCCATCCCGCCGCCACCAGCACGACGACGACCAGCGCGACGCGCGATCCGATGCGGCCGGTCCGTGCCATATCTGCATGGTGCCTACCTGGCCGGGGCGGATCTGCGTCCGTCGTGTAAAAGGTGTGTCACGGCCCGCCGGCGGCCCGCAGCACCCGGAACCGCTCCGTGACCGCCTCGGTGAGCCGTTCGGGGCTCGAATCGACCGTGTGCACGCCGCTGCGGCGGATTCCGGCCAGCGCTGCCGCCCGGTCCTCGATCACCTGGGTCGCGACGCCGCGCTCGTACAGCGTGCCCGCGTCGACCACCGGCTGGGCGGCGAGCTCCGTCAGCTCGGCGTCGCGGATGGACGCAAAGACGACCGTGTGGCGGCGGGCCAGGGTGCCGAGCAGCGCGGCCAGGCGGTCGTCCGATTGGGCGTAGAGCGCGTCCGAGAAGACGACGACGACGGCCCGGCGGCGCGACATGCGCATCAGCGCGGCGAGGCAGGTGCGCCAGTCCGGCTCGACCAGGTCGGGCTCGAGCGGCGCCACCACGTCGACGATCCGGCGCAGCTGCCCGGGCCGCGCCGACGGCGCCAGCGTGGCAAGGGGCCGGTGCGAGAACGCGACCAGGCCCACCGCGTCGCCGAACTCGCGGGCGACGGCGGCGAGCATCACCGAGGCGTTCACGGCCCGGTCGATCTTCCCCAACCCCGCCCCGCCCGCGCCGTGCATGAGCCGGCCCGCCTCGAGCGCGAGGATCAGCGTCTGTCCTCGCTCCGGCTGGTGGACGGCGACGACCGGGCGGCCGCGGCGGGCGGTCGCCTTCCAGGCGATGCGGCGGTACTCGTCGCCACGGACGTACTCGCGCAGGCTCTCGAACTCGCGCGCGGCCGCCTCTCCCCGGATCAGCCGCTCGCCGTGCGGCCGCCTGCCGGGCGGAAGCAGCGTCGCGTCGCGCAGCTGGAGCACGTCAGGCCACGCGACCGCCTCGACGGCGGTGGCGCGGTGGCTGCGCTCGCGGAATGCGACGCCGAGCGGCCCGAAGACGCGCACGTCGGCGGCCGCGAAGCGGACCGGGCCGCGCCGGCGCGGGACGGCGTTCACCGCGAGCTCGCGCGTCTCCCCCGCGCCCAGCTCGAGGTCGATCCGGACCGGCTCGAGCCGCACGCCCTCCGGGGCGGCGTCGGCGACGGTCACCCGCCGCGCCGGCCCGGCGTTTCGGAGGGCGAACGGCACCGGGTTCTCGCGGCCGATCGAGAGCGGCGGCGGCGCCTCCCGCTCCAGTGCGATCGGGCCGGGATCGGCGGCCAGCCAGTCGGCGATCACGACCCCGGCCGCGAGCGCGTTTGCGATGACGAAGCCGAGCACCGCCTGGCCCGCGAGCGCCGCGAACAGGGTCGCCATCCCGGCGAGCGCGAACAAGCCCAGGCCGCGGCGGGTGATCACCGCGGCACAGGCACCGCGGCCAGCGCGGTCGCGATCACCGCGTCGGGCGAGCGGCCGCCGAGCTCGGCATCGGCCGAGAGCACGATCCGGTGGCGCAGCACGGCGGGCGCGAGCGACTGCAGGTCGTCGGGCGTGACGAAGTCGGCCTCGCGGGCGGCGGCCATCACCTTGGCGGCGAGCACGAGCGCGATCGCGCCGCGCGGGCTGGGGCCGACGATCACGTCGGGCGACGCCCGCAGCCACGCCGAGACCTCGGCGACGTAGCCGAGCACGTCGTCGTGCACGACGACCGCGGCCGCCTCCTCCTGCATCGCGAGCGCCTCGGCCGCCGACACGATCGGCTCGACGCCGCCGAGGACGCGGTCGAGCTCGCGCGGCCGAAAGCCGGCGTGGTAGCGGCGCAGGATCTCGGTCTCGGCGGCGGGGTCGGGATAGTCGAGCAGCAGCTTCAGCAGGAAGCGGTCGAGCTGCGCCTCGGGCAGCTGGTAGGTGCCCTCGAACTCGATCGGGTTCTGGGTCGCGCAGACGACGAAGGGGCGCGGCAGGTCGAGCGTCTCGCCCTCGATCGTCACCCGCCCCTCCTCCATCGCCTCGAGCAGCGCGGCCTGGGTCTTCGGCGGGGTGCGATTGATCTCGTCGGCGAGGATCAGCGAGGCGAACACCGGCCCGCGGCGCAGCTCAAACGAGCCGTCCGACGGCCGGTAGACGAGCGTGCCGGTGAGGTCGGCCGGCATCAGGTCAGGCGTGAACTGGATGCGGGCGAAGTCGAGTCCGGCGATGCGGGCGAGCGAGCGCGCGAGGAGCGTCTTGGCCGTGCCCGGCGGCCCTTCGAGCAGGACGTGGCCCTCGAGCACGAGCGCCACGAGCAGGCCGTCGATCGTCTCGTCGTTGCCGACGACGACGCGGTGCAGCGCGTCCCTGCCGCGCCCGAAGAAGTCAGCGATCGCCACCGGTCACCCTCCTCGTGATCTCCTCGATGCGGACGCATGCTCGCACGGCGACCCCCGGGGACGCAGCGGAGTCGAGCTGGGCGAGGGCCTCCTCGGCCGGCGCGGACAGCCCGCCGAGCCGTGCCCGGTAGGCCTGCCCGAGCGGCGCGGTCGCGGCCGCGAGGCGCCCGGCCGAGCGGTGCATGCCCGCCAGCGACCGGACGAGCTCGACCGTCGTGCGGGTGGTGCCGCCCTGCTCCGGGGCGACCGGGCCGAGCCGGCGGGCTGCGGCGACGGCGGCCAGGATCGCGATCAGCGCGATCTCCACGGTCAGGAGCTGAACCCACTGCGGCAGGAACGCCAGCGACCCGAGCGTCGGCGAGCCGCCCTGGTGGAAGGCGTCGATGCCGACAGCGCCGTCTCCCGAGGCCTGGGCGAGCGGGAGCGCGATCGCAAGGCCGTCGCGGGCGATGCCGGCGTTCGTCAGGAGCCGCGGCTGGGAGACGGCGAAGACGCTCCCCCGCCCCAGCGGCACGAGCGCGACGGCGGCGGCGCCGCGGCCGCCGACGAGCGGCACGGCGCCGCGGGGGAGCCCGGAGAAGGTGGTCGTGGCTTCGACGCCGCCGGCCTCCAGGCCGGGGAACGCGCGGCTGCCTGCGACGGTCGGGCGCGTGACGGCGGCCCCGCCGAAGCGCAGGCCGAGGGCCTCCGTGAGCGGGTTCCGGTGATCGGTCGCGAGCAGCAGTACGGCGCCGGCGCGGATCGACCTGATCCACGCCGTCGCCTCGTCGTGGCTGAATGCACGCGGCTCGACCGAGACGGCCAGCCCGTGGCCCGGGATCGTCGGCGAGACCCGCTCGTCGACCCCGAACCCGGCGGCGCGCAGGCCGGCGCCCAGGCCGGAGAGACCCAGGGGGCCGCGGCCGGCGAGGCGATACGGCGGGCCGGGCGTGTTCGGCGACTGCACGAGCAGGCCGATGCCTGCGGCGGCGATGGCGAGCAGCACGGCCCCGATCCAGACGTCGCGCGAGCGCCTCACGCGAGCATCTCCTCGGCCAGCGCGTCGGCGCGGCGGACGTCGTCGGCCGCGACCGGCGCGTCGCCGTAGACGGCGCCCTCGAAGAGCCGCGTGCAGTCGGCCAGGGCGCCGGCCTGGGTCGAGGCCGGGCCGAGCGCGCGGACGAAGCCCCAGTTCGTGCGGCCGGGACGATGGCGCCAGCCGCGCCTGCGGCCGAGCTCGCCGAGCGCGGCCGAGTAGAGCATCCGCAGCGCGGCCCGCGGGTCGTCGTCGGCCAGCCGCAGCGCCTCCGCCCTGGCGGAGGCGTAGCCCGCGACGGCCGGCTCGCGCGTCGCCGCGACCTTCGCGCCGCGCCTCCGGCGCGGGAAGAACCGCACCGCGAGTGCGACCGCGCCGGCGATCAGCAGCGCCAGCGCCCCGAGGCGGATCAGCCCGGCGACGGAGGAGCCGTGCACGCCGAGGCTGCCCCCGAGATGGTCGAAGATCCAGCCGAAGAAGCGGCCGAGCAGGCTGCGGCCGCCCTGCGACGGATGGAAGAAGGTCGCCCGGGCCGCGGCGCGGGCATGGTCGAGGTCCGGCCCGACGCGATCGGCAGCCGCCCCGACCCGCGCGAGTGGATCGGCGGGCGCCGTCAGCGAGGCGCCCCGGCGACGGCGGCGGCGGGGAGCGCGTCGAGCATCGCGGCGATGTCGGATCCGTCGTGGCGCATGCGCAGGTCGAAGTAGAGCAGGGCCATCAGCAGCGCGCCCACCGGCGCGACCAGGACGCGGGCGGCGATCGTGAGCGCATCCCCGATCGCCGTGGTCGCCGCGACGTGCACGCCGAACTGGGCGGCCGTCGCAGTCGGGGCGGCGGCCAGGATGCCGGTGGCTGCGCCGGTGATGAGCTCGCTCAGGATCAGATAGCCGAGCACGCGCCAGTACGCGCCCTGGACGAGGTTGCGGCTGCGACCCATCGCGTCGAAGAAGGTCAGCCGCTCGATCACCACCACCTCGCCGACGAGCTGCCACCAGACGACGAGCAGCAGGAACGGCACCACGAGAAGCACGATCGAGACCACGGCGAGGACGTAGGCGATCCCGACGGTCAGGACGAGCCCGCCGAGCATCGGCGCGAGCCGCCGCCACACCGACATCACGGTCGGCTCGACCCCCGTGCGGACGTCGGAGACGATCAGCGTCGCCACACCCGGGGTGATTCCGGCCAGCACGATCGTCTGCAGGAAGATGCCGATCAGTCCCCAGGGCCGGGGCGTCAGGGTGAGCAGGCCGAGCGGGACGACCGCGATCGCCATCGCCACGGCCAGGGCGACGAAGTGGCGGCGGTAGATCAGCAGGGCGAGGTCGAGACCCCGGCCGACGTCCAGCGGGCGCGGCGCGGCGTTCATCCCTTGGCCTGCCCGGGCAGGGTCTGGGTGGCGGCGCGGATCACGTACTCCTCCTCGCCCATCCCCTCAGGGCGGGGCCAGAACGGCTCGATCCGCTCGCAGATGCGGCCGGCCAGCGCGGCGCGCGGCTCCGCGTCGATCTGGGCGGCGCGGCGGCGGTAGGCGATCGCCACGGCCATCAGCTCGGCCGGGATCGGGTCGCGCTCGGCCTCGGCGACGGCGGCGGCGAACGTGCTCGAGAAGCCCGCTGCCGGAACGCCCTCGGCGAGGCGCACGACGATCGTGCCTGCGGCCATGTCTCCCAGGCGCTGGCCGTCCCGCGAGACCATCGCGACGATGCCCCCGAGCACGTACGCGCCCGGCAGGAAGTCGATGATCCGGATGAAGTTGCGCACGGCCGACTCCTGCAGGCCGACGGGCTCGCCGGTCGCGCAGATGACGCGCAGGCGCAGCGCCCGCTTTCCGGGCGTCGACCCGCGCCGCAGCCACTCGATCAGCAGGAAATAGCCGACGGGTGTGAGCGTGGCGCCGCCGATCGCGACGGCGAGCACGACCGGCCCGGAGATCGCACCGGCGGCGGTGAAGAGCCCGAACAGGATCCCCGTGATGATCAGCGCGTCGATCACCTGCGCGAGCATGCGGCTGCCAACGCCCGCCAGCTCGTACGCGACGGTCACGCGCTCGGGGGTGGGGATCTCGATCCGGTGGTCCAGCATGTGCCCTAACGTCCGATACCCTCGAGTGACGATGGTCGCGAACTCTCGCACGATGATATCGGCGGATCCCGAGCAGACCTGGAGCGCCGCTCGTGCGCCGCAATGGGACGAGCTGGCGGGCCTGGTGGCGCGCGCGGGGCGCAACCAGCGCGAGCTCTCGGCGGACGAGGTGAGCCTGCTCGCGCGCCGCTACCAGCAGGCGGCGGCCGACCTCGCGCGGCTGCGGGCCGAGCAGCCGGGCTCACCGGTGCTGCCGCGCCTGAACGACCTCGTCGCGCGGGCCCACGCCGTGCTCTACCGCCCGGCCCGGGCGCCATTTCGGGCGATCGGCCGGTTCCTCTGGATCGGGTATCCGCGGGCGGTGTGGGAGATGCGGCGGCTCATCCTCGCCGCGGCGCTCTTCCAGATCGTGATCGCCGTCGGCGGCTTCGTGTGGGCGATCGCCGACCCCGCCACGGCGGGCAGCTTCCTGCCGCCCGACCTGCGCGACGCCGGCCACCGCGCCCACCACGCCATCCCCGCGGGCGTGATGGTGCCGACGTCGGTGGCCATCTGGTCGCACAACATCGTCGTCAGCTTCTTCGACTACGCCGGCGGCATCCTGTTCGGGATCGGCACGATCTACAGCCTCTACGTGAACTCGATGCTGCTCGGCGTGCTCTCCGGCGTCGAGAACCAGCACGGCGCGAACGGCCTCTACTGGTCGCTGATCGTGCCCCACGGCGTGATCGAGCTGACCGCGTTCACGATCGCCGCCGCAGCGGGGCTGTCGCTGGCAGACGCGCTCGTGCGCGCCCGACCGCGGCCGCGCGCCCAGGTGCTGCGCGAGCACGGCCGCCGCTCGGTGGCCGTCGTCCTGGGCACGATCCCGCTGCTCGTCGTCGCCGGGACGATCGAGGGCTTCGTGACGCCGTCGTCGGCGTCCATCCCGGTCAAGCTGGCCGTCGCCCCGATCTCGGGGGCGCTGCTCGCCGCCTACCTGGTGCGGGGCCGTCCGGGGGCTGCGGATGGCCGATTCGACAAGTAGAATGGCCGACGTGGATGCCCTGCCCGCGAATGTGAGCTGCGATGCCGAACCTGCCCCGGATCCCGAGGACAGTACGGCGGCGAGACCGCACCCCTCAGCACCCGGCGGAGCGTTCCGAGCCGCAGGTCGCTGAGATCTCTGCCGCCGGCCTGCGCTGGCTGAACATCGAAGCCCCGACCGCCGTCGAGACGGCCTGGCTCGCCCAGCACTTCGACTTCCACGAGCTCGACCTCGAGGACGTCCTCTCGACCCGGCAGCGGCCCAAGATCGACGAGTACGAGGAGTACCTCTTCATCGTGCTCCACGTCCCCCACTTCAACAAGGTGCGCGGCCGTCTCGACGCCGCCGAGCTGAACGTGTTCGTCGGCAACGGCTACGTCGTCACGCTCCCGAACGTCGCCCTGAAGCCGGTGGGGCGGCTGTTCTCGCAGCTCGAGGCCAACAGCGAGCGGCGCGAGCAGTACTTCTCGAAGGGGTCCGGCTACGTCCTCTACGAGATCCTCTCGGAGCTCTTCGACTACTGCTTTCCGATCCTCGACAAGATCGGCTTCAAGCTCGACCGGCTGACCGAGGCGATCTTCACCGAGCGCCGCTCCGAGGAGGTCGTCCGCGACATCTCCGACGTGAAGCAGGAGATCGTCGCCTACCGCAAGGTCATCAAGCCCGAGCGCTCCACGCTGCGCCTGCTGGAGCGGGCGCGCACGCGCTACCTGCCGGAAGACCTCGAGGTCTACTTCGACGACGTCGTCGACAAGGCCGAGCGCATCTGGGACCAGCTCGACAACTACAAGGAGGTCGTCGAGGCACTCGAGACGACCAACGAGTCGGTCATCGCGCACAAGCAGAATGACATCCTGCGGGTGCTGACGATCTTCTCGGTGGTGCTCCTGCCGCTGACCCTGATCACGGGCATCTTCGGCATGAACTTCGGCCACATCCCGTTCAGCCGGGACTACCACGGGTTCATCGTGACCGTGGCCATCATGCTCTCGATCGCGACGGGGATGCTCGGCTACTTCCGCTGGAAGCGCTGGATATGACCGACCCATTATGGGCGCCCTGGCGGCTCGAGTACGTCCAGGGCGGCGCAGACGCGGACGGCTGCATCTTCTGCGCGGCGGCGGCCGACGAGGGGCACGACCTGGTGGTCCGGCGGGGCGAGCGCGCCTATGCCGTCATGAACCTCTACCCGTACTCGAACGGGCACCTCATGGTGGCGCCGTACCGGCACGTGGCCGGGCCGGGCGAGCTCGACGACGCGGAGCGGGCCGAGATGTGGCAGCTGATGGACGAGGCGGTGCGGGCGCTGACCGACGCGATGTCGCCGCACGGGTTCAACGCCGGGATCAACATCGGCCGCGTCGCCGGCGCGGGCGTCGAGGACCACCTGCACCTGCACGTCGTCCCCCGCTGGAACGGCGACACGAACTTCATGCCGGTGCTCGCCGACGTCAAGGTGATGCCGGAGCACATCACCCGCACCGCCGAGAAGCTGCGGGCGTGCTGGCCGGCGTGACGGCGTGGCGGGCGACGGCTCACAGCTGATCTTCTGGGCGGCGCCCGACGGCGCCAGCTCGGTCGAGATCACCTGGATCGTCCCCGCCGCGGGCCGGCGCGGCCGCGACAAGCGCGTGCCCCGGCCCGAGGCGACGCACGCCCGGGTGCGCCGCTGGGGCGGCATCGAGCCGGGCGAGCAGGTGATGAGCCTGGAAGACGCCGATCGGCTCGTGCAGGAGCTCGAGCTCTACCAGGCCCAGCAGGCGGTCATCGGGATCGAGCAGGCCAGGCGCCGGCAGGCCCGGATCGCGTCGCTCACGTCGCGCTGCCCGCACTGCGACGTCGCCCGCGCCTACGTCGGCCTCGAGCAGCTGCTCGAGGGATCGCGCTCGCGCGTCGCCTTCCTCGGCGACGTCTGGGGCACCTCCAACGTCGACGTTCACATGTACCAGTGCACCTACTGCGGGTCGATCGAGCTCTTCCGGGACGGCGGCCCGATCGACCATCCCCTCCCCGGCAGCGCCGAAGCGGACCCGGGGCCAGGCCCCACGTAGAACCTGTCACGGCGGTGTAACGCCAGCCGTTCGGGGTCAGACCCCGCCAGACGGGGTCAGACCCCTATTGGCGGGTGTCCTCGATCGTGCGGGCGAACAGCAGGTGGTCGCGCCAGGCGCCGTTGATGTAGAGGTACTTCGGGGAGCGGCCGATCTCGAGGAAGCCGTTGCGGCGCAGCGCCTTCTGGGAGCCGATGTTGTCGACCAGCGTGGCCGCCTCCAGGCGGTGCAGGCCCGCCGTCCCGAAGCCCCACTCGCACACCAGGCGGATCGCGCCGGTGGCGACACCGCGGCCGTTCAGCTCCTGCACCACCCAGTAGCCGAGCCCGCCGCTCTGGAACGGGCCGCGGGTGATGCGCGAGACCGAGATCGAGCCGGCGGGCTCGCCGTCGGCCTCGATCAGGAAGCGATAGAGGCGATCGTTGGCCCGCTCCCGCTCGAGCAGCTCCAGCTCCAGCTGCTGGCCCTCGAGCGAGTAGAACGAGTCCGGCCGGGGCGGGTCGAACGGCGCCAGGAACGCCTGCTGGGCAGCGTAGAGCCGGGCCAGGAGCGGCGCGTCCCCCGCCTCGAGCGGCCGCAGCGTGACCTTCATCTGCCCAGTATCGCGGATGGGGGCCGGTAGACTGCCCGCCCGTGCTCTCGCCCGCCGCCTTCAAGGCCTACGACGTGCGCGGCATCGTGCCGGACGAGCTCGACGCGGACGGCGCCTATGCCCTCGCACGCGGCTACGTGAGCGCGTTCGAGCCGCGCGTCATGGCGATCGGTCACGACATGCGCCTGTCTTCGCCCGAGCTGGCGGCGGCGGCTGTGCGCGGCGCCAGCGACGCCGGAGCCGCCATCGTCGACCTGGGTCAGATCGGCACCGAGATGCTCTACTTCGCCGTCGGCGAGTACGGCTACGAGGGCGGCCTCCAGGTCACCGCGTCGCACAACCCGGCCGCCTACAACGGGATGAAGATCGTCCGCCGCGGCGCCCTCCCGGTCGGCTCGGACACCGGCCTCGACAAGATCAAGACGGCGGCGCTCGGCGACCTCCCGCAGCCGTCCGGCGACGCCGGCGAGGTGACGCAGCGCGACGTCTACGGCGGCTTCCACGACCGCGTCGCGACCTTCGTCGACGCCTCGGCCGTGCGGCCGCTGAACATCGTGCTCGACGGCTGCAACGGCATGGCCGGGCCGATGATCGCGCCGGTCCTCGACCGCCTGCCCGTCCAGGTCTCGGCGCACAACTTCGAGCCGGACGGCCACTTCCCCACGCACGAGCCCAACCCCCTGCTCGAGGAGAACCGCCGCTTCATCATCGAGCGCGTGGGGGCGGAGGGTGCCGACCTGGGCATCGCCTGGGACGGCGACGCCGACCGCTGCTTCTTCATCGACGACACGGGCGAGTTCGTGCCCGGCGACCTGATCACCGCGCTGATCGCGCGGACGATGCTCGAGCGCCACCCCGGCGCGACCATCGTCTACGACCTGCGCGCGTCGTGGGCCGTCCGCGACGTCGTCCGCGAGGCCGGCGGCACGGCGCTCGAGAACCGGGTCGGCCACGCCTTCATCAAGGCCCGGATCCGCAAGGAGGACGCCGTCTTCGCCGGCGAGGTGTCCGGCCACTACTACTTCAAGGACTTCTACTACTGCGACACGGGCGTCGTTCCCGCGCTCGTCATGCTCGAGATCGTGTCGCGGGCGGGCAAGCCGCTGTCCGAGCTCCTGCGCCCCTTCCGCGAGCGCTATTTCATCTCGGGCGAGATCAACTCGACCGTGTCCGACGTGCCGGTGAAGCTGCAGCAGCTGAAGGAGCGCTACGGGCCGCAGGCGGAGCGCGTCTCCCACATGGACGGCATCTCGTTCGAGTTCCCCGACTGGCACTTCAACGTGCGCCCGTCGAACACGGAGCCGCTCCTGCGCCTGAACCTCGAGGCGCTCGACGCGGCCACGATGGAGCAGCGCCGCGACGAGGTGCTCGACCTCATCCGGGGGTGACGGCGTGCCCGACCGTCAGCAGTACCGCTTCTCGCACTGCATCCGGGTCGGATTCGACGAGACCGACGCCCAGGGGGTCGTCTACTACGGCCGCTACATGCCCTACTTCGACCGCGCCCGGGTGGAGTACCTGCGCCATATCGGCCAGCTGACCCACGCGCCCGGCGCGCCCGAGTTCGTCATGCGCGCCCAGCACGTCGAGTACCACGCCCCCGCCCGCTTCGACGACGAGGTCGAGGTGTTCGTCAGGGTCAAGGAGCTCGGCCGCACGAGCGTCACGTGGGCGTTCGACGCCTACCGGGCCGACACCCGCGAGCATCTCGTGAGCGCGAACCAGGTGGCGGTGTTCATCGACACCGACGCCCGCCGACCCGTCGAGGTGCCGCAGGTCTTCCGCAACGCCGTGGCGCGGTTCGAGGAGCAGGAGGTCGAGGCGTGAGCCCGTCCGCCGCCGACTACGAGGCCGTCGCCGCCGACATCGAGCAGCTGGCGGCGACGGAGGAGGACTCCGACGCGATCGTGCGCGGCGCCGTCGAGGCCATCCACGATCGCCTCGACACCTACTCCTGGGTCGGGATCTACTTCGTCGAGGACGAGGAGCTCGTTCTCGGCCCGTGGCAGGGGCCGAGCGCGACCGACCACGTCCGCATCCCCATCGGCCAGGGCGTCTGCGGCGCCGCGGCGGCGAACGGCGCCACCGAGATCGTCGACGACGTGAACGCCGATCCCCGCTACCTCGCCTGCTTCCCGTCCACCCGCTCCGAGATCGTCGTCCCGGTCCTCTACGAGGGATCGGTCGTCGCCGAGATCGACGTCGACTCGGACGCGCCCGCGGCGTTCGGGGAGGCCGATCGGGTCTTCCTCGAGCGGGTCGCG
>Ga0075435_100001086_pt1 | contig 17292 bp, 18 predicted proteins | sample RhiMethybrSRZTD4_FD_75302 | JGI IMG/M metagenome (GOLD analysis project Ga0075435, IMG submission 75302) | Populus rhizosphere microbial communities from Tennessee, USA - Rhizosphere MetaG P. TD hybrid SRZTD4 | ecosystem: Host-associated > Plants > Roots > Rhizosphere > Soil | place: USA...
GGCAGGTTCACCACGCCATGCACCTTCTTGGTCTGGCCGACGACCATGTTCGGCGAGAGGAGGAAGATGGCCGGCGCTTCCTTGATGATGACCTGCTGCGCCTCGCTCAGTGAGGCCAGACGCGCCTGGTCGCTCGTCGCGGTGGTGGCCCGGTCGAGAGCGTCGTCGAGAGCCTTCGAGCTGAAGAAGCCCCGGTTGTCGCCCTTAGGCGCCATCTGCGAGGAGTGCAGGAGAGGGAACATCCCCCACTGCGCCTCTCCCGTGGAGGGCGACCAGCCGAGCAGGAAGAGCTCGCGGTCGGTCTGCTCCGGGCCGGTCTTCGTCGCGGAAAGATACGCGCCCCATTCCATGGTGGAGAGCGCCGCGTCGACGCCCACGGCCGCGAGATCCTGCTGGACCGCCTGCGCCAGCTCGAAGTCCTTCACGTAGCGCCCCTTGGGCGACCAGAACTTCACCTTGAGCGACGAGGCGCCCGCCTGGGCTAGGAGCTCCTTGGCCTTCTTGGGGTCGAAGGGATAACCCGGCAGCTTGGCGTAGCCGTTCTGCAGCGGCGCCACGATGCCGGAGATGACCTCCGCATTGCCCTGAAAGAGGCTCTTGACGATGGCTTCGCGATTGACGGCGTAGTTGAGGGCCTGTCGCACCCGCACGTCGTCGAAGGGCTTCTTCTTCACGTTCATCACCACGTACAGGGCCCGGGCCGTGGAGATGGACTCCACCGAGAAATGCGCGTTCTTGCGCAGGCGCGGGATGTCCTCCGGGGGAATGTTCAGGATCAAGTCCGCGTCGCCCGACTCCAGCATGAGCACGCGGGCCGCGTCCTCCTTGACGGTCTTGACCACCACGCGATCGAGGAGCGGCCGCCCGCCCCAGTAGCCGTCGTTGCGCTCGACCACCACACGATCGCCCTTGACCCACTCGACGAACTTGAAGGGCCCGGTGCCCGAGGGATGCAGGGCGAAGTCCTTCCCCCACTTCTGGTGCGCGGCGGGCGAGGGGATGCCGCCTGCGGAGTGAGCCAGCCGGAACAGGAACGCGGCGAAGGGCTGCTTGAGCGTGACGCGCACCGTGGCATCGTCCACGACCTGGGCGCTCTGGACGAAGGGCGTGTAGAGGCTCGCCTTGAAGGGCTTCTCGTCGCCCAGCACGCGGTCGAAGAAGTACTTGACGGCCTTGGCGTCGAAGGCCGTGCCGTCGTGGAACTTGACGCCCTTGCGCAGCTTGAAGGTCCAGACCAGCCCGTCCTTGGATTGCGTCCACGACTCGGCCAGCGCGGGCTCAATCTGCATCTTCGTGCTGAACCGGACGAGGTTGTCGTACATCATCCGGTTGACCTGCTCGCCGGGGTTCGATTGCGTGTTCTGCGGGTCGAGGCTATCGGGGTCCGCGCCAGCCGCGAAGATGATCGTCCCGCCGGCCGCCGGGGCCTGCGCCCACGCGATCCCCGCCGCCACCGAGCCTGCCACCGCCAGGATCCCCACGAGCCAAAGCGCCGCATTCCGCCGCATCGCGCACCTCCTGTCAGGTCGAACGAGCCCACCACTGCGCCGACGGGCAGGAGAATCCGTCGAAAGGAAGGGAATGTCAACGGCGCGCGAGCGATGGGTGGTGCCGCCTGACAGGCTCCGCGCCGCCGGTCCACTCTCTGCGCCATGGCCGACGCCGATGCGACCAACGGGGTGTCCACCGCCTCCCGGGGGGTTGCTGGCAAGCCTGCGGGTTCGCGCGCGCTCCTCGCCGTCGTCTGCCTCCTCTCCATTGCCGCGGTCTGGGCTCCAATCGAGGCGCAGCAGGCGCCCAAGGCCCCAAAGATCGGGTTCCTGAGCGGAGCCAGTTCGGCCAGCGTCGCGGTGCTTGTCCAGGCGTTCAAACAGGGAATGCGGGAACTTGGCTACATCGAGGGCAGAACGTTCCTCTTGGAAGGTCGGTACGCGGAGGGCAAATCCGAAGCAATTCCGCTCCTCGCTCGGGAGCTCGTCGCCCTCAAGGCCGACGTGATCGTCGCGAGCACAGATGGGCCGATTGCCGCGGTCAAGCGAGAGACCCGGACGATCCCGATCGTGATGACAAACGCCACCGATCCAGTTGGCACCGGGTTCGTAGCAAGCCTCGCGCACCCCGGCGGGAATGTCACCGGGCTCACCAATATTTCAGCGGATCTCAGTGGGAAGCGGCTGGAGCTCCTGAGGGAAATCCTGCCGGAGCTCTCCCGCGTGGCGTTTCTCTGGAACCCAGACACCCGCGGCGCCATACTCGATTTCAAGGAATCGGAGGCGGCGGCCAGTTCGTTGCATCTAGAGCTTCATCCATAGAAGTGTCCAGCGCGCCAGACCTCGATCGCGCGTTCTTGGCCGTGACGAGTCAACGCGCGCAGGCGATGATCGTGCTCCCTGGCAATCCGGTCGCGTTCTCGAAGCGGACGGAGATCGCCAACTTCGCGCAGAAGAATCGGCTGCCATCCATGTATGGACTCGAGGAATACGTGGATGCGGGTGGCCTCATGTCTATGGGCCGAATGCTCCCGCCATGTACCATCGGGCCGCCACGTATGTGGACAAGATCGTGAAGGGCGCGCGACCGGGTGATCTTCCCGTGGAGCGACCGACGAAGTTCGAGCTGGTGATCAACCTCAGGACGGCGAAGGCACTTGGTCTAGCAATCCCCTCGTCGCTGCTGCAGCGCGCGGATCAGTTGGTTCAGTAGAGCTCGCCCGCTACGCGAGGCGACGGCCGCGAGCGAGAAGCGTCAGACTCGGCGGGCGCGCCTCCACATCGTCCCGCCCAGCGCGAGGAGACCGGAGCCCAGGAGGAAGAAGGTGGCCGGTACCGGCACATCTGCCCGGTCCGATCTCACTCTGAAGTCGTAGATCTGGAACACGCCGACGAACTGGAAGCTCCCATTCTCCACGAGGTTCACGAAGTTGGAGGCTCCCGGGGGCAGGGTGATGGTGGCCGGGTCAGACGCAAACTTGACATCGACGACGGAACTGTTGGCGACGTAGCTGACCAACAACCGGTCGCTCAGCGTGCCTCCGACAAAGTCCTCGAAGAGGTCACTGTAGAACGTGCTCCCAAGCGGGGACGAGGATGCCGGCAGCGTGAAGTGGAGGAATTCGCCGGCAGTGTCCGGGAGGATCGTTGGACTAAAGCCTGGAGGAGGAAAAGTCTGCAGGGTGACACTCGGCGTGTCCGTGAGATCGTCGATGTCCACGAGGATGACAGCTCCTGCCCAGCTGATCCCCGTGAGGAGTCCCACCAGGGCCAGAGCCAGGAGCGCTGCGAACCTCAGCTTGACGTGGGCGACCATGTCGTTTCCTCCCGAGAAGATGGCGGAAGCCGCGGCGCACAATCCGTGCGCCGTCTCCGGCGAGCATTCTTCATGCCCAGAATCGGAAGCACGAGAAGTCGCGGGCTTGTCGAGCGGCCATCAGCCGGGTTCTGACGATCCGTAAGCCTCTTCGACAGTTGCGGGAGCCTGGCTAGAGCTCACGACGGCGGGCACGGGTCACGATGTGCTCGGCGGTGCGCAGGGCCAGGGCTTGAATGCTGAGCGACGGAGAATCACCGGCGCCCTGGCCGGGGAGAACGCTTGCGTCGGCAATGAAGAGGTTCGGAACGTCATGAGAACGACCGTAGGCAGATACGACCGAGGCGCGGGAGTCGACTCCCATGCGGCAGGTCCCTCCAATGTGGGACGCCGCCGGCACATCGTATGTGGTGGCCTGCCGGAGCACCTCGACGGCGCCCGCAGCTTGCCCGAGCTCCTTGACGCGCGTGAGCATAGCATCGAGGGCGAGGAGGTCGGTCTGGGAGTGCGCCGACTGCACCCGAGCGAGCGGAATCCCATCGGGATCCTTCGAGTCGGCCAGCGTGACGCGGTTCCCGGCCCGCGGCTCCTGCTCGGCGATGCCGAACAGGGTGACGAGGGTACCGAAGTGTGACCGCATCGCGTCCTTGTGCGCTCGGCCCAGACCCGGCAGGAGGAGCGCATGGGACATGGGACCGTGGAAGCCACCGAGCGTGCCCGACACTCCCAGCACGTAGCCGGACCGCGCGGCGCCGTCGCGAGCGGGGCGGGAGAAGTTCCAGATGCGCGAGTCGATGGGCGGACCCTTGTAGGCATCGATCCGCTGGTCGAACCTGACCGTGATCTCGGCGAGGAGGGTCTCCATGAAGAATTGGCCGACGAGGCCCGAGCTGTTCGCGATGCCATTCGGCTGGCTGGCGGATCGGCTGGCCAGGAGCAGCCGCGGTGTCTCGACGGCTCCCGTCGCGAGCAGGACGACCCGACTTCGAGCCCGATAGTCGCCGTTGGCTCGGCGGTAGACGATGCCATCGATTTTTCCGTCCGGGCCCATCTCGAGCGTCAGCACCCGTGATTCAGTCAGGACCTGGATCCGGCCTGTCCCTTCTGCCCTTCGGATCGCCGTCAGATCCACACTGGACTTGGCGCTGAAGATACAGCCCTGGGCGCAACCTCCGCTGCGCTGGCAGGGCGGCCGCCCGTCGATGCTTCGTGTCGGGAGCGCCAGAGAATTCGGAAGCAACGCCCAGCCGAGCTTGGACGCACCGGCGGCTATGCGCTGGCTAGCGTAGGAGAGCTTGTGCGCAGGAGTCGGGAAGGGGCCCCGCGGCGGCTTGAACGGATTGGCGGGATCGCCGGCGACGCCCAGGACCTGCTCGGCCAGCTCGTAGTACGGGGCGAGCTCGGCATAGCTCACCGGCCAGTCGACGCCGAGACCATAGAGACTCGCTGGACGGAAGGCGTGGTCAGAGAACCGATGCGCCTCGCCCTGGTAGTGGAGCGTCGTGCCCCCAAGCCCAAAGACGCGCTCGTATCGGAATGGTGCGCGATGCGACCGCTTCCCCTCCTCGTCCCGCGCGCTCGAAGAACGAAGATGCGCATAGCGCGGGTCGAGCGATGCCCCGTCCTCGAGTACGAGGCTCGCGTCATGGCCCGCGGGACCCTCCGTGTCGCGAAAGGCTCGTGAACGGAGCTCCCAGTCCGGGTGGTTCATCGGAAAGTCGCGGCGCGGCTCGAAGCGACGGCCGCGCTCGAGGAGGAGGACGCGCATCCCCGCCTCGGCGAGGCCCATCGCTGCGAAGCCGCCGCCGGCCCCTGAGCCCACGACGATCGCGTCGAAGGTCTCGGGCCTCGTGGTGATCACGGACGGGATCTCCTGGTCTCCGACGGGGGATTTGCGTAATCGAGGTAGCCAGACAGGGGAGGGCGATAGCCGACGACACCCTGTCCGACGGCGGAGCCCCAGTAGAACGCAAGGACGTCGCGTCTCACCCGCGCCAGGAACAGGCCGCCGGCTTCACGGGAATCATCAGGGGCGCTCGACAGCGACGAGAGGATTCGCTCTCGTTCCTGCCCGTCGAGAGCGCGGAACGACGATGCGCCGGACTGCCGAGCCAGGCGATCGACCACCTCGAGTCCGGCCTGATAGACCTTGAGGGCTTCCGGGTGAGTGGAGAGGTGGGCGAGGATGCGGCCCGGCACTCCGGCGTCGAGCGCTCCAGGGTCCTGGTCACGCGGGACGATGGCGTCCACGACGGCCTCGAGGATCTCCCGCGCGGAAGGATCCAAGGGCCCGACGGCGGTGGATTGCGCCAAGGCCGGATTGGGCCTTCGCCAGAGCAGCGAGAACCACAGGAGACTGCCCAGGAAGGCACGCCGTCCGGCTCTCAGCGGGAGCATTGCGCCTATTCTCGCCGCTGTTCGGGCTCGGACAGATCTGTTTTTGGGGGATGGGACTAGGGCTTTTCTCGGTGCCCGAGGCGTCTCAGAACGTGAAGCGGCTGCCCACCGCGCATGGCGTGACCACCGACTCACCGAAGGCGTTCAGGAGCGCCCACAGAGCACGCCACCCGGTGCAGTGCGCCGGCATGATCTGCGCCAGGGCGAACTGCCCGAGATTGGCCATGGTGTCGGGAATCAGCCGCTCCATGGCCGTTCCGGCAAGATGCAGACCCCCGAGCACCCCGTACAGGGGGACGTCCGGAAACGTTTCGCGCGCGCTCAGCAGGACATTGACGATGCCGGCATGCGAGCACACGCTGAAGACGAGGAGCCCTTTTCCTCTCACGTGAACCGCCACGTAGCGCTCGTCCAGGATCAGGGGATCCGGCTCCCATGGCTGATCCGTGGCGCGTCGGCACAGATGATCTGGGCGGCCCTTTTCGAAGCTCGACACCCTGGGGATCTCGCCGCTCAGGTAGAAGCAATCGTCGAGGAGCAGCCGCGGATCGCCGTTGTTGATCACCTGCGCGCCGTGGGCAGCGAGCGCCTCCGGCGAGGGGACGCGCTGGAATGGCGCGATCCGACCGGTGGTCAAGCGAGCGCCCCGCTCCAGGAACATGCCCGGATTCACGTGGCAGGGCACTTCGCGGCGTGCGTGGCGGGCCATGTGGTCGAGGGTGTCCAGGAGCGCGCCCATGTGATCCCAGTGGCCGTGGGAGATGGCGATGGCCTCCACGTCTGCCAGCGACACCCCGAGGTTCTGGCAGTTTCTGAGAAAGAGTGCCCCCTCAGGCCCTGCATCGAACAGCAGTTTGTGGGAGCGGTCGCCGACGGTGGCGGTCAGGGCGAGCGCCAGGCCGAGCTGGGCGCAGCACAGCGTGCTCCCCGAGAGCTCCGTGGCGCCGGCCGCCATGACGTTGTTGAACTCCGGCGAGACATGCTGAGGCTTGCTCGAGTAGCTGTCACTCAAGTTGTCGAGCGGAATATCGACTACGAGCCGGTCAACCCGCCGCAGCTGCTGCATCGCCTCGGCCTCCTTAGGAGCTATCTGTCGTGGCTTCAACCAGGCCTTCTTGAACGACGGCCTTGAACATCACGATCGGCGTGACGATCTGGTCGATCGCTCATGTATCCTATGCTCTGCTCATTCTGGCGCAACCAAGCGAAGGGGGAGCGGGGAGACCGCGTGTCCTGCTTGACAAGGGCTCGGAGCAAGCCTAGCGTTTCCGCGTTTTCTTTCGGTGACGGTTCGGCCTCAGGAGCGTGAGGAGACTCCGAGATCGTGTCGGAGTAGTGATGGGTCCTTCGGCAGAGGCAGGTACCTGGGGGTGACAATGGACCTTGCGCCACTGGCGCTCGCTCATGAAGCCCGCCGGCTCCAGACTCCTCGAGTGGACCAACAGCCAAACGGTCTGCTCACGCGCCTCGCAGTGACCTCGTTCGGGTTGATCAGGTGATCGAATAGTGGATCGCCGCCGCCTCCTGATGATCTCGTTCGGCGGTGCTCTCGCCGCATCGCGCGTCATCTCCGTGCCGCAGGCCCGCGCGGATAGCCGTCCCGTACATGTCGGTATCCTCGGTTACGGCGCTGGAGTCCTGTCCCATCCTCTGAAGGCATTTCGGGAGAGTTTGGTTGAATTCGGCTACGTCGAAGGACAGAACCTGGCCATCGACCAGCGGTACGCGAACGGAAGGCGTGAAAAGGTGTCCGGCTACCTTGCTGACCTGCTGGCGCTCCGCGTCCGAGCCCTCGTCGTCGTCGGGCCCTACGTCCTCAAGACCGCGAAGAGCGCCGGCACCGACACGCCCATCGTGGCGATCGACCTCGAGAGCGATCCGGTGGCCGCGGGATTTGTCACGAGCCTCGCCCGGCCTGGGGGAAACGTGACGGGAACATTTCTCGACCAAGCCAGCCTCAGCGGCAAATGGCTCGAGCTCCTCAAGGACATGAACCCCAAGCTCTCTCGGATAGCGGTGATCTGGGATTCCTCGACCCCGTCGTATCAGTTGGAAGCCCTCACGGCCGGCGCGAAATCCATCGCGATGCAACAAGAGACACTCACCATCACCACCCATCACGATTTCAAGGACGCCTTCGCGGCGGCCTCGAGGTCCCATGCCGAGGCCATCGTGATCCTCTCCTCGCCCCTCGTGTCGCAATATGGCGAACTGTTGGCGAACCTCTCCGTCGCTCATCGCCTTCCGACGGTGTCGATGTTTCGCGAAAACGTGACGGCGGGATGTCTCATGGCCTATGGGCCGAGCCTGGTGGACGGTTGGCGTCGCCTCGCGTCATTCGTTGGTCGGGTGCTGAAAGGCGCCAAGCCCGGCGACCTTCCTATCGAACGGCCAACCACCTTCGAGCTCGTCATCAACCTCAAGACCGCGAAGGCGCTCGGCCTCACGATCCCACCATCGCTGCTGGCGCGGGCGGACGAGTTCATCCAATAAGGGAGGGAACACCGCATGCCGATCGTGGTCCTCAAAGCCAGGAGGCTGGCGAAATGACGATCCGGATCGCCCGCGTCGGCTTGGTGGCTTGGCTCCTCGTCGTCTCACTCTCGCTCGTGAGCGCGCGGGGGGCCGCCGCCCCAGACGCCGAGCAAGCGTGGGCCGCGCTCGTCGCGGGAGGCCACGTCGCGCTGATTCGCCATGCCAACGCGCCTCCCGGCTATGGCGGGGATCCGCCAGGGTTCCGCATGGACGACTGCAAGACGCAGCGGAACCTCGACGAGCTCGGGCGCCAGCAGGCCCAGGCGCTCGGCGCGGCCTTCCGGCAGCGCGGCGTTCGCGTCGATCGAGTGCTGGCTTCCCCGGTCTGCCGCTGCGTGGACACCGCGGAGCTGATGGCGGTGGGGCCGGTCGAGCAATCGGCGGCGCTCCTTCCCGACCGGGGCGAGCCGCGTGTCCGCCTCCTCGAGCTCCAGGCAATCGTGAGCGATTGGCGCGGCCCCGGCACGCTCGTGCTCGTGACGCACGGCTTCACCATCTCGCCCCTGCTCCGCACCCACCTGGAGCAGGCCGAGACGCTGGTGCTCAAGCCGGGAGTGGGGAGCGGCGCCGTCGCCGACATCGTGGGGAGAATCCCGACGCCTCAATGACCGTACGGCGATGGCTCTTCGCCGCAACCGCGTCGCCGACCCTCCGCCGCTCGTACCGGCGGCGTGTCAGCTCGCGAACCAGAGGCGGGCATCGCTCGCGCGCACGCGCGCCTCGGGCAGGCCGAGCTCGCGGCGAACGATGTTGGTGCCCTCGACGAGGGCGACACACTTGTAGTAGGCGATCCGCCGGCTCAGTCCCTCGCGTCCGAAGCCGCAGTCGGTGGTGATGACCAGCCGCTCCGGGGGAATGTATTCGAGCGCCTTCCGGATGAGGGTGGCGACGTGCTCTGGCGGCTCCACCACCGTGTTGCAGTGGCTGATCACGCCGATCCCGATTTTCTTGTCGGTCCGGTACTTCGCGAAGAGCGGCAAGTCCATGCCGCCGCTGCTCGCGCACTCGAAGGTGATGACGTCGGCGTCGAGCTGGAGGAGGTGCGGGAGGGCGCGCTCATAGCTCGGCGTCTTCCAGTACACGCGCTGCTGGTTCGGATTTCCCCAGCAGGTGTGCGCCCAGATCTCGGAGTCGACGCCCGCGAGTTGCCGGTTGAACGCCTGGGTGAAGAACTCGAGGTCGGCGTCGGTGCAGTCGGGCCGCGTGGTGCGCCCGTGGTGAGGCGGCTCCTCGACTTGGATGAGCGGACAGCCGGCGGCGGCCAGGTCGCGGAACTCGGCGTTCATGATGTCCGAGAGGTCGTTGATGAGGGCCCGATCGTCGCGGTAGTGCTCGTCCCACAGCATGCTGGCGAGAGCGGGGGCGCAGATGGCGCCGAACTTCACGGGCTTGTCGGTGAGGCGCTGGGCCACCTTCCAGAGCGCGGCATACTCGAGTGGCCCGCGCGTGAGCCGGTCCTTGACGACCGCGGGCTGATACGCCTCCTGCACCTCCCACAGGATCTTGCCGGGGCGAAGGTCGTGCCGCTGCATCCAGCCCCGCGACGTGTCCTGATGACCGCCCAGTCCGCCGAGCCGCTCGATGGGGTAGAAGAACCAGGACTTGCCGCCGACGGCCAGGTCGAACCGGCTGTCCCCGTCGGTCACGATGTCGAGCCCGGCGGCCTCCTGGGCATTGATGATCGCGGCCACCGCGTCCTGGTACTGCTCCCGGAACATCGAGTCGCCGAGCGCGGCCTTGAACGAGCGGCCCAACAGGTTCTGGTCGTACCAGAGCGGGCGCGGATAGGAGCCGGTGATGGCGGTAGGCAGCATCATGTCGCGCGTGACTCGCAGCATTCACTCCTCCGAGGATGGGGGCGACGAGGGTCCGCCGGGCGCCGGCGGTAGCCTGGCTCAGTAAGAGCAGACGAACCTCACGCCCCCGACGCCTTGAGCGCGGCCAGGATCTCCTGGGGCTCGAGCAGATCGAGGGAGTTGGTCATGACCTTGGCGAATCTCACCACTCCGTTTCGATCGATGATGAAGTAGGCGCGGCGCGGATAGCGGAACATGGGGTTCTTGTCGTCGGTGATCATCGCGTCGTACGCCGGGAGCATCTGTCGACGAATGTCGGAGAACTGGAGATGCTTGATGTGGTTCTGGGTCCGCCAGGCTGCGAGGGCCTGCCAGGCATCCCCGCTCACGCCCACGACCTGGGCGCCGGCGGCCTCGAACTGCGGCAGAGCCGCGTCGAGGCCCGCCACCTCCTTCGTTCAGGTCGGAGTGAAGGCGGCTACGAAGGTGTAGATGACGACGGGACCCCGGGTGGTGAGGTCTGTCAGCTTGACGGGCTTACCATCCGGGTTGTTCAGGGTGAAGTCCGGAGCCGGCTGACCCACCTCCAGGGCAGGGAGGATTCGTGGCGTAAAAAGGACGAGGGAGCCAAGCAAGATTCCCGCAATCAGTGACCGACGCATCGTCGCCTCCTCGCTATGGGTGGCCAACGCGCACGCGGCGCGGACCTGGTGGAGCGTACACCCCGGATAGGGTTGGTCGCGAGCGTTTGCGCTTACGGCTCACGTGTCGCCGGCCTTACCAGGGGGCGGGCCGATCGTCAGTGGCGCTACGGCGTCACCACGGAAATGACACCATTCTTGCGCCAGCGAGACTCCACGTTCCATCGGCGGAGGGACGGAAGCGGTCCGGCCGCGCCGGGTGCGTAGAGCACACCATAGCTGGAAGGTGGAAAGGGCGCCGGGGGACGGTAGAAGAGGAAGCTCAAGCGAATAGCCAGCGATCGGGGATTGATCGCGTCCCGAAAGAGAAGAAGATAGAGGGCCAGCCCGGCGGCGAGCAGGGCAAAGCTCGCGAGCGCTCCGCGGTCCCTCGGAAAGAACGAGGCGTCGGTCGTCATCGGTCAGAGACCGACTATGCCTCGGAGGGCGCGCGAGGCCAACCCCGGGGGAGCTCCGTCTCGTCGCCGATGTTGCCGAGCAATCCCAGACAGGCTAAGTTGGCGGGCACGCATGAGCCGCTCCCTCGTGTCGCTGGTCCGTGTGTCGAAGACCTATGGCCGCACCGTCGCCGTCAATCACGTGTCGCTCGAGGTCGGCGAGGGAGAGTTCGTCACGCTGCTCGGGCCGAGCGGCTCGGGCAAGACCACGACCCTGATGCTCGTGGCGGGCTTCGAGCAGCCCACGGGCGGCGAGATCCTCATGCGCGGCGAATCGGTGGTCGGCCGGCCGCCGGAGAAGCGCGACATCGGCATGGTCTTCCAGAGCTATGCCCTGTTCCCCCACATGACGGTCTTCGACAATCTCGCCTTCCCACTGAAGACACGCCGGGTGGCCGGCCCGGCGATCGCGAAGCAGGTCGAGGAAGCGCTGGCCGCGGTGCGCATGTCCGGCCTGGGCGGTCGCTACCCGCGCCAGCTCTCGGGGGGACAGCAGCAGCGCATCGCGCTGGCCCGTGCTCTGGTGTACCGCCCCTCGCTGCTGCTGATGGACGAGCCGCTGGGCGCGCTGGACAAGAAGCTCCGCGAGGAAATGCAGGGCGAGATCAAGACCCTCCAGCGCGAGCTGGGCATCACCACCCTCTACGTCACGCACGATCAGCAAGAGGCGCTGGCCCTCTCCGACCGCATCGCCATCATGAACGGCGGCGACGTCATCCAGGTCGACTCGCCTCTCGCCCTCTACGAGCGTCCAGCCACGGAATTCGTGGCCGGCTTCCTCGGCGACGTCAATCTCGTGGAAGGTGTCGCCGCCGAGACGGACGGGAATCTCGCCCGGATCCACATCGTGGATGGGCCCGAGGTGGTGACGCTCGACGAGCCATCCCTGTCGCCGGGGAAGCGGGTGCGTCTGACCATCCGTCCCGAACGTCTCGAGATCTGGACCACGGCCCCGGCGGTTCTCAATGCCTGGCCCGGGCGCATTCGTGAGGCGGTGTTCCACGGAGAGCTCGTGCGGTACGGGGTGGAGGTGCCGTCGAGGGTCGTCCTCCGGGTGACGCGCCCCTTCCGAGGGCCGGATGCGCTACTCGCCGCCGGCGAGGAAATCTGGCTCGCCTCGCGGCCCGAGGACTGGCGGCTCTTCGCATGAGAGCGTGGTCCCGCGCGGGCCAGGCGCTGCTGCTGGTCGGCCCCGCCCTCATCCTGCTCCTCGCCGTCTATCTCTATCCGCTCGCTCGATTGCTCCTCCTGAGCTTCACGGGAGGCCCCGACGGCGCTTTTGGATTCGGCGCCTATGGCCGTTTCCTCGAGAGCACCGTGTACACGAGCGTCCTGCTGCGTACGTTCCGCATCAGCCTGACCGTCACGCTGGTGTGCCTGGTGCTGGCCTACCCCGTGAGCTACGTGCTGAGCCGCGCGGGGTCGTTGACCCTTCGAGTGGCCATGGTCTTCGTCCTCCTGCCCCTGTGGACCAGCATTCTCGTGCGGAGCTACGCCTGGATGGTCCTCCTCCAGAACAACGGCCTGATCAACCAGCTTCTGCGCCGGCTCCACGTGATCGATGCACCGCTCCGACTCATGTACAGCGAGACGGGCGTGGTAATCGGCATGGCCCAGGTGCTGCTGCCGTTCGCCATCTTGCCCATCTTCGCGTCGCTCCGGAACATCGATCCCCGCTTGCCCGCAGCCGCGCGCGTCATGGGCGCCGGACCGTGGCGACGCTTCCGATCCGTGACCCTGCCCCTCAGCCTGCCCGGGGTGGCGGCGGCGGGCCTGCTCGTCTTCGTCCAGGCCCTGGGTTTCTTCATCATTCCCGCCCTGCTGGGCGGGTCGCGGGTCATCACCCTCGCCATGGTCATCGAGTCCCAGGTCGTGGACCTGCTCGACTGGAGCCTGGCCTCGTCCATGGCCATGGTCCTGCTCGTGGTGACGGTGCTGCTCGTGGTCGGCTTCGACCGGCTGCTCGGGCTCGACAAGGTCTGGGTGTGACGGGTGCGCGGCCGCATCCCCTGCTGTGGATCGTCACCGGCCTTGTCCTCGTCTACCTGGCCGTGCCCAGTCTCCTCGTCGTCATCATGTCGTTCAGCGGCGGGCTCTTCCTGGAGTTCCCCCCGCGCACCTGGTCCGTGCGCTGGTACCAGGCGTACTGGTCGAGTGGATCGTGGAAGGATGCCACTCTGCGGAGCTTCGAGGTGGCGTGCGCGGTGACCATGCTCGCCACCTCGCTGGGGACGCTGGCCTCCATCGCTCTCGTGCGGCTCGTCGTGCCGGGCCGGAGCGCGCTCCGGGCCCTCATGGTCTCCCCGGTGGTGGTGCCGACCATCGTGCTCTCGATCGGCCTCTACAGCGTCTACGCCCGCTGGCGGCTCATCGGCACCGCGGCAGGCTTGATCCTCGCCCACACCGTGCTCGCCCTGCCCTTCGTCGTGCTCAACGTCACCGCCGTCCTGTACAAGCTGGACCGATCCCTGGAGCGCGCGGCGCGCATCCTGGGGGCAGGCCCCCTTCGCACCTTCACGCAGGTGATGCTGCCCCTCCTGTGGCCGGGCATCGCCAGTGGGGCCATCTTTGCGTTCCTGATTTCGTTCGACGAGATCGTGGTCGCCATGTTCATATCGGGCTCGCACCCCACCCTCCCCAAGCTGATGTTCGACGGGATCCGATACGAGCTGAATCCGGTGGTGGCGGCGGTCTCGAGTCAGTTGATTCTCGTGACGTCGCTCGCCCTGCTGGGGTCGGCGTGGGCGCGACGACGGACGGAGCGGGCGGGCGAGTGAGCAGACGTGCACACGTGGGGGGCAGGCCGATGGCGCGCGGCGGCCCGAGGAGGAGATGCACATGAGACGGAGCGTGTCGCGACGGGAGTTCCTGAAGACGACGGCAGGATCGGTGGCGGCCGCCGGCGTCATGACGCGCAGCCGGCCGGCATCCGCCGCGAGCGAGCTCGTCATCGTGGGCTGGGGGGGCGCCCACGAGGAGTCGCTCAAGAAGGCGGTGTACGAGCCGTTCACGGCGGCCACGGGCATCAAGATCAAGCAGGTGAGCGCCACGACCCAGCTCGCCCTCCTCAAGGCGCAAGTCCAGAACAACAACCCGGAGTGGGACATCGTCCAGCCCGGGAGCGCGTGGCTCTGGCGCGGCGCCCAGGACGGGCTGTACGAGAAGCTCGATGCCGGCGTGGTCAACCGCGCCGAGATGTATGCGCCGGCCCTCCACCCCTACGGAATCGCCTTCGAGGTCTATGCCGTCGACATCGCCTACAACTCGAAGCGCTTCCCGACCGGCTCACACCCGAAAAATTGGGCCGAGCTGTGGGACCTGAAACGGTTTCCCGGTCGGCGTACCGGCCCGGGATGGACGCCGCGCGACAACTTCGAAGCCGCGGTGATGGCGGCGGGAGTGCCGACCGCCAAGGTCTACCCCATCGACACCAAGCTCGCCTTCGCCAAGCTGGCGGAGATCAAGCCCGAGATGGCGTGGTGGCAATCCGGCGCGCAGTTCGCGCAACTGTTCTCGGACGAGGAGGTGCTCCTCGGCTATGGATGGGGCGCGCGTGTGGTCGTCCTCGCCCGCGAGGGCAAACCGCTGGCCGTCGAGGTGAACCAGGCCATCCTGGACCAGACCTTCTACGCCGTCTCGAAGATCTCGAAGAACAAGGACGCCGCCATGAAGTTCATCACCTTCGCCTCCCAGACCAAGCCGCAGGCGGAGCGGCCGCTGCTCTACCCGCACGGCCCCACCAACCGCGCGGCCTGGGCGCAGCTCGACGCCAAGGCTAAGCGCGAGGTGGTGAACTACGACATGCCGGGCGTGCTGCTGCGCAACCCCGAGTGGTGGATGGAGGCCGAGACGCCCATGCTCGAGCAGTGGAAGAAGTTCCTCGCCACCTAGTCGGGAGCACGCGCATGCGATTCGGGCTCTTCCTGCTGTTCGAGTGGTCGGGTCCCGGCCGCTCGTTCGACGCCATGTACGGCGATCTCCTCGAGGAGATCGTCTATGCCGAGGAGCAAGGCTTGGAGACGGTGTGGCTCGCGGAACATCACTTCGTGAGCTACAGCGCGTGCCCCCAGCCCCTCATGTTCGCCATCAAGGCCGCCACCCAGACGCGTCGTGTGCGGTTCGGCACCGGCGTGCTCGTGCTGCCCTTCTACCATCCGCTGCGGCTGGCCGGGGAGATCGCGGTGGCCGACGTTCTCACAGAGGGGAGGCTAGAGATCGGGGTAGGTCGCGGCGCCTATCCCTATGAGTTCGCGCGCTACAACATCCCCTTCGCGGAGGGCCGCGACCGCACCCAGGAATGCCTCGAGATCATGGTGCGGGCCTGGCGCGAGGACGACGTGGCGCACGCCGGGCGCTTTTTCAACTTCCCCGCGGCGACCGTGCTGCCGCGGCCATCCCAGCGCCCTCACCCCCCGATCTGGATCGCCGCCCTGAACCCGGAGTCGTTCACCTACGCCATCGACCATGGACATCGGTTACTCAGCACGGTGTTCCGCGATCCCGTGGACAAGATAGTGGAGAAGGTCGAGCTCTACCGGCGCACCTTGAAGGAAGCCGGCAAGTCAGAGGCCGACAGCGATCTCGGTCTCCTGCGCATCGGCTACGTGGCGGAGACGGACACCGCGGCTCGTGAGGCCCTCGCCCACGTGACGAAGACGCATCGCACGTGGCACCACCTGCACTTCGGCAGCGAGAGCGTGCGGGGCGGAGTGGTCAGCTCGGATCCCGTCGAGCACGAGCCCTCCCCGGAGGAGGCGTGGGACCGCCTGATCATCGGCAGCCCCGAGCGCTGCATCCGGCAGATCCAGGCCCTGGAGGCGGTGGGGGTCGACCTGCTGCTCTTGAACATGAATTTCGGCAACATGAGTCACCGCGAGGCGATGCGCTCCCTCCGTCTCTTCGGCCAGGAAGTGCTCCCGGCGTTCCGGCGCTAGTTCCCGTCGCCCTCGTGAAGCGATCGCCTCAAAGGAGGGCGTCCACGTTCATGAGTGAAGCAATCGAACAGCGCCCGGGAGCAACGTCCGCGTCGGCCTTCACGTTGAATGAGATCGATCAGGCAGTGGCGAGCGGAGGGGCGAGCATGAGCCAGAAGGGCACATGGCGTCGGTCAGGGTACGTGACGCTGGTTCTGGCGACGCTGCTCTGCGGGAGCTGGGTGGCCGAGCAACCGCTCTCCTCGGTGGGGGCTTCCGCGCCGTCCCCCCGGCGTCCCAACATCGTGTTTGTCCTCACCGACGACCTCGCGACGAACCTGGTCCAGTACATGCCGCAGGTGCTGAGGATGCAGCGAGAGGGCGTGACCTTCTCCAACTACTTCGTGACGGATTCCCTGTGCTGCCCCTCGCGGGCCTCCATCTTCACGGGCCGCTTCCCGCACGAGACCGGCATCTTCAGGAACCAGGGGCCGGACGGCGGCTTCGTCGCGTTCCGGGACCGCGGCTACGAGCAGGCGACGTTCGCCACGGCGCTCAGCGCGGCCGGGTACCGCACGGCGATGCTGGGCAAGTACCTGAACGGCTACCTGCCGGTTCGGCATGCCCCGCGATGGGATGGACGGCGTGGGCCGTGGCAGGGAACGGCTATCCCGGATTCAACTACAACCTCAACCAGGACGTCGACAAGCTGATCGCGGAGGTGCGGGCGGCGGTGGCGGCGATCGGGGAGACCGACAACACGTACATCGTTGTTCAGCTCTGACAACGGCTACCACATGGGCGAGCATCGCCTGATGCCCGGCAAGATGACCGCCTACGACACGGATATCCACGTGCCACTCGTCATCACCGGACCGGGCATTCCCGTCGGTCTCATCGTCGACCAGATCGTGGAAAACATCGACCTGCATTCGACCTTCGCGGAGCTCGGTGGGGCCGCGCCTTCACGGGCCGCGACGGGCCGTAGCCTGGCGCCATTGTGGCGAGGCCAGCGCATGGACGACTGGCGACTCGTCGCGCTGATCGAGCATCGTGGGCCGCATCGGGAAGCGATGGACCCGGACCTGCCCAGACCTCGGAGCGGCAACCCGCCGAGCTACGAAGCGCTTCGCACGACCACGAGCCTCTACGTCGAGTACGTGGGCGGGGGCAGGGAGTACCACGACCTCACGACGGACCCGCACGA
>Ga0075435_100001094_pt1 | contig 17238 bp, 15 predicted proteins | sample RhiMethybrSRZTD4_FD_75302 | JGI IMG/M metagenome (GOLD analysis project Ga0075435, IMG submission 75302) | Populus rhizosphere microbial communities from Tennessee, USA - Rhizosphere MetaG P. TD hybrid SRZTD4 | ecosystem: Host-associated > Plants > Roots > Rhizosphere > Soil | place: USA...
GTCGACAGCGAGTTGAACGCCTCCACAATATAATCCGCCTCATGATTCGACAAGCGAGCGTTTTCGCCTGCGCCGCGTGTCTCCTGCTCGCGACGCCCGCGATGTCGCAGGCGGCAGCTGGAACACTAAGGACACCAAGGACACAAAGGAATTTATTCGCAGTTGCCTTTGTGCCCTTTGTGCCCTTTGCGCTTTGTGCGCTTTGTGCCCTTTGTATCCTTTGTGTCCTTTGTGTCCTCAGAATCCGAAGCGCACACTGAACTGCGCCGCGCGCGGCTGGCCGTTGCCGCCGCGGAGCGCGGTCAGCACGAGGAAATCAGACAGCCGCTGATCCGATCCGAACGCCACCTGACCCGGGTTGCTGAAGTTCGCGACGTTGAAGATGTTGAACAGCTCGAGGTTCGCGTCGAGCGTCTTGTCCTTCATCGGGCGGAACCGGTACGAGAGGCGGAGATCGGTCTGCTTGTACGACGGCCCGCGCGCGCCGTTGCGGCGGCCGTCGGAGTCGACGCAGATCGAGTTCACGCCCACGCCGCAGTAGTGTCCCGCGGGCAGCAGATCGAACAGCCGCCCGTTCCGATCCGCGTCGATGCCCGAGTTGTAGAGGCTCATCGGCGCGCCGCTCAGATATCGATAGACTCCGCTGACCGTCAGGCCGTGCGTGTGCGGAATCTCGACGCGGCCGCTGAAGGTGAGGTTCTGCAGCCGGTCGGCGTCGAGCGGGCCGAAGTTGCGATCCAGACGCGCGTCGCCGAGCACCTGGAAGTTGTTGTCGGGCGTCTGGTTCGCCTCTGAATTTCCACGCGCGTATCCGAGCGCGTACGACACGCGCGCCGCCCAGTTGCGGCTGAACCGCTTCTCGACGCCGAAGTTGACGCCGTCGAACTGCGACGAACCGTCGTTGCTCCTCGTGATGACCGGATTCGTGAACGGCGCGATGCCGAGCTGCCCAGCGATGTTGAACGTATCGAAATAGACAAGCCTGCCCGTCCGGCTCGTGTCGACGCGCAGCGCCGGATTGAGGTCGTAGTTGATCAGCTGATCGCGGTTCCAGCTGTGGACGTAGTCGATGTTCAGCGCCATCACCGGCGTGAGCTCGCGCTGGTACCCGAACGTCACCTGATGAACGTTGGGCACGATGCGATCCGGATTGTCGAGGAACACCTGGCCTGTGTTGCGGCCGATCGTTCCCGGCGGGAACAGCGCGTTCAGCAGCGCGCGGTTCACGAGCGGTCCGTTGACCAGCATCTCATTGGTCGGGAACCGCCCGCTGCTCGGCCCGGGATCGGCAGAGCTGAGCGGAAACTGCGTGAGGAACGACGAGCTGTATACGCCGGTCGACACGAACGGCGTCGTCGTCTGGAGCGTCACCTTGTCGTAGAAGATCCCGTAGCCGCCGCGGAACAGCGACACGTTGCTGCCTCGCGGCTTCCAGCTGAATCCGAGCCGCGGCGCGAAGTTGTTCTTGTCGACGACGTATGCGCCGGACCCGATGAGCGGATTGGAGGCGTTGTCGATCGGCGTCACCTCGACGTCGTACCGCACCCCGAGATTCAACGTCAGGTTCTGCCGCTGCCATTTGTCCTGCGCAAAGAACACGGCGACGTGCGTCGGCATCTTGATGTCGGTCGGCGCCGGCACGCGGATGAACAGACGTTCGGGGTACGTCCGCGGATCGCTCGCGTTGAACGCGTTGTCGGTGGCGAACTGGAAGCGGCCGTTCATGTCGGTCTGATCCGGCAGCTCGATCTGCGAATAGATGTAGCTCGCGCCGAACTTGAGATCGTGATCGCCGCCGGCCCACTGCGGCACGAACTGCGTGTAGGACTCGCTGATCTCGTACGCGTTGTCGATCCGGAACTGCGCGCCGTTGCGCGTGCCGTCGGTGAAGGTCAGCATGGTGAGCGTCGGCGCCAGATCCACCATCGGCACGCCGTCCTGCACCTCTTTCGGCGTGAAGCCGTTCTTCTCGTACGTGTAGCCGACGCGGACCTGGTTGAACCGGTTGTTGCCGAAGATCGTGTTCCAGCTGCCGCCAGTGGTACGGTCGATGTCGAATTCCTGATCTCTGGAGGCGAGCGTCCACCGGCCGGCCACGCGCTGATAGGTCGGCGAGTACTCCACGAGATAGCGCGCGTTCCACGTGTTGTTCGCGTTGATCTGGTGATCGAAGCGAATCATGTGGTTCCACAGCTTCATCGTCTGCGTGTTCGCGTAGTTCAGCTCCGGCCGCGACGCGAAGGTGTTGCTGCGGCCTTCCGCGTAAACGATCCGATCGAGGCTGTAGAAGAAGTGCGCCTTGTTCTTCTTGATCGGTCCGCCGATCGTGCCGCCCCAGTCCTTCTGCTCCGTCTGGGGCTTCGTCAGGTTGTTCTGCGCGACGAAGAAATCCTCCGCCGTGACCTTGTCGTTCGTGTAGGTGTCGAACAGGCTGCCGTGAAACGCGTTCGTCCCCTGTTTGGTGATCACGTTCACCACCGCACCCGCGGTGCGGCCGAACTCCGCGTCGTACTGGTTGGTCAGCACCTGGAATTCCTGCACCGCCTCGAGCGCCGGGCGCACCTGGCTGCCGCAGGACGATCCGAGATAGTCGTCGTTGTTGCCGCCGCCGTCGATCGAGAAGTTGCCGCTCCGGTTGCTGCCGCCGCCCACAATCAGCGACTCGCATGCGAACGACGCGGTCGACGACTGGATCTGGACGCCCGGCGTCAGACCGACGGCGAACATCCAGTTCCGGTTGAGAATCGGCAGCGCGGTGAGCTCCGCCTGCCCGATGTTCGCGCCGATCTGCTTCGAGGTGACGTCGAGAAGCGGCGACTCGCCGGTCACCGTGACGTTCTCTTCGACGCCGCCGACGGCGAGCGTGATGTCGAGCGTCGCCGTGTTGCCGATCTGCAGAACGATGTCCGACCGTTCGTACTTACGGAATCCGGACAGCTCCGCGGTGATGCGATAGGTGCCCGGAACGATTCCCGTCACGTAGTACGAGCCGTCGGGATTGCTGACGACCTGACGGAAGACGCCGCTGCCCTGGTGAGTGACCACGACGACCGCGCCCGGCAGCGCGGCGCCCGATTCGTCAGCGATGCGTCCCTGCATCGCAGCGAACTGACCCTGCTGCGCCAGCGCTCGCGGTACCCCGACGAACAACAGCACGAGCGCGGCGGCGATGGAGATACGGCGCATAGTTCCTCCCTCTGTTGTGTGGCGCAAGAAGATCGAGGCGAGAGAAGTGCGGCCGACCGCGATGATCACAAGCCCGCATGTCGATGGCCACGTAAAGAAGCCGCGTGGACGAACGCGAGCAAACCCTAAAGCGAGTGTGCGGAGTCTACTGCACCCCCACTCGAAGGTGACAGGAAAACGTCAGATTCACGTGAATATTCAGCAGCCGAATCCGGGAAGCTGGAGGCGGTTTAGAAGATTGTCGAAATGGATGCGGCAGCCCAGTCGAGGACGCGAGTCGGCAGGATCCCGAGATAGAAAACGACGATGGCCGACACCACCAGCGCCAACCCGGCCATGCGCGGGATCGCCGGAAATCGCGCCGGCGTCTCGGTCGTCGTCATGTACATCATCACGATGACGCGCAGATAAAAGAAGACCGACACGACGCTCGTGAGCATACCGATGATGGCGAGGCCGGTGTATCCGGCCTTGACCGCCGCGCTGAAGACGTACCATTTCGCGACGAACCCCGCGAGCGGCGGGAAACCGCCGAGCGACAGCAGGAAGATCGTCATCAGCGTCGCGAGAGCCGGGTGCTCGTACCACAAGCCGGCGTAGTCGCGAACCTGATCGTTCGGGCGATCGAAGTTGTCGAGAACCGAGATCACGCCGAAGGCGCCGATGTTCGTGACGGCGTACGTCAACAAATAGAAGAGGACGGCGCCTTTGCCAAGGTCATTGCCCGACAGCAGCGCGACGAGCAGGTATCCGCCGTGCGCGATGCTCGAGTACGCGAGCATCCGTTTCACGCTCGACTGCGAGACGCCGACGACGGTGCCGACGATCATCGTTGCCGCCGCGATCACCCAGACAATCAGGCTCCAGTTGCTGCGCAGCGGGTAAAACGCCGCGAGGAACACGCGGACGAACGCGCCGAACGCGGCCGCCTTCACGCCCGTCGACATGAATCCGGTCACGGCGGGCGGCGCCCCTTCGTAAGCGTCGGGCGTCCACATGTGAAACGGCACCGCCGATACCTTGAACGCGAATCCGACGAGCAGGAGTCCCACGGCAAGCAGCTGCATCGGCGTGGGCGACGTGGCCTGCGCCTCGAACAGGCTGCCGACGCGATCGAGCCGCGTGCTGCCGGTCAGACCGTAGGTGAAGGCGATCCCGTACAGGAAGAAGGCGCTCGAGAACGCGCCGAGCAGGAAGTACTTCAACGCGGCTTCGGTGGCCGTCGGCGAATCGCGGCGAATGCCGGTGAGCACGTAGACCGCGAGCGACAGCACCTCGAGCGCGAGAAAGATGACGAGCAGGTCCGTGGCCGTTGCCATCAGCATCATCCCGGCAATCGCGAACAGCATCAGCGCGTAGTACTCGCCGCGCGGCAGGCGCTCGCGATCGATCGTCGGCTCGGAGATCGCAATCGACAGCAGGCCGACGATGACCAGGATGATCGTGATGAACAACCCGAAGTTGTCCGCGAGGACGACGCCGAAGCTCGAGGCGTTGTGATTCCACAGGAGCGCCGAGGAGATCCCCGCGCCGACGAGGCCGATCGCGCCAAGCGGACCGATTGGCATCCGCTCGCCGGGCGCGCGGAAGGCCTCGGCCACCATTGCGGCGATGGCCGCTGCGGTGACGCACGCCATCGGAACGATTGCATTCCACGCGCCAAGCGACATCATCGACGTGACCTCGTCACGGCGATCACGTTCGTCGCAGCCGGCCGGCGCCCATCCCGTGCGTCCGGTGCGATCGACACTTGAACGCGGCCCGGCGATCCTTCCTGCATCTGGCTGAGCATGCGGTTCACGGCCGGCTCGATCGGACGCAGGAACAGGTTCGGCACGACACCCATCACGATTGTCATCGCGACGATCGGTGCGATGACGAACCATTCGCGCGGCTCCAGATCCGGCAGCGTTGCGTTCTTCTCGTTCGTGACCTTTCCGTAGTTGACGCGCTGGAACATCCAGAGCATGTAGGTCGCCGAGAGGATGACGCCGGTGGCCGCGAATGCGGCAAACCGCGGGTTCCAGCGGAACGCGCCGAGCAGAATCAGAAACTCCCCGACGAACCCGTTCAGTCCGGGCAGTCCGATCGACGACAGCGTGACGATGAGGAACACGGCGACGAGACGCGGCGTCACCTTCTTCAAGCCGCCGTATTCCGTGATCAGCCGCGTGTGCCGCCGGTCCGACAGCATGCCGACGATGAGGAACAATCCGCCGGTGCTGACGCCATGATTCAGCATCTGGTAGACCGCCCCCTGCACGCCCTGCGTGTTCATCGCCGCGATGCCGAGGACCACGAACCCGAGGTGGCTGACGCTCGAGTACGCGACCAGCTTCTTCATGTCCGGCTGCACCATCGCGACGAGCGCGCCGTAGATGATGCCGACGACGGCGAGAAACGCAAGCGGCGCGGCGAACAACGACGCGGCCTGCGGAAACAGCGGGAACGCGAAGCGCACGAATCCGTAGGTCCCCATCTTCAGCAGCACGCCCGCCAGAATGACCGACCCGGCCGTCGGCGCCTCGACGTGCGCGTCCGGCAGCCACGTATGAAACGGAAACAGCGGCACCTTGATCGCAAACGCGAGCGCGAACGCGAGGAAGAACCAGAACTGCAGCGGACGGGAAATATCGAGCTGGTACAGCTGGAGCAGATCGAAGCTGTAGGCGCCGCCTGCGCCGAGGCTGTGCAGGTACGCGAGGCCGAGGATCGCCAGCAGCATCAACACGCTGCCGGCCATCGTGTACAGAATGAACTTCACCGCGGCGTAGATGCGGCGGTCGTACCCCCAGATGCCGATGAGAAAGTACATCGGCACGAGCATGGCATCCCAGAACACGTAGAACAGGAACAGATCGAGCGAGATGAACACGCCCATCATCGCGCTCTCGAGCAGCAGGACGAAGATGCTGAACGCCTTCGTGCGTTTGTGCACCGAATCCCACGAGCTGAGGAGCGCGATCGGCGTCAGAAAGCCGGTGAGCACGACGAGCAGCAGGCTGATGCCGTCGACGCCGACGAAGTAGCTGATGCCGAAGGACGGAATCCACGCATGGCGCTCGACGAATTGGAAGTCGGGCGACGCCGCGTTGAAGCGGCTCCACAGGAGCAGCGTTTCCGCGAAGACGAGAATCGACACGATGAGCGCGATGTTCCGGACGAGGCGCTCGTTGGCCTCCTCGTCGCGGACCAGGAGCAGCGCGGCGGCGCCGACGACCGGCAGCGCGACAATCGAAGTGAGAATCGGAAACGGCATCACGTCAGCGCCACAGGTAGTAGCCGAGTATCAGAACCACGCCGACGAACAGCGATGCGGCGTACGATCGAACCGAACCCGTTTGAAGCCTCCGCAGCAGCTCGCTCATGCCGCCGACGGTCTCGCCGGCGCCGTTCACCGCGCCGTCGATGACGCGCACGTCGATCGTCTTCCACAACGCGTCTTCCGACGCGAGTCGAATCGGCTGAACGACCGCCGCGTCGTACACTTCGTCGACGTAATACTTGTTCGCGAGCACGCGGTGGACGCCGCTGAAACGATCCGCCAGCGCGTCCGCCGCACGGCGGTGTCTCAGGAAGAAGTACGTCGCGACGCCGATGCCCGCGAACGCGACGACGACCGACACGAGCATCAGCGCGAGCTCCGGACTCGACTCGGTCGATGAGTGCTCGGCGGCCTGCACGCCGAAGCTGGGATCGAGAAACTTCTCGAAGCGCCCGCCGAGGCTGACGTAGCCGGCCAGTACCGATCCGATCGCGAGCACGATCAGCACGATCGCCATGGCGGGCGGAGCGTCATGAAGATGGCCGTGATGTTCATGCGCGTGCGCCGCCGGTTCTTCTTCTTCCGGATGAGCGGGACGAACGGGTTCGGGCGCGCGCTGACCGTAGAAGGCGAGGAACACCAGCCGGAACATGTAGATCGCCGTCAGCAGCGACGTGAGCAGGCCGATCGTCCACAGCAGCGTGTGTCCGCTCGTGAACGTCTTCGCGAGGATCTCGTCCTTGCTGAAGAACCCTGCGAACCCGGGGACGCCCGAGATCGCAATCGCGCCGATGAGAAACGTCCAGAACGTGATCGGCAGCTCGTTCTTGAGTCCACCCATGCGCCGCAGATCCTGCTCGCCTGCCAGCGCGTGAATGACCGCGCCCGATCCGAGGAACAGCAGCGCCTTGAAGAACGCGTGCGTGTAGAGATGAAAGATGCCCGCTGCGTACGCGCCGACGCCCATCGCGAGAAACATGTATCCGAGCTGCGAGACCGTCGAGTACGCGAGGACCCGCTTGATGTCGTTCTGCACCAGACCGATTGTCGCGGCCATCAGCGCCGTCGCGACGCCGATGATCGCGATTATCGCGAGCGTCGCCGGCGCATGGCTGAACAGCACTGCGTTTCTGCCAATCATGTACACGCCGGCCGTCACCATCGTCGCCGCATGAATCAGCGCCGAGACCGGCGTGGGACCCTCCATCGCGTCGGGCAGCCAGATGTACAGCGGAATCTGCGCCGACTTGCCGGTCGCCCCGATGAACAGCAGCAGCGTGATGGTCGAGATCGTCCCGAACGCCCGCTCGGGCGACAGCGGCGCGATCGCGCGAGCGACTTCCTGAAAATCGAGCGTGCCGAACCGCGCGAAGATCAGCAGCATCCCCAGGAGGAATCCGTAATCGCCGATGCGGTTGACGATGAACGCCTTCTTCCCGGCGTCGGCTGCCGACTTCTTCTCGAACCAGAATCCGATCAGCAGATACGAACACAAGCCGACGCCTTCCCACCCGACGAACATCACGAGGAAGTTCGCGCCGAGCACGAGCACCAGCATGAACGCGGCGAAGAGGTTCAGATACGAGAAGTACCGTGCGTACTCCGGGTCCGTCTCCTCGTGCATGTACGCCGTCGAGTAGATGTGAATGAGCGATCCGATCCCGGTGACGACGAGGATCATGACGGCCGCGAGCGGATCGAGGCGCAGCGTGACCGGGATCGAGAAATCGCCGGAGGTAATCCACGTGTAGGCGCGGTTCGAGATGGCGCGCGCCTCCGGCTCGAGCGCGAGCAGCTGCCACACGGCCGCAAGCGAGACCAGGAACGACACGAGCATCGCGCCGCACGCCACCGCTCCCGACGCAGCCTTGCTGAGACGCCGGCCGAGGCTCGCGTTGATCACGAATCCGAGGAGCGGCAGGAGCGGAATCAACAACAGCATCGAGGCACGACATGAAGCCGCGGAGCACGCCCTCGGCGGTCTCCGCGGTTAAGCGACGTCACCATTTCAGACTCGTGAACGAATCAGGGTTCAGCGACTCGCGATGCCGGAACAGGCCGATCACGATCGCCAGGCCGACGGCCGCCTCGGCCGCGGCGACCGTCATCACGAAGAACACGATGATCTGGCCGTCAGCGGCGCCGAGCGCGCGGCCGAACGCCACGAACGTCAGGTTGACGGCGTTCAACATGATCTCGATCGACAGCAGGATCGTGATGAGGTTGCGGCGCACGAACACACCGGCCGTGCCGATGGCGAACAGAATCGCCGAGAGCACGAGGTAGTGATTGAGGGTCACCATCACGGATGCTCACGTCGCGCGATCACGACGGCGCCCACCATGGCGACGAGGATGAGGATCGATGTCACCTCGAACGGAAAGGCGTACTCGGTGAACAACAAGCGTCCAATCGCGTTCACCGAACTGACCGCCCCGCTGTTGAACGCCCCCGATTCGCCGCCGCCCTCCGTCAACGCCCAGACGAGCTCCACGACGAGCGCGACCGCCAGCGCCGCGCCCAGACGGACGGCGCCCGGATGCATCATCGGATGCACGCGCTCGTCGAGCTCGGTCTCCTCGTGCGGCGCGTTGAGCAGCATCACCACGAACAGGAACAGCACCATGATCGCGCCGGCGTACACGATGATCTGGATGACCGCGACGAACGGCGCGTCGAGCAGCACGTAGAGCCCGGACAGCGCGCCGAACGACGCGATGAGGAGGAGCACGCTGTAAATCGGATTCCGCTGCGCGATGACGAGCAGCGAGGCGACGACGGCGACGGCCGCGAACAGATAGAAGAGCACGATGTCACTCAGCGCACGTCAAAGTAAATCACTCCAGCGGCCGTCACGAGCAGATTGATCACTGCGATCGGCAGCAGCACCTTCCATCCGAACCGCATCAGCTGATCGTAGCGGTAGCGCGGCAGCGTCCACCGCATCCATACGTAGAAGAACAGAATCGCCGCAACCTTGATCAGGAACCACACCCATCCGAGCGACTCGGGCAGGAACGGTCCGTGCCAGCCGCCGAGAAACAGATCGGTCGCAACCGCCGATACGGTGACCATGTTGATGTACTCCGCGAGGAAGAACATCGCGAAGCTCATGCTGCTGTACTCGGTGTGATAGCCGGCGACCAGCTCCTGTTCCGCCTCCGGAAAATCGAACGGCGCCCGGTTGGTCTCGGCAATGCCGGCCGTCATGTAGATGAGAAATCCGATCGGCTGGATGAAGACGAACCATCGCGGGATGAACCCGAGCCAGGTCCCCGCCTGACGATCGACGATGTCCGTCAGCGACAGCGAGTTGCCGATGACGAGCACGCCCGCGAGCGCCAGCCCGTAGGACAGCTCGTAGCTGATCATCTGTGCCGCTGACCGAAGGCCGCCGAGCAGCGAGTACTTGCTGTTCGAGCTCCATCCGGCGAGCACGATGCCGTACACGCTCATCGACGCGATCGCGAAGACGACGAGGATCGCGACGTTGACGTCCGCGACCTGCAGGCGCAGTCCTTCGGGAATGAGGCCGAACAGCGTCGTGTCGCCGCCGAACGGCACAACCGCAAACGCGGCGAACGCGCAGGTGGCGGAGATAATCGGCGCGAGCGCGAAGAGGAACGCGTCGGCCGCGCGCGGACGCAGTTCCTCCTTGAACATCAGCTTCACGACGTCGGCCAGCGGCTGCAGCAGTCCCCATGGACCGACGAGGTACGGACCGATACGCTGTTGGATTAACGCCGCGACCTTGCGCTCGACGTACACCATGCCCGCCGCCGAGCTGAGGAGCAGCACGAAGACCAACAGCGTCAGCCCGATCTGCGCGATGAGCAGCGTCGTCATACGTGTGCTCGTGCTTCCGCCTCCGCTAAAGCTACGGCGGACCGCCGTAGCGCAACGCGCGAAGGCAGGTCGACACGCTCAGCACGAGCGGTGTGAGTACCGCTCGCCCTGAGCCGGTCGAAGGGCGAGATCAATGAACCCCCGCCGGCTGCCGCGCGCGCCAGTCAGCCGGGAGCGTACACCGTCCTTCTTTGATGTGCGCCTCGTACTCCTGCCGGAAATGCTTCAGCGTCGTCACGACCGGCGTGACGGCCGCGTCGCCGAACGCGCACAGCGTCTTGCCGCCGATGTTCGCCGAGATGCTCGACAGCAGGTCGAGATCGCGCATCTGCCCGTCGCCGCGCTCGATCTTCCGGAGGATCTTGTGCAGCCAGTCGGTGCCTTCGCGGCACGGCGTGCACTTGCCGCACGATTCATGACGATAGAAGTGCAGCAGGTTCTCCGCGAGCCAGACCATGCACGTCGTGTCGTCGAGAACGATGATCGCGGCCGATCCGAGAAGCGAACCGGCTTTCTGAATGCCGTCGAAGCTCGCCTGCGTGTCGAGCTGATTCGGCAGCAGGATCGGCACTGATGATCCACCGGGAATGACCGCCTTCAGCGTGCGTCCGTCACGCACGCCGCCCGCGCGATCCTCGATCAGCTCGCGCAGCGTGATGTTCATCGACGCTTCGTACACGCCCGGCCGCTTCACGTGGCCGCTCACGCAGTACAACTTCGGGCCGCCGTTCTTCTCGGGGCCGAGCGCGGTGAACCACTCCGGACCGTGATGGACGATGAGCGGGATGTTGCAGAGCGTCTCGACGTTGTTGACCGCGGTCGGCTTGCCGTAGAGGCCGACGACGGCCGGGAACGGCGGCTTGTTGCGGGGCTGCGCCCGCTTGCCTTCGAGCGACTCGAGGAGCGCCGTCTCCTCGCCGGCCTCGTACGCGCCGGCGCCGCGGTGGATGAACACGTCGCAGTCGAACCCCGAGCCGAGGATGTTGCGGCCGAGGAATCCGCGAGCATAAGCCTCGTCGATCGCGCGCTCGAGGACGGTCTGCACGTGGAAGAACTCGCCACGTATATAGATGTAGGCGACCTTCGCCCCGATGGCGTAGCAGCCGATGGCGCATCCTTCTATTAATAGATGCGGATTGCGCTCCATCAGCAGGTGATCCTTGAAGGTGCCCGGCTCGCTCTCGTCGGCGTTGCACGCGATGTAGCGCGGCTCGATCTTCTTGTCGACGAACTGCCACTTCATGCCGGTCGGAAAACCCGCCCCGCCGCGTCCGCGCAGGCCCGACGCTTTCACCATCTCGATGATCTCGTCCGGCTTCTTCCCCAGCGCTTCTTTCAGCGCCGTGTAGCCCTCGTGCTGGACGTAGAAGTCGAGCGTGAACGAATTCGGCTCGCGAACATATCTGGTGAGAATTGGCTCCACGTCTCGTCCGTCCTGCCCTTCCCGCCTATCCCGCCTTCTTCCCCTCGACAACGTGATGACACCCTGACAGCGCCACCTCGCCGCGCGCGCGCAGGTCGTCGACGAGCTTCGCGGCGGCTTCGGGCTTCAGACACTCGTGCCACGCGTCGTTCACCATCACCACCGGCGCGCGGTCGCATGCGCCAAGGCACTCCACCTCGAGCAGGGTGAACGTGCCGCTGGGATCGGTTTGTCCCGGCTTGATTCCGAGCTTCGTCGAGAGCTCCTCGGTGACGCGTTCGGCCCCGTTCACCGCGCACGACAAGGTCCGGCACACCTGCAGCACGAACCTGCCCATCGGCTTCCTGTAGAACATCGTGTAGAACGACACGACGTCCTCGACGTCGGCGCGCGTGATGCCGAGCAGCTCCGCGACGTGACGAATTGCGTTCGCGGTGATGTAACCCTGCTGATACTGCGCAAGGTACAGCGCGGGCAGCACCGCCGACCGCCGCTGTTCGGCGGGATAGCGCTGGACGATCTTGTCGAAGCGCGCGCGGTTCTCGGGCGTGTACACGAAGGGCGGCCCTTCCTCCTCGAGCGCGCGTGCCGATTTGTGGAAGGTGGCGTCGTACGCCATCTTCGGATGAAAGCTCACCGGTCCACGTCTCCCATGACAACGTCGATTGATCCGATGACCGCGATGACGTCGGCAATCAGCCCGCCGACGATCAATTTCTCGAGCGCCTGACACGCGAGCAGCGACGGCGCGCGCGATTTCACGCGCCACGGACGATTCGTCCCGTCCGACACGACGTAAAACCCGTGCTCGCCGCGCGGCCCCTCGACCGGTACGTACGCGTCGCCGGCGGGCACCGTGAAGCCCTGAGAGTAGATGAGGAAGTGCTGGATGAGCGCTTCCATTTCGGTGTACACGCGATCCTTCGGCGGCGGCGTGATGCGCGGATCGTCGACGGCGAACTCGCCGGTGGGCGTGATGCGATCGAGCGCCTGACGACAGAGCTTCAGGCTCTCTTTCATCTCGGCGACGCGCACGAGATAGCGCGCGTAGGCGTCGCCTTCGGTGCGCACCGGCACGTCGAACTCCAGCGCGTCGTAGACGAGATACGGGAACGCCTTCCGGACGTCGTAGTCGACGCCCGAGGCGCGTCCGATCGGCCCGACCAGACCGTAGGCAATCGCATCCTCTTTACTGATCCGTCCGACGCCGCTCGTTCTCTTCAGGTAGATTTCGTTCTTCGTGAGCAGGTCCTCGTATTCGGCAAGCTTGCCGGGCATGCGCTCGAGGAACGCGCGGACCGCATCGTGAAAGCCGCGCGGCAAATCTTCGCGAAGGCCGCCGACGCGCATGTAGCTCGGGAACATCCGGAACCCGGCGAGCATCTCGTTGATGTTGAGCAGCAGCTCGCGTTCGCGGAAGCAGTACAGCATCACCGACACGGCGCCGATTTCCATGCCGTGAGTGCCGAGCCAGACGAGATGGCTGTTGATGCGCTGCAGCTCGGCGATGAGCACGCGGATCCATTTCACGCGGTCAGGGATCTCAGTCCCGAGCAGCTTTTCGACCGAGAGGCAGAACGCCATCGAGTTGGACTGCGCGCTCAGGTAATCCATGCGCTCGACGAGCGGGATGACCTGCTGCCATTTCTTCTGCTCGGCGGTCTTCTCGATCCCCGTGTGCAGATACCCGATGGTCGGCTTTGCCGACAACACCGTCTCACCATCGAGCTCCAGCACGACACGCAGCACGCCGTGCGTGCTGGGGTGCTGGGGCCCCATGTTGACGGTCATCACTTCGGTTCTGATGTCGGCCATCTGAAATCAGCTGAACGCGGCGGCGTCACGCAAACGCTCGCTCCACCAAATCGCAAATCACGTGCAACAGCGTGCGATGCACTTCCTGGACGCGCGGGGTCACGTCGGACGGCACGTTGATGTGGATCGCCGCCGCGCGTCCGATCCGGCCGCCGTCGCGGCCGGTGAGCGCGATCGTGCGCAGCCGCCGCTCGCGCGCGGCGTCGAGCGCCGCAACGACGTTGGCCGATGCGCCGCTCGTGCTGATGCCGAAGGCGACATCCCCCGGCCGCCCGAGCGCTTCAATCTGCCGCGCGAACACGCGCGAGAAGTCGTAATCGTTGCCGATGCTCGTCAGCACGCTCGTGTCGGCCGTCAGGGCCACCGCCGCGAGCGCCGCGCGCTCGCGCTGAAACCGGTTCACCAGCTCGGACGCCACGTGCTGCGCGTCGGAGGCGCTCCCTCCGTTGCCGAAAATCAGCAGCGTGCCGCCTCCCTTCAACGCGTCCGTTATGGCGACGGCGGCCTCCACAACCGGCGCCGCATCGCCCTGGCGGACGCGCTCCAGCAGCTCAATCGTCTCGCCAAGCGTCGATCTCACCAGATCGACGCTCATCAACGCTCTTCCACGTGGCTCGCGTCCCCTTTGCGTTCTCTGCGTCCTCTGCGTCCCCTGCGCATCAACGTCGCGTCAACCGATCGCGCGCGACGCTCTCCCGAAATTCCTCGGCCGTCACCTGCAGCGGCTCGACGTACTGCGCGCCCTTCCTGATCTGGACCGGGTAATCCTTCCGAAGCGGATACCCCTCCCAATCCTCCGGCATGAGCAGACGCCGCGGATCGGGATGCCCGTCGAACGCGATGCCGAAGAGATCCCACACTTCGCGCTCGAGCCAGTTGGCCGCGGGCCAGACGTCGCTGACCGTCGCGATGTGCGCGTCGTTGCCGTGCAGGCGCACCTTCACGCGAAGCCGCGATCGGTGCGCGAACGACACGAGCATGTACATCACCTCGAACCGCGGCTCGGTCGGCCAGAAGTCGGACGCGCTCAGCTCGGCGAGGAACGCATACGCGAGATCGTCGCGGTCGCGCAGCGTGCGCATGATTGCCGGTGTGTCGTCGCGCGGGATGTAGATGGTCTGCTGAAGATCCACGCTTCGAGCGCTTTCGATCTGCGCACGAGGCACGGTCTCCTGCAGCGTGGCGATGAGCGTGGTCACGTCCATTTGCGCGAGGCCGTCTACGCGAGCTTCTGCTTCGCGATTTTGCGCTGGAGCTGCACGATGCCGTAGATGAGCGATTCGGGTCGGGGCGGACAACCGGGCACGTAGACATCGACCGGGACGACCTGATCGACGCCCTGGACGAGCGCGTAGTTGTCGAACACGCCGCCGATCGACGCGCACGCGCCCATCGAGATCACCCACTTCGGTTCGGGCATCTGATCGTAGATGCGGCGCAGCGCCGGCGCCATCTTCCGCGAGAGGCGGCCGGCGACGATCATCAGATCGGACTGCCGCGGGCTGCCGCGGAACACCTCGGCGCCGAAGCGCGCGATGTCGTAGCGCGAGCAACTCATGGCCATCATCTCGATCGCGCAGCACGCCAGACCGAACGTGACCGGCCAGATGGACGAGCGCCGCGCCCATTGCACCATCTTCTCGACGGTCGTCGTGAGAACCGGAATTTCCGCTTCTAGACCCATAACGCGTGTGGCTGTCAGCTCTCAGCTGTCAGCTACGATTTCTCATTCCCCCAGTCGAGCGCGCCCTTGCGCCACACGTAGATGTAGCCGGCAAGCAGCAGCGCCATGAACAGCACGACCTGCACGAAGCCGTTCCATCCGAGATCGCGCAGCGCCATCGCCCACGGATACAGGAACGCGACCTCGATATCGAACAGCAGGAAGATCATCGCAACGAGATAGAACTTCACCGACTGCCGCTCGCGCGCGTCGCCGACCGGAGGCATGCCGCATTCGTACGGCGCCGCTTTCTCCGGTGTTGGTTTTCTCGGGCCGAGAACGCTGGAGAGCAGGACCGAGATCAGCGCGAATCCGGCGCCGAGCGCGATCATGATCAGGATGGAGAGCCAGCCCTGCATCGTGGACAAGTAGGCTTGTGAACGATTTCCCAAGCCAACCCAGATGCTACATCGAACTGGCGTACGCAGTCGACAGTTGACAGTCGACAGTTCGTTGACCGTCAACGCCGACAGGCGACAGCCCGCTTAATTTAATATCCTGTAACTGTCGACTCGCTGTCGCCGGTCGACTGTCGACCGTGGACGTCGCAATTTCTCGTCTCGCGTGGTTCTCTCCGTTGCCTCCGGTCCGCTCGGGCGTCGCCGACGTGAACCGCGAGCTCCTCGCGGAGCTCGACGGCCATTTCGAGATCGATCGGTTCGACGAACCACGCGCGCACGACTTCGTCTGGAAGCACCGCCGCCGTGCGTACGATCTGGTCGTCTACCAGCTCGGCAACGCGAGCTGTCACGACTACATCTGGGCGTATCTCGCGCGGTACCCGGGTCTCGTCGTGCTGCACGATCCGCGGCTGCATCACGCGCGCGCGCGGCAACTCCTGAACCTGAAACGCTTCGACGACTACCGCCACGAGTTCTGGTACGACCATCCCGACGTCACGCGCGACGTCGTCGAGTACGCGGTCGTGGGGCTTGGCGGACCGATTTACTACCTGTGGCCGATGGTGCGCCTGGTGATGAACACAGCCCGTGTGGTCGCGGTTCACAACGGTCGCGTCGCAGACGCGCTGCGGCACGAGCATCCGGGCTCCGTTGTCGAAGCAATTCGGCTGGGCACCGCGCCGCTCGAAACCTCGGATGCGTCGCGCGCGTCGATCCGCGCGCGATTCGGCATCGGCGATGACGCGGTCGTGTTCGTTGCGTTCGGCAAGCTGACGGCGGAGAAACGGGTCACACAGATTGTGCGCGCGTTCGCTGCGCTCGTTCGCAATGGCGTCAAGGCGTACCTGATGCTCGCGGGCGATGCATCCGGATACGCGCCGCTCGACGCCGAGGTGCAGGCGAGCGGTGTCGGCGATCGCGTCCACGTCGCTGGCTACGTCGATGCGGCAGACGTCCCCGCGTATCTGTCCGCGGCTGATGTCTGTCTGTGCCTGCGATGGCCGACGGCTCTCGAGACGTCCGCGTCCTGGCTGCAGTGCTTGTCAGCGGGCCGGCCGACGGTCATCACGGATCTCGCGCACCTGTCCGACGTTCCCGACTCGGTTGCGCTGCGCGTCGACCTGCTCGACGAAGACGCGTCACTCTATCGCGCAATGCGGCGTCTCGCCGACGATGCGCGGCTGCGCGACGATCTGTCGCGCGAAGGTCGCGACTACTGGGCTGCCAACCACACCGTACGGCTCATGGCCGACGACTATCGACGGATTATCAGGACCGCGCTCGCGCGTCCGGCGCCGTCTCCGCCGGATCTGCCGCGCCACGTGACCGACGATCACACCGAACCGGCTCGCGCCGTCGCTCGCCGGTTCGGCGTGGATCTCGATGATGGGTGGCGTTAGTTCGGCTTGCGCTGATTGTGTCTGGCGCGATAAATCTCGCGGCTCGTCTTGTTCAGATCCCGTTCCAGATCCCGCCGCTCCGCGCGGTTCAACCCGTTGCCCGACTGCCGATAGACGCGCTCTTCCGCGCGAATCGCGGCTTCGTCCCCACGGAGCCTGTCCAGTTCGCCTCTCGTGAT
>Ga0075435_100001096_pt1 | contig 17230 bp, 22 predicted proteins | sample RhiMethybrSRZTD4_FD_75302 | JGI IMG/M metagenome (GOLD analysis project Ga0075435, IMG submission 75302) | Populus rhizosphere microbial communities from Tennessee, USA - Rhizosphere MetaG P. TD hybrid SRZTD4 | ecosystem: Host-associated > Plants > Roots > Rhizosphere > Soil | place: USA...
CGACCAGCTCCGGCCTGCCATCGCCGTCCAAGTCCGCGACCGCGATTCCGGCCCCCTGGTTTTCCCAGAAATACCAATCCGGCACGGCGACCCACGGCCGCCATGCAGTCACCGTCCCGTCAGCATTCAGGGGGCCGCTGCGGTAGTAACCCTTGTTGGGTCCGGCAGGCGAAATCCACCATCAAGACGACCAAGTCGAGAACACCATCGCCGTCCACATCTGCAACCGTGACATCGGCGCCGGCATTGAACCAAGGAAACCAGTCCGGAACCGCCAACCACGGCGACCAGCCGGTAACCTGACCAGCCGCGTCAATGTCCCAGCCAATCCGGTAGTAACCGGCGTTCTGACCGTTCGGGACCGCGTCAACCCGGAAGACAAGCAAATCGGGCCGTCCATTACCGCTGATATCGGCGATCGCCACACCAGTGCCCTCGTTGAACCAAGACTCCCACTCCGGTACCCGCGACCAGGCCGTCCATTGGCCGATCGTCAACTGATCATCGGTGCCAAAACCAATCCGAAAGTAGGCCGAACTCTCACCAGCGGGGTCGTCAACCTGCAATACGACCACGTCCGCAAAGCCATCGCCGTTGAGATCGGCCACAGCGATGCCCGCGCCGGCATTCTCATCGGAGAACCAATCTGCGACGGGCTACTGATTTGCCCGAATAAGGAAGCCCCGTCGGGCATCCGCTCATCGACGGGGCTTCCTCGTCTGGGGTGTAGTTATCGGCAGGTGATCATTGGGAGAGCCGTCGCGTGGTGACGATCTCCTGGCAAATCATGATTAACTTACGATTCTGTCTTTGAGAGATCCGTCGCAGGTACGCGAAGGCCTGGTCGGCGACCGATGATGGTGCGGGTCGTCATCGCGATGCCGCGTCCACGGATCTCCCGGTGCGTGGCAAGCGCAACCGAGACTTGTGCGGCCAGGGCCTGGGCGATCGCGTACTCATTCGGCTCGACGGGATCAATCGAGTCCGAATACAGATTGAGCGCACCGTCTGAATCGTTGCCGTCAGGGTTGGCGTCGAGCCAGAGCGACATCATCGCCTTGACGCCTAAGACCGATGCCGCGCGCGGGGTCCACTCTGGCCACCGGGCCTCCTCCAGCAGATTCCGGCTGATCACGGTTTCCTGCCCGCGAACGGCGTCCAGGCACGGGCCCTCACCAAGCTGGTATTGCAGGGCATCGCCGCGTCGCGCCACATGATCGGACGCTACCGGTGTCGAGAGATCGCGACCCTGTACCACACAGATGCCGACATGATCAGCACCATCGATGATCTTTAGTGCAAGATCAACAGCAAGCTGCAGTAGTTCTGTTTCGTTCGGGGCGGCGTACAGCTGCCTCGCTGCTCGAGCGAAGCCTTCGACCCCGCTAATCCCGATGATTGCCATTAGGCCTGCCGTCTCACACGCACCAATGCCAACAACCTGCCGACTAGCGTCGCGCACACGGGATGCTGCGTGATGCGACTTCAGCTAGGGCAATCAAAGACCCTGGTACGTTTTTTGGCTATATCTATGCGCTTTTTGGATATTTAGATCTAGCTGGCGAGGTTCGGCCCCAACGAAAGGCGAGTCGTGGCATGGTTGAAGATCCCGCGAGGGCCCAAGGAGACCCCGTTTGCTGCTTTTTGGAACCTGTGATGCACCTCACATCGAAAAGAGCGGATATTCCGTCGAGTTCACCCCTTAGTGCTAGTGAGACAAGCCTTTCGACAACCGCTACGAGAATCCAGCTGTGACCCTGGTTGTCCTCGACCCGCTCGAGCACGTGCTGCCGGCGGTCCCCGATCTCCAGGCGAGAGGCAGGGAAGCTCGGCCCCACAGCCGGTCGCGCCGCAGAGCGTAGTGCCCGGATGTGCCCCAGCTCGCCTACACCACCGGTCATGTAAAGGTACACGTCGAGCAGATCGAGCTGCCGGCCCAGCGCAGACAACGGAGCCTCTGGCGCTCCCCAACCGCAAGTCACGGAATCATGTCCACCGAGTGGACACTCCCACTCGATCGGCTCTACCTGCTCAACCCTGGCCAGACGCTCGACGTCGGTGAATCAGTCATGATTAGCGATACCGGGAGGTCGCGAGGTGGTCGGCGCAACCTCTTGAGCATCCAGTCCGCTGAAAGACCTAAGTGCAGACGGAACGCCGAAAAAATCGGGCCGAACCAACGCGAAACATCCGGCGCCAGCTCAGAGAACCAGCTAGGTTACCGCCTATGACTGCTCGGGGGCGTCTTCTGTCATGTCTGGTGACCGTGGTCATGGCTTTGGCCGGATTCGTGACGGCTGGCGCACTGCCTGCGGCGGCCGCGCCCAGCGCTATCCAGTACGTCGCGCTGGGCGACTCCTACGCGGCCGGGACCGCCATCCAGCCCTGTACGCAAAGCGGTATCGGCTATCCGGCGTTGATCGACTTGGAAAGTCGGATCGAGTTGACGAAGAATGCCGCGTGCAGTGGCGCGACAACCGAAACAGTGGTCCTGCCGCCGGAGCTGAACAGCGAGACGCGGCTCGTGACCCTGACCGTTGGTGCTGCCAATTTGGGTCTCTCTGACGTCGCGGTGGCCTGCCTTGCTGGAACTCTGCCCGATTGCCTGAAGGCGATCGGAACCGCCCAACGTGAGTTAGGGGATTGTCCGGGAGGCGAGAGTCCGCTCGGCGGCCAGCTCATCACGCTCTACGGCAAGGTGGCAGAGAAGGCGCCGAACGCGCGAATTGTGGTGACTGGCTACCCGCTGTTGTTTGAACCGCCCGCTGACACCGATGACAGCGAGCTCGCGGCAAAAATCAGAGCAATCAACGAAGCGACGACTACGCTCAATTGCGTTATCGAGCGAGCTGTCACAGCCGCAAAAGACGAGGTCAACATCCACTACGTTGACGTGACCAAAGTGTTTGAGAAACACAGCATCGGCTGCACGAACTCTTGCACCCTCTTTATTTACCCCGCGGGTCCTGAGGCTTTTCATCCGACAGAGGCTGGCTATAAGGCCTATGCCGATGCCATTAAAACCAAGCTGCCAAACGGATGGTTAGACAAACCGTCGCCCTGAGGTCACGGCGAGTCATCGTTGTGAACCGCTCGCACGTCGAAGATCAGCAGCATTGATCCAGCGCTGCTTGCCGTCCGCACCGCGTACCCGACCCAACCATTCCTGCCGTTCTTTCACCCACCAATCGAGCTGACCGGCATTTGACCACGTGGCTAGCTCCACCGGGATCGGAGGATCAACAGCACGGCGGTCTGCTTCGCTGTACTGGCTCGGATCTAGATCCATAACTAATTAGAACATGGGTGCGATTCGCCTGGAAGTGAGCCGCACTGTTCCGCATGATTGTACGAACGATGTCCAGCCAACAGGAGAATTGAGCCCGTCTGCGATCCAGTTAGAGCCCCTCACCCTCCCTATCGAAGAGGCCGAATGCTGTGCCGATACTCTACGACGCTCCGGTGCACCGATATCGGACGTAATTCAGTATCAATATGTTCGAACTTAGGTGGCCGCCCATGGCTCAAGAAACTAGAACAAATTGGGCACGATCGCTGTCAACGCGTCGGGTAAAATGAACCACAGCACACAGAGAGGTGGGGCATGTTTAACAAGGAAGAGCGGCAGACCAGAAAGTCTCTGAAGGGTATCCGGAAGCAGCTGCGCGATCGGGCCAAGGAATTGGCCAAGTCTGCCAGGGGTGGCTCCCGCACATCGAGGCAGGCCAAGAAGGCCAACAAGAAAGTCAAAAAGATATTGAGGGGCCTGAAGTAGCATCTCCCGACTGACGAACGCGGCACCACGCACTATCTTGCATGATTTGAAATTTCATTAGATGACTTTGAAACTAGCTAAATTTGTGCAATGCGCACCTTGCGGGATAACTACGCAAGCACGGCGTCGTTATTCGGCAAGAGCGGAGGAATGCTTACTGAGCCCTCAGGGAGGCGGTCAGGTCCGGTGCAACTGCCCTGAGGGTTGAATTAATTGCGCCTGTCTGCCGGACCCGATCTAGGAACCCATACGCGTCCGCCAGATCCCGCAGCTCGAAAGTGATCTTGAAGTCTGCAGCAACCGCCGCGATGTCGCAGTCAGGGAAGGCGGTGCGAATGCGGGCCTCGGAGACATCGCTGACGATGATCTGCCCAATGCGTTTGGCCACGCCCAAATTGTGCTCTGTCTTGCGCGGGCGTGTATTGGCTAATTCAGTCCAGCCTGGTCACACCGGCGGAGCCGGTGTCTCCGGAATCTGTGCTAAATGAAGGACGCCGGGTGTCTCGGTAAGCGTCACAGCGCCGACACACCTCGTAGTGCTCATGGGTCTCCGGATTCAGCGGGGATCACGACGGAGACCTTGCTCGTGATCTTGAAACCGCCACCTCTAAGCACGGTACTAGGCGTGGTCAATCCATCAGTAGAAACCAGCCTGAGCCGGGTTCACAGGTCCGGGAGGCGCGCGGTTAGCCGGGATAAGCGCGGCGTTCAGTCCTCCACCCAGACGAAGTCGGCCAGGCACGCGATCGATCCTGCAAGCCAGGAGGGGCGCCCCGGCCCCCAGAATTTTTTTTACCTGGTCAGCAACACCAATACGCACGCGGCGCGCACGCGCACGGGCACGCCCGAGGCCGTGCTAGATCAGTGCAGACTTGCCTTCAGCGCGATGACTAAGAGTCCGAGCAACGCGCCGAGTGCTGCGCTCACCAAGCTGCCGATAGGGCCGAGCCCGCCCTGTCGGCCCGCAATGAAGCTGTAAACAGTCAGCAATGCAGCACTGGCGATCACGGCAGTCCAAGCAGCAGCAAGGACTGTTCCGCCCACGAGCTGAACAATGATCAAGATGACGGCGGGGACAACCGACGCTGCCAGAATCGGCCAGGTCTCCGCCAACGACTCTCTCAATACAGTCGCTGGATGTTGGTGGTGCTTGACTGCATCACCCAGGGTGCGAGCATGCAGGTGCGCCAGCCAGTAAATGAAGGCGGTTCCGAACACCGTGATAACGAGCCGCGTCTCTTCAAGATGCCCCGCCGCTGCTGCGATGGCAGCAGCAGACACCACTGTGCCGGTGATCACGCCCTCGCCGTTGATCATTCCCAGCGGGTCGCGTTCAATGGCCACATGCCGCGTACGGCGGCTCTCATTCACGGTCACCGGCATCACCCAATCCAACGCTCAGGACAACGGGTCAAGCATCCCACCTCAGGGTCCTGCTGAAGCGCTAACCGGGCTCCGTAATGGAAAGGCTGACGAGACTTGCCCCAGCCTCCCGGACACGATCTAGAAACCCATACCTATCCGCCAAATCCTTGAGCTGAACGGTGATCTGGAAGTCTGCGCCAACCGCCACGATCTCGCAGTCAGGGCAAGCACTTCGAAGGCGGGTCTCGGAGACCTCGCCGACGACGATCTGCCCAATGCGCGTTTCCAGACGAGATTCGTCGTGCAGGAGGCAACGCTAACCAGCCAGAGCCTGAAAAAAGACGAGGATCGACCGAAACACAATAGCAAGACCGCCGAATACGGCACGGACGGCGTTCGCGGCAGCGACAGGCTGAGAGACCAAATAGAACAGGAAAAAGCCCACGATCAAGAAGACGATGAACCCTTTGACCCACCTCATGTCGGACTGCTTTTTCTGCCGGTCTTCAGCTCAGATTATTCGAACGTCCTGCGTATGTACAGGAGAAGCCTTTCCTTCATGCACGAGAGGTGACACTTCCCAGATCACCTCAGCTAGGAGCACAATTTGCGCGCGGCCAAACCCAAACATTTGCGCGTGGCCAAACCCAAACCTTGGAAATGCCGTCTTCGCTTGCACGATTGGGATGATCGGGAGAACTCAGAAACCCATGAGCACTACCAAATGTGTCTGCGCTGTAATGCTTACAAGGAAAGAGGGAGCGCTGCACCAGGCGCGCGTACGTCATGGGGCGGCGACGGCGGCTACTGAGGAGTCTCAGTCGGCGATGCTGCAACGGATTGGCTTCGCGCGGACTGCGGAACCCGGCACAGCAACTAGATACTGGTGCCCGTCGGCCCCGGTCGTCACGATGTAACCCTCACCCATCAGCACACGATCGGTATAGATATCAGCAAGGAACGTCAGCCCGTTATTGCAGCTCACAAGCTTTGGCTGCTGAGCGTCTGCCGGGGTTGCCAAACCGGCAGCCAACACCAGACCGGCCAAGCCGATCAAGATCTTTCTCACGGATACTTCGTACCTTTTGCAGGGCGCTTCTGCCGGGATTGTCACCCCAAATTGATCAAAAAGCTAGAGGTGCACATGGAGCGGCTTCGGGTTCGAACGCGGCGATCTGAGTAAGAGGACGCTCCGCACGACCCTCGGAGCATCCTCTAGTCATCTTGGGCTGAGATTACCCGTAACCAGAGCTTCAGGGCAGGAGCGCATCAAACAGCACCGAGAACGCCGCTCCAGCCACGATCGACACACGGTCGCGCCCAGGGTGGTGGTGGATGAAGACTTCACCGGGTGATCCGTTGTTGCACTCTATGCGGTGAGTGCGGCGGGTGTCATGGCCTCGCTTTCTGGGGTGTCGTTGTTGATCTTGGTGAGTCTGCTTCTTGCGAGGACATCGAGGCCGAGGTAGCGGCGTCCTTCGGCCCACTCGTCGTGCTGCTCGGCTAGCACGGCGCCGACGAGCGGATGATCGAGCCGCGGTCGGGAAAGATGCCGACCACGTCGGTGCGACGCCGGATTTCCCGGTTCAGGCGTTCGTTGGGATTGTTGCTCCAGATCTGCCGCCACAGGTCCTTGGGGTAGCTGGTGAACGCCAGAATGTCGGCTCGGGCCTCCTGTAGATGTGCCGCAACGGCGGGGAGCTTGTCGGCTAGGGCGTCGACGATCCGGTCGAACTGGGCGTGCACCGCCTCGGCGTCGGGCTGGTCATAGACACTATGCAGTAAGGCTTTCACCCAGCCCCACGAGGACTTGGGGGTGACCTGCATCAGGTTCGCCGCATAGTGGGTCCGACACCGCTGCCAGCTGGCACCAGGCAGGGTCGCGGCGACGGCGGCGACCAGCCCGGGGTGGGCGTCGGAGGTGACCAGGCTGACCCCGGACAAGCCGCGGGCTGTCAATCCGCGGAAGAATGTGAGCCAGCCCGCATGGGACTCGGCCGAACACACTCTGGACGCGCGCGTGCTCAACAGTCTGGTTACGGCGCCGCCGAAGCAGGATAAATGAACCAATCGCCAGTCCTCCCAGCGCAACGACGGGAATAACGAAACGAGCCTTGCGCATAGTCCCCGCACTGTCGGAGCGATGGAAAATCCACCGCTGCTGGCAACCTCAACCATCTTTCCCGGCCTGATGGGAGTTGTCTAGCGGGATGGCGTGCCGCGCGCGGAACAGTCGCTGGGGAGAGTTCATCATGACCGCAACACCTGACGATCGCGTGCCTGCGCGCCCGTGCGCGTGCGCGCCGGGGCTGCTGAGTGGCCCTCAGACGGTCCGTCGGGCTGGTTAAGACATCGTCGGGGGCGTCTTTGCTGGCTGTGTGCTCGTCACGTCGGGTGTGCTCGTCACGTCGGGCTGGCGCAGGTACGAGGCGAGCGCCCAGATGATGAGGACGTCAATGCCGATGACCATGAGCGCCCACCACGGCGAGTACGGCAGCCAGGTGAAGTTGATGATCGCCGATATCACCGCGATGACTATGCCGGCCATGCGAGCCCAGGTCTGACCTCTCAGCAGGGCGATGCCGATTGCCAGCAACCCCAGCCCGACCAGCAGGTGAATCCAGCCCCAGAGTGTGAGGTCAAAGGCATAGATGTACTCCGGGAGGACCACAAGGTATTTGTCGTTCACAATGGCCGCGAGAGCCTCTAAGGCCTGGAAAGCCCCGCCCATGATCATGAGCACGCCGGCGAAGACGGCGGTGCCATGAGCCAAGGGACTGACAGGCTGGGTGTCTGCCATTGGTGTATCACCTCCAATTCTGGCTAGTCTGACTCGACTACAAATGGTGAATGGATACGCGCAGACTAGCGAGAAAATCGCGGTGTCGAAGCTGTTAGGAGGACGTGTCCTCGCTCCGCTGGCTCTCGCGCCCCCGGTACCAGCAACGCCCGCGGCTAGCCCATCAGCGCTAACTGCTGGCGTTCCGGGTTAGGGGATTTCATCCTGCTACGCGCACGGAGCATGTCGGCAGCGTCCATTCAACCCGGGCTGAAGAAACTTCTGGGCACGAGGTCCGCGTGAGGCCACCAGCGACCTCCGGCAAGTCGACCTAGCGGGCTTCCGGCCCAGACTCCGCGTCGAGTCGAGCTTCGGATGCGAGCTCTTCCTCCGCTTCCAGTTCAACATCGAGCTCGGCTTCGGCAATGGCGACATCGATCACAAAGCCGAGAGCGTCCGTGATCTTCCCAGCCGCGGACACCACTCGTGGCGTACCGACAATCGGGGCTATCGCGATCAAGAGACCTTGTACGTCCTCAACGGTCAGCCCCACTTCCGCGGATGGCTCTACATTCAACACATACGACGCAGCCGGAGCATCGATTGCCACCAGTGCAGCCAGCCGAACAAGCATGTGCTCGCGCGCGTCCAGCGTGGCCCGGGCCACCGACACAGCGGTGATCTCGGCAAGGGTGTTAAGTACGGGTTGATCTTCTGGCACGGTGCACCTGCTCTCATGTGATGTGGGGATGGACACGTACCGCAGTGGTACCGCCTGGGCAATCCTGTCAGCACCTGACGGCTCGCCACCACCCTTTGGGCTAAATGCGTTGGGTGTCGCGGCTCGCTCGACAAGGATTGCGGGTCTGACGGAATGTTATGGGGTAAGCCGAGAGCTGCACGACAAATCGCTGAGCGATTGGCTCGCCGCGTTGCTCAGACCCTGGGGACGATCTTGACCCGCGCCTCGTGCACCGCCTTGAGCCGCTCAGCCTCTTGCTGAGGATCTTGGTGTGGGATGGCGCGGATGAGGTAGTGCCGCCTGCCGTCTTTGTCGATCTTGCTTGGGTGCCGTCCGATGATGATCTTGTCGACCAGCATCTCGGTCAGCGCACGCCTGTCCCCAACCGACAGGTCCTCCCACGCCAGCGATGGGTCGGGCAGCTCCGGCATAGCCGCCTCGCTGGCGAGCCGCTTGTGCTCACGAGCTAGCTGATCATGTGCCGCGTCGATCTCCGTCACCTCGCGAAACGTCTTGGCGTCGACCTCCCCGCGCAGTTTCATCCGCAGTGCCTCGTTCTTCTGCTCCTGTAGATGGCGCATCTCGTCGGTGATTTCTCTAATGCGAGCCATTCTGTCGTCGACAGACTGGGCGATCTTGATCGCCTCCGGATTCCGCCACTGGTCGATGACGTAGCCCCCCACGTACGCCTCCAGCGGCTCAGCCACGATACGAACTCGCGCTGGGCAGACTGGGTTCTCATCCTTGCGGCAGCCGTAACCGCGACCCTGCCGAGGGGCGATCGCGGTCGTCATCTTCCCGCCGCATGACGCGCAGTAGACCACACCGACGAGCGCGTGGACACGCGGTCTGCCGAAATGCTCGCGACGTCGACTCGGGTCATCCAGAAGTCCGACTAACCGATCATGGGCGGCGCGGTCGATGATCGTGGGCCACGCCGCTTTTCCGACCACCTCGCCGTTGTACTCGCGCAGACCCGTAATCCTGGGCGAGATCAGCATTCGGCGCAGCGTCGACCCTACCCACCTACCGCCTCCGGGTTTCAGCTGTCTTCAATGCGCTCCCACAAAACGGTGGATGACGCACATCATGTTGGCGCGGCGGGTGAGGGAGCTACCGGTAGGTAGTTGACAAGCGGGAAAGCCGACGCACTCTCCCGGTAGGCGCGGCCGGGAGCACCCAGCCGTCGAGCAGTTGGAACCATTCGGCGTAGTCATGTCCGGTCGCGGACAGCAGCAGCGCCGAGGACGGCTTCTCCTTCAACAAGTAGGTCTTGAGTCCGTATTGCTCATGGACGGGCTCGTCTCTTTCGCAGCCGGCGCGGCCGCGCGACCTATGTCCGGTGACGGAAGGCCTAGCTTGCGCATGTCGTCCTTCGATTCAGTGTGCGATGATCAGCCTTCTCGCTAGATTCGGGACCTGGAGGTCACGTGATGCGGACCGACCAGTCGGGCAATGCTAGTGGGCGATCAAATCAGGCTCGGTCTGTCGAGGTCATCATTGTGGGCGCCGGCCTGTCCGGCATCGGAGCAGCTTGCCGGCTGCGACAGCGACTCCCTGAACTGGACTTCTTGATTTTGGAGTCGCGGGACGCGATTGGCGGTACCTGGGACCTCTTTCGCTACCCGGGCGTGCGCTCGGACTCCGATATGTACAGCTTCAGTTATCCCTTCCGGCCGTGGACCAAGCCCGGCGTCTTCGCATCGGGGCAAGAGATCCGCATTTATCTTTGTGACACGGCTGCCGAGTACGGGGTCAAGGGACACATCCGCTTCGGCTGCCGCGTCACGTCGGCTTCCTGGTCGAGCGGGAGTGCCACATGGACCGTCGAGGCACAGACGAACAAGGGGGACATTCGCTATAGCTGCGGCTTTCGCTATCTGTGCACTGGTTACTACGACTACGACACGAGCTATCAACCCGAGTTCTGCGGGTTTGCTGAGTTTTGCGGCTCTTTCGTAGTGCCGCAGTTCTGGCCAAGTGAGCTGAACTGTGCTGATCGGGATGTCGTGGTGATCGGCAGTGGAGCCACTTCGGTGACGTTGGTGCCTGCGCTCGCCGGAGCGTGCGCCCGGGTAACCATGCTTCAGCGCTCTCCCAGCTATATCGCTGCTGTGCCATCCGTCGAGTTGCGCCCATGGCTTGGCCGTTTGCTGCCCCCGCGCGCGGCGTATGGTCTTCGGCGGCTCGACTCCATCCTTCGACAACAGATTTTTTGGGAGTACTGTCGGCGCCGGCCGGCCCAAGCGACGAAGCTGCTCCGTGGGGGAGTTGCGAAGTGGATCGGCTGGCCGATGGTGGATCAGCACTTCACGCCGCGGTACCGGCCATGGGACCAGCGCCTCTGCGTAGCGCCCGATGGAGACCTCTTCAGCGCAATTCGGGCGGGAACCGTCACGGTCGTGACAGACCAGATCGATCGCATCGAATCTGACGGTATTCGGCTCGCGTCTGGTCGGAAGTTGCGCGCCGATATCATCGTCAGCGCGACGGGACTCGTCCTTAAACCCGCCGGCGGGATCGCTCTGCAAGTTGACAATCGACGCGTCGACCTGGGCCAAGTCATGACGTACCGGGGAATGATGCTCGAAGGGGTGCCGAACCTTGTCTACACGTTCGGATATGTGAACTCATCGTGGACGCTCCGCTCCGACATGATCGCTCGCTGGGTGTGCCGATTCCTGCGGTATCTGCGACGGCGCGGATTCGCAAGCGGAACGCCGTCCGCGAAATCAGTCAAGCCGGACAATGGGTTCTTGCCACTTAACTCCGGCTACATGGAGCGCGGCCTTGGGCTTTTTCCGCGGCAAGGTGCTCGGGATCCGTGGCGAATTCGGCAGAACTACTTCTTGGAGTCGATCTTGTTCCGATTTGCTCCACTCGGTCGGCAAATCGTCTGCACAAGACACCGCGAGCAACCCAGGTGAGCTGCCTCGATTCATTCCAAGGCGGCGATGGTGGAATGAACGAGCTATGTCCGTACCAGTTCTCTGGCGGCCTGGCGGTGGTGATAGAGGGCCGCGAGCGGCATCGGTGAGCAGTTAGCGAACCAGCTCGCCGTCCGGCGGAGCAACCTGCACCTCATCGACCGCGAGGTGGTGCAGCTGGCTGCAGTGGCCGACCGTATTGCACGTGACAACTCAGCGGTGAAAGTGCGGGCCGATATCGGGCAGCGTGACGCGTCGTGGGCGGTACTCGCCGACCCTGAAGGCAATGAGTTCTGCATCATTCGTGGACGGGTTCGGCCCGATTCTTAGGAGCCGGTGACATTGGACCACTCTCCCTTCCTCTTGATAGCGCTCCTTGCCGGCCGCGGCGGCGTCGCGTGGCAGCCTTCTTCGACAACGCTGAGGCCAGCGGCGCATGCCGAGGCCTGCACCTCGGTCGTGCCCGCCTCCGTTACTGCTCGAGGTAGGTGGCGAGGTTGGCGAGTGAAGAGGCGAGTCCGGCAGCGTGATCTTCGCGGAGATGCCGGCGGGACGGCGTCGGCGCGGATGTCTATGCGCGTCCCGGCCTCGACTGCGGTGACCTCCCAGGTCGTCGTCGTGGTGCCAGCGTGGGTCGGGTCGTCGGAAACGAAGTCGACCGCCGGCACCACCCGCACACCAGGGACGACGTCGACAAAGAGCTTCGACGATGTCCGAATCTGTGGTGGCCTCCCCGCGTGCACTCGAGACGTCCGCGTAGGTCAGCACGAGCCGGTACGACCCGGCCGGCCGCGCGTCGAATCGCTCGAATCTGCCGCTCATCCCGTCCGGTGGTAGCCAGCCGGAAGCGCCTCGGGATCAACGAGGGCCGCGAAGACACGGTGCAGCCGAGCGGCGATCATCCGCGATGCCGCGTCCGTCCGGCGGTGGGCATCGAGCCCGAGGTGGCCGAAGCGGCCCAGGCAGGCCGCCGCGCCACCGCGGAACTCTGCGCGACGTTCTGGTCGCGCCACCGCCGACGGGCTGCTCGACCGCGGGACCGACGCCGAGGCGCTGGCAGTCGCCACAGATGTCCTCATCTGTGCGGATACCGTTGTGCGCCTCAGGCGTATTCGAGGATGGACAGGGGCAGAGCACCGAGCTCTGATCACATAAGCCCTCGCCGCACTAGCCCGCCCGCGCGGATAAGCTCCGCGCCAAGCCGATAGCCCGCCCGACGCTCGGCCCGGCCTGCTCCCCACCACCGTCGTTCCTCGCGGCTCGAAGAGCTAGGTTGGGCGCGCGATTCGTCCAGCACAGACTGCAATCTCGCCACGGGCGCTGAAGGCCTCTTTCTTCGGCTCGCCGATTATGACATTGGGTAGATGTAGAAGCCTTCCCCAGATTCGACGCCCAGCTTGCCTTGATCAATGTAGTTGCGCTTGAGGTAGTTGGCCCAGGCTTGACGGTCCGGGCCTCCCGCACTGGCGACGGCGTATGCCGTACGTAGGCCAATAATGTCGAAGAGCTCGAAGGGCCCCTTCGGTGCACCGGTCGCGATGCGCCAAGTCGTGTCGATGGTGTTCGGCTCGGCAACCCCCCGAAGCAGCAAATCGGCTGCGGCCATCAGGAAAGGCCCGAGCAGAGAGTTGACGATGTAGCCGCGCTGCTCCTTATGCAATTCGATCGGAACCATGCCGATGTCTTTAGCAAACGCCAGGACCCGCTGGTACACACGCGGATCGGTGTTGGGCGAACTCATCACCTCGGCCATGTTGTTGACCCAGATGTGGTTGGCGAAGTGCAGCGCCAGAAAACGGTCTGGGCGACCAGTCGAATCCATTAACTCGCTCGGAACTAGGGTTGACGAGTTCGTCACGAAGACCGCCGCCGGTGGCGCTGACGCAGCAATCCGTGCGAAGACGTCCCGCTTTAGCTCCAGGCTCTCCGGCACCGCCTCGATCACCAGGTCTGCGCCCTGCACGGCCGATGCGAGCTGGGTGGTGAACCTGATGCGCTCGACAGTCTCCTGGGCGGCGGCCGCCGTGGCTCCTTCTACCTCTGTGGGGTAGACCGCGGCAATGCCTTTAAAACGCTGCCGAGCCTGCTTCAACGCAGCGTCGCTGACCTCATAGGTAGTGACTTCAAAACCGCGATAGGCGATTTGAAAGGAAATCTGAGCACCGAGGACGCCCGCCCCCAGCACCGTGACCTGATTGAACGACGAAGACATGTCCTCTCCTCTCGAGTGGATGGGCATGCCCGGCGATAGAACCACTCCCCCGCCCAAGCCGCAATGTCATCAGCTGTGGAACGACCTTATCGGCTCATATCTACGGAATGGGATGTCAACTCCAAGAAGCGCCCGCCGAGGGGTCGTCTCACGGGCTCAGCTCAGTGTGACTGACTCGGGCAGGCCGAAACAATTGTTCAGGTTGCCGCTCCTTGCGTCAGTAGGCCGAGCTGGCCGAGCATCCCGAGCTGGTCGATTACATGCCAGTGTTCGCGCAACTTACCGCCCGCGAGGCGGTAGATGTCGATGCCTGCAATGGTGAACGTTCGACCGGTCGCTGGGATGCCGGCGAAGTCGCCGACATGTGTGCCGGCGTTCGTCCAGCGGACAACGACTCGGTCGCCTTCGGCGATCAGGTCTTCGACGGTGAAGTGCGGTGCGAGGCCTGTGGTGATCATCGAGAATCGGTCTATTGCCCCTTCTCGGCCGGATCCTTGTCCGGGGAGCGGATCATGCTCTTGGTAGTCCGGAGCGATGAGGTCGGTAGCCTGCTCAACTCGTCTTTGGTTGATTAGGGTATACAGCTGACGTACGACGTCCTTGTTGCCAGCGGTGTCCATGATTTCCTCGCTTCGACGGCTTGTGTGATGAACCTGCATCTCATCGTCGTGCCGCACTGTGGTGCAGAACAGGAAAAGTAGGTCACCGAGTTGACCCAGAAGTAACATCCAAGTTGATGTCCCCGCTCGGGAGGCTGCTCCGACGCCACCGCGAGCAGGCGCGCCTAACGCAGGAGGAGCTCGCCGACCGCGCTGGCGTGAGTGCCCGCACGATTAGCGATATCGAGCGCGGTGTGCGCGCCCGGGCGTACGCCGACACGGCGACTCGGCTCAGCGTCGCGCTCGGTTTGACAGACACCGACCGAGCTACCTTCCTGGACGCCGCTCGCGGTCCGAACTCACTGGTCGGCGCCGACTACCGCGTTTCTCGCGTCCCGCGACCGATCACATCCTTGATCGATCGCGAGCGGGAGGTCAGCGAGCTGGTCACCGCCCTCGACGCCGACGAAAGGCGGCTGGTCAGCATCACCGGACTTGGCGGTGTGGGCAAGACCCGCCTCGCACTAGCGGTGGCCACCGAGCTCGAAGCCCCCTTCGAGGGTCGGGTGTATCACTTGCCGATCCCACCCACTCAAGATCCGGGACTGTTGATTGCCGCCCTGGCACGGTGCATCGGGGTTCCGGAACGTGGTTCGCCTGCAGCCTTCGCCGAGCATCTGGCCGGCAGACGCACGCTGGTTGTCCTCGACCCGCTCGAGCACGTGCTGCCGGCGATCGCAGATCTCGAGACGCTGCTTATGACCGTCCCGGAGCTGCGAATCCTTGCCGCCAGTCGCGAACGCCTACACGTCGCCGGGGAATACGAGCTGGCCTTGGAGCCGCTGCCGCTTCCCACTGCGTCCCAGCCGGAGTGGTTCAGGGTGCCGGCCGCCGCATTGTTTCTCGAACGCGCTCAGGCGCTCCGGCCGAATCTGAACCTTAGCCCTGAGATCGTCATCGACATCTGCCGTCGGGTAAGCGGCCTGCCCCTAGCGCTCGAACTCGTCGCGGCGCGCGTCGGGCATCTACCGCTGACCGCGCTGCGTGACCGCCTGGCGACGAACCTGGATGACCTCACCTACAGCAGGAGGGATTCGTCCGAGCGGCATCGATCAATGCAGCGAACGCTCGCCTGGAGCACAGAGTCATTGAACGCTGACGAGGCGCTCCTCCTCCGGGTGGCGGCACTATTCCCCGGTGGCCTACGCCTCGACGCCGGGCAGGCAATGTCTGAACCCGGTCTAGACATCATCGCCGTGATCAGCGCACTGGTCGACAAAAGCCTGCTGTTCCTTGATCGATCGTCGGAAGACGCTACCGTTCCGCGCTGGCAGATGCTCGATGTCGTCCGGCAGTTTGTGCAGGCGCGGTCCGGGCCGGGCGTCCAGTCAAGACTTCGCACCGCCTTCCTGCAGTTCTACCTTCGGCTGCTCGCCGAGCTGGCGAAGGACGTGGGCCGAGAGGAGTGGTACAGCGCACTGGCCGCAGAGGATGCCAACCTTAAGATGGCGCTCGCCTGGGCAGCAGACGACGGGGACGCGGAGATACTGCTCCGGCTGTGCGGCGGCGTGTGGCAGTTCTGGCAGGCGCGAGGGGAGTTAACGGAGGGACGGCGATGGCTGGACACTGGCCTGTCCCTTCGACCCTCGGCCAGCGACGCGACGACCATGACCGCGCTGTGGGGTATCGGCTGGCTGGCATACCACCAAGCTGATGAGGCGGCCACCGAGGAAGCTGCCATTCAGCTAGCAAACCTGGCCAAGCGACACCAAGACGACCGGGCACACCGCAACGCCTTGACATTACGCGGCATGGTCGCAATCTCCCGCGATGACGGCGGGCAAGCAGTCAAGCTGCTCGAGGATGCGCTCAGCCTCGCCCGAAAAGGTGGCGAGCGCTGGCTCCTCGCGACCTCCCAGCTCAACCTCGGGCTTGCGCACCTGTGCATCGGGGACACCGATAGCGCTCGGGCCGCAATCGGAGACGCGCTCCGGGCGTACGAGGAAATAGGCGACCAGCGCTTTCACGCACGCTGCCTCGGCTACCTCGGACACGCTGCGCTCATCGACCGCGACACCAACCGAGCCAGCGCCCTCCTCCGCAGCAGCCTCACGACATTTCGTCACCTCGCCGAATCGGGAGGGACCGCGGAAGGTCTGATCGGGCTAGCGGCCGTCCAGGCGCTACACGGCAATGCGACGCGGGCCGCGATGCTTGCCGGCGCAGCCGAGCGGCTCCGGAATAGCTACGCCGGCCGCCAGTTGCCCCTCGATGAGCGAGTCTCCGGCCGATACCTTGCCGTCGCCGAGGACCTCCTCGGGCCCCAGGAGTGGTCCCAAGGGTGGGCCAAGGGACGGGAACTACCACTGGACTCGGCGATTGAGCTCGCGCTTGACTAAAACTTAAGGCTCGCAGCAGCGCCTGAACCCGAGCGCAGTACCAGTTGGGAGCCAGTGATCATGTCAGCCGGGGGCTTCGACTAATCCGGCATGCCCCAATTGGCAGCGATCGATGGAGGGTCGGCTTCTGCACAGCGGCCCCACGTTGGGACTGGTGTGATCAATGAGTTGGTGATCAAGCTGGGAGAATGCGCTCGTCGTCGGGTATGTGACAGCAGCCCTGCGCTGATCTTCGACCGGCGGCATGGTTGTCGGTCCTGCCGTACCAAGCGGACCGTGACAATGTCGGACGCGACGCGGGAGACTGCCACCAGGGCGCGCAGACGGCCCGGGCCGCCCACGCGCCTGCCTGCGACGAAAGGACCTGCCGTGACGACCAAGAGTGACTTCTCGGAGGAGGAGTGGAGCCGGATCGTGCGGGCGCCGCTCGTC
>Ga0075435_100001102_pt1 | contig 17190 bp, 9 predicted proteins | sample RhiMethybrSRZTD4_FD_75302 | JGI IMG/M metagenome (GOLD analysis project Ga0075435, IMG submission 75302) | Populus rhizosphere microbial communities from Tennessee, USA - Rhizosphere MetaG P. TD hybrid SRZTD4 | ecosystem: Host-associated > Plants > Roots > Rhizosphere > Soil | place: USA...
TGAATCGCGTACAGCACGTGGCCGTTGTCGAGCCACTCCGCCTGATCGTCGACGAACCGCGTTTCCGATGCGAGCGGCCGCGCGCTCATCGTCGCGAGATCCATGACGTAGAAGCGCCAGGCATTCGCGGCGGTGCCGACGCGGCGTTTGAACACGAGCAGGCGATCGTCCGGCGACACCGACGGACACTCGACGTTCTCGGCGAGCACCGTCAGCTTGCGGAGCGCGAGGTCGCCCTTGAGCAGATAGGTCTTGCCGCCGGTTCCGAGCGACGCGTAGAAGACGTTGCTGTCGCGGGTGAACGTCACGCCCCAGAAATTGAAGTCGGACGCCTTGAAGCGCGCGCCGTTGCGCCACGTCGTGAACTGCTCGAGCTCGCCGAGCGGATCGCCGCTCGCCATGTCGACGAGCATCGTCTGCGTCGAGAAACCGCCGGCCGCGTAGGCGTGGCCGGTGAGAAAGATGGTGAACGCGCCGACGCGGCCGTCACGCGAGATGCGGCTGCGGCTCGGGCTGCCATCCAGCTTGATCGAACCCGTCGGCGTGAAGCTCTTGTCGAACAGGACCGCCTTGTAGGTCGTGAACATGCCGCGATCCGCCTGCAGGCAGATGCCGCGTCCGGCGCCGAACGAGACGCGCTCGCAGCGGAGGCCGGCGCTGACGCCCGCGTCCGTGCGTTCGAGCGACGCAACCTTCGTCACGTTGTAGTTCGCGTCCACGCCGGTGTGGCGGAAGACGAGGTGCGGCGACGCCGTGATGCTCGCCATCGCCGCCGGCGACGGCGTCGACGGCGCCGCCTCGCGAGCCAGACGCGCGCCCGCGCTCGCCGCAGTGACGACGACGACGCAGGTCGCGGCGAACAATGATGCGGTGGCGAAGCGGCGGCGGCCGAACAGCGAGAGCCGTCCGACGAAGTCGCGAACCTGCAGCGCGATCACACTCAGGAGCGGCAGGACGAACAGGAGGAAGCTGACCTGCCGGCCGTACTGGCCTTCAGGCCCGTACGGCTCGCTTGCGGTATGGAGCACCTCGCTCCACGGCAGGACGCGCGCCTCGGCCGATTCGTGAAACGCGTAGACGACGCCCTGCAGGAAAAACACCGCCGCGAACGCCAGCGTGGCGCGGCGGACCGTGTCCATCGACAGCCAACGCGCAATCACCGCCCAGGCGAGCGCGGCGAGTGCCGACGCCAGCACCGCCGAACCGACCGCGATGGTCGCGTCGAGCGATCGCAACTCGACGAGCGACGCCCACAGCACGATCTCGATCTCCATCGTCTGGCGCACGAGAACGAGCGTCAGCGCCGCGACGACTGCGAGAAGCGGCGCGCGAAGCGTGCCGGTTCGAACGCGCCGCGCAAACCAGAACGTGAGCACGACGGTGGAAACCGCCAGCGACGCTTCGATTCCAGCCTGGTGCGTGGCGTTCTGAAAGAGATATCCGGCGGGGACCGTGAGGAGCGCGGCTGCGAGCATCGCCCACCGCGCGGAGGCGATCAGGCCGGTCTGCCGTGCGCTGCGCGCGTACGCGAGAAACGCAGCGATCGGCATGAATGCCTGGAAACCCTGAGACAGAGTCCGGACGAACAGTTCCTGCATATGGGGGACGGGGGGCTCCCTGCACTCGAGCAAAGCCGCTGCCGCGCTCGAGCGGACGGGAAATCCTCGACTTCCTCGCGTTCCTTGGGGGTTTCCGCCTGTTGACCCCGATACGATACCCGCCGATGAGATTCCCGAGAATGGGACTAAAGTCTGACCAGAGGCAGACTTCCCGGCCGATCGGCATTATGACTTGAACCGCCGGGAGTCAATACCGTAATTGCGAACCTTGTAATTGATGATGCGCTCAGTCGTATCGAGCATTCGCGCCGCCTTGGCGCGGTTGCCCCTGGCGGTCTTCAACGCGTCCTGAATCAGATCCTTCTCGTAAGCCGACACCGCTTCCTTCAATGACACACGGGTGACGGTGCCGGAGGCCTCGGCCGTCTGCAGCGACGGCGGCAGATGGTGGCCGTGAATGACCTCGCCATCGCAGGTGACGACGGCGCGCTCGAGCGTGTTCTCCAGCTCGCGCACGTTGCCCGGCCAGTGGTAGCTGGCGAGCATGTCGATGGCCGGCGTCGAGATGCGCTTGATGCTGCGCTGGTGCTCGCGGGCGAACTTCTCGAGGAAATGATCGACCAGCAGCAGCAAATCGGCCTTCCGCTCGCGCAGCGGCGGCACGAACATCGTGAACACGTTGAGCCGGTAGTAGAGATCCTCGCGGAACGTGCTCGCAGCGATCGCCTTCTCCAGGTCCTTGTTGGTCGCGGCGATCAACCGCACGTTGGCCTTGACCGTCTCGGTGCCGCCGACGCGCTCGAACTCCTTCTGCTGGAGGACGCGCAGCAGCTTCACCTGCGTCGCGAGGTTGATGTCGCCGATCTCGTCGAGGAACAGCGTGCCACCCTCGGCCAGCTCGAAGCGTCCTTTCTTGCGCGCTTCGGCGCCAGTGAACGCGCCTTTCTCGTGGCCGAAGAGCTCCGACTCGATCAGGCTCTCGGGCAGCGCCGCGCAGCTGACTTTCACGAACGGTTTCTTGGCGCGGAGCGAGCTGTAATGGATCGCGTGCGCGATCAATTCCTTGCCCGTGCCCGACTCGCCGCGGATGAGGACGGTCGTGTTCGTGCCGGCCACCTGGGTGACCTGCTCGTAGATTTCGCGCATCGGGCCGTTGCCGCCGACCAGATTCGAGAAGTCGTAGCGCTCGCGCAGCTCCTGGCGCAGGTGCGCGTTCTCGTCGACGAGCCGCCGCTTGTCCTCTTCGATCAGGCGCTGCACTTTGAGCGCCTGCGCGATCATCGAGGCGACCACGCCGAGGAACTTGGCGCTGCGATCGAAGTCGCGATCCGGCTTGAAGCGGAGATCGATCGCCAGCGCTCCGACGGCGCGGCGATTGAGGACGATCGGCACGCACACGAAGCTCAACTCCTGGTGCGCGAGCTCGGGACGGCGAGCGGCGCGGTGCAGGAAGGCGGGCTCGCGGCTGACGCGCGGGACGACGACCGGCCGGGCGCTCTGGACGACGCGGCCGGTGATCCCTTCACCGATGCGGTAGCTGACGCGCGCGGCGCCGTCGGGCAGGCCGTCCGACGCTTCGACGCGGAGATCGCCGTCGGCGTGGAGCAGCGAGACGATGCCGCGGACGGCGCCGTGGTGGCGGGCGAGGATTTCGAGGACGCGATGCAGCGACGCTTTCAGGTTCAGCGTGCCACTCAGCGCCTGGCTGACTTCGAGCAGCGTCGACAGGCGGCGCGTCTCGCGTGCGTGGGCATCGCGGTTCCGATCGCCTGGCGACATCCCCGTCGTCTTCGCTTTCACAGCAGACATTTTTGTCGCGATTGTGTTCGAGTGCAACCCCGGCGCCCTCCCCTGAATCCTACGTTCCTGTTCGACACCGATTGACGTCCTACACGATTGTTGGAATCGGCGCCGCTCCCGCTCGCCGCCTCGCGAAAACCGGCCTGATTTCGCGTGTACGGAAGCTGCGGTTCGCGGTCTGCATCTTGCTCTCCAGCGGGCATGGCGGCGGCGCGGAGGGGCGAGGGTGGCGTTCGGGTTCTCGGAATACTCCTCGCAGCCATCGCGATCGCGGGCCGGCTTGTCTGTGCGGATGACGGGTGGAGTCCTCCGCGTGTGCGGCCCGAATCGGCGGCCCAAGAACTCGTCGCCCTCGCCATCGCCCGCTCGCCGACCATCCGCGCGATGATCGATCGGATCGAGCGCTCGGACGTCGTGGTGTACATCCGGTATCGGGCGTTTCCAGACAGTCTGCTCAACGGTCACATCGGCGTGCTGTCCACCGTCGCGGGGCGGCGGTACCTCGTCGTCGAAATCGCGTGCGGCCGCAACTGGGTCGACCAGATCGCGACGCTCGGCCACGAGCTGCATCACGCGCTGGAAATCGCCGATCACCCGTCGATCGTCGATACCCGGACGCTCGCCGCGTTCTACGAGCGGTTCGGCGTCCGCACCAGCGGGTTCGGCGGCGTGGGCTCGACGTTCGAGACGGCCGGCGCCCGACAGACCGGACAACAGGTCCGGCGCGAAACGTTCTCGAAAAGCGTCAGAACGACTGAAGAGAAGTGAGGAATGCGATGGACCTCGAGACGATCATCCGTCGGGTGCGGAACGAATTTCACGAGATGCCGGGACTCCGCCTGACGCCCGCGCAAGCGACGCGGTTGTGGGGACTGGAGCGCGACACGTGCAGAATCGTGATCGACACCCTGGTCGCGGCGGCATTCCTCCGCTGGACGCCGGCCGGGTTGGTGACGCGGGCTGAAGGGTAGGCCGAGCGTCGATTACACTGGAGGGCATGACACTCCGCGGAACCCTCGTCCCTGTCTTGTTTGTCATGCTCGTCGTTCCTGCCGTCGCGGTGGCGCAGACGGATCGCGGCGCGAGCGCCGGAGCCAGCGCGTCGGCCACGAACATGGATTCGCACACGGCGTGGTCGTTCTCAGGATCGTTCGAATACCGGTTCAATCGCGTCGCTGGATTCGAGATCGAGGCGACCGCCGTTCCGTCGATGGAGTCGGATTTTCCCGGCGTCAGCATCCTGACGTCGTCCGCCAGCGGATTCGTGAGCCCGACGGTGACCTCGCTGACCTCGTCGACCGCGAGGAGTCTGGTCCTTCCGACGATCTTTCCGCAGCCGCGCTTCGAAAACCAGCGCAGCCGCACCGTCATCTTCACCAACAACATCCGCGTGCACATTCCGACGACAGCGGATCGCATCGATCCGTATTTCGTCGCCGGCGGCGGCGTCGCGAACGTCCGCCACACCGCCGACTTCGTGTCGACGCCGATCATCTTTTCGTTCGGAGATCTGCTGCCCGCCGGGTCGACGCCAATCACTCAGCTGCTGCCGAACCGCACGATCACGGAGCCGCTCCGCTCGTCATCCACGTCGCTCGCCCTCACGGTCGGCGGCGGCGCCGCCGTTCGCGTCTGGTCACGCGCGTGGATCGAAGCCGATCTGCGGATGTTCAGGCTGCTGGGGAGCGAAGATCAAAACGTCGGTCGATTCGGAGTCGGTCTGAGATACCGATTCTGAGATGCGGTCGCGCAACCCTTTAGGACCTCATCGCGGCGGTTGGCAGGCCTGCAGGCCTGCGCGACCCGGGCCGGCTTCAGCCTCGCTTCGGGCGATAAACGTGCGTCGCCTGGCCGAAGAACACTTCCGCTGATTCCATCAACGTCTCGGTCAGTGTCGGGTGCGGGTGGATGGTCAGCTTGAGGTCGGTGGCGGTCGCGCCCATTTCGATCGCGAGCACGCCTTCGGCGATCAGCTCGCCCGCGCCGGAACCGACGAGGCCGACGCCGAGCAGCCGTTCGCTCTCGGGATCGAGGATCAGTTTCGTCAATCCGTCCGTGCGATCGAGCGTGGCTGCGCGGCCCGAGGCGCCCCACGGGAACTTGGCGATTGTGATCTTCCGGTTCTCTTTCGCGGCCTGTGTTTCGGTCAGGCCGGCCCAGGCCAGTTCCGGATCGGTGAAGACGACGGCGGGAATCGCCCGCGGCGTGAACGCGACGTTCTCGCCGGCGATCACCTCGACCGCGACGCGCCCTTCGTGCGACGCCTTGTGCGCCAGCATCGGCTCGCCGACGACATCGCCGATCGCGAAGATCGTCGGCTCGTGCGTCCGCCGCTGCTCGTCGATCATGATGAAGCCGCGCTGATCGACCTGCACCTGCGTCTTCTCGAGACCCGGAATCTTCGAGTTCGGCTGCCGCCCGACCGCGACCAGCACGCGATCGAAGAGCTGCTCCTTCGGATCGACTTCACCTTCGAAGCTCACGCGGATGCCGTTGCTCTCCGGCTTCATCTGCGTGACCTTCGTGTTCAGCAGCACGCTCTTCATCGTGTGCGTGATGCGCTTGGCGAGCACGTCCACGAGATCGCGGTCCGCGCCGGGCAGGAGTCCCGGCGTCATCTCGACGACAGTCACCGCGCTGCCGAGTTCCGCATAGACGGTGCCGAGCTCGAGGCCGATATAGCCGCCGCCGACGACGAGGAGCGATTTGGGGATGTCGGGGAGATCGAGCGCGGCCGTCGAATCCATCACGCGCGGGTCGTTGACCTTCAGCGTCGGCGGAATGGCGGGAAGCGATCCGGTCGCGAGAATCGCGTGCTCGAACTGGAGCTGTTCCTCTTTTCCGTCCGTCAGCTTGAGGGTCAGGCGATGCGCATCGACGATCTCGGCGAGCCCCTGCAGGTACTGCACCTTGCGGTACTTGACCAGCTGTCCCGTGCCGCTCGTGTTCTTCTTGACGACCTTGTCCTTGAACGCGCGCAGCTTGGCGAGGTCGATCTTCGGCTCGCCGAAGTCCACGCCCCAGTCGCTCGCATGCCGCGCCTCGTCCACGAGCTTGGCGACGTGCAGCAGCGCCTTCGACGGGATGCATCCGCGGTAGACGCACACGCCGCCGGGATTCGGTTCGGGATCGACCAGCGCCGTGGAGAGGCCGAGGTCCGCGGCGAGAAACGCGGCCGCGTACCCGCCTGGACCGCCTCCGACGACGACGACCTGGACGGAAATCATCCCTGCAGCGCGAGCAGGAACGGCTGCTCGAGCGCTTCGGCGACCCAGCGGAGGAAGCGGATCCCGTCGGCGCCGTCGATCACGCGGTGGTCGTACGAGAGCGACAGCGGGAGCATCAGGCGAGGCACGAACTGAGTGTTGTCGAATTTCGGCTGCATCGAGGCGCGCGAGATGCCGAGAATCGCGACTTCCGGCGCGTTGACGATCGGCGTGAAGTAGGTGCCGCCGATGCCGCCGAGGTTCGAGATGCTGAAGCAGCCGCCCTGCATCTCTTCGAGCGAGATCTTGCGGTTGCGCGCCTTCTCCGACAGCTGCGCGAGCTCGACCGACAACTGGATGATGTTCTTCTGATCGGCATTGCGGATGACCGGCACCAGCAGCCCGCGATCCGTATCCACCGCGATGCCGATGTTCACGTACTTCTTGAAGACGATCTCGCCGGCGGCCATGTCGACCGACGCATTGAACTGCGGATAGCGCCGCAGCGCCGCCGCCACCACTTTGACCGCGATCGCGGTCACCGTCAGGTTGCCGCCCGCGGCTTCGACTTCCTTCGCGTGCTTCTTGCGCAACTCCTCGAGCGCGGTGATGTCGGCGAGATCGCACTGCGTGACGTGCGGCACCGTCGCCCAGGCGGCGCTGAGGTGTTCGGCGGTCTTGCGCCGCACGGCGCGCATCGGCTGCCGTTCGACCTCGCCCCATCGTGCGAAGTCGGGAAGCGGCACGGCGCTCGCCGGCGCGCCGCTGCGCGTCGCGCCCACCATCCGCTTCGCGTACGCCTTCACATCGTCGATGGAGATGCGTCCGCCGGGGCCGTTGCCGGGAACCTCGCTGATGTCGACGCCGAGCTCGCGCGCCATGCGCCGCACCGACGGCGCGGCCGGCGCCGGCGGCTGCTCCGGCGCTTCGGGCGCAGCCGGTTCCGCGCTCACGCGCGCGCCGCTTTTGATATCGACGACTTTGCGCTCGGATCGCTCGGCCTTCGCCACTGACGGTGCCGTCCGATCGCGATCCTCGTCCGGCTCCGCGTTTTGATTTCTCTGCGGTTTGGCGCCGGGCTTGTCAGCGGCCGCGTCGCGCTTCGCGCCCTGAACGTGCTGTTCGAGCCCCGGTTCGCCGGCGGGAACCTTCGCGGCGGTGTTTGCGGCGGCCGGTTCTTCGTCCTCCGCTTCTTCGTCTTCAGGCTCCTCCACCTTGGTCTGTTGACGCCCGCCGCCGTTGCCCTTCGGTTGCTTCGCCGCAGCTTCCTTGCTGTCTGCCTTGGCTTCGGCTTTCTCGGCGGGCTTCTCGTCCGACGCGCCGGCGCCATCGTCGACGCTCAAGATCGCCTGGCCGACCTTCACCTTGTCGCCGGCCTTGACCTTGACTTCCTTCACCTGACCGGCGACCGACGAAGGCACTTCGATGGTCGCCTTGTCGGTTTCGAGCTCGAGGACCGGTTGATCCTTCGCGAGCGTGTCGCCCGGTTTCACGAGCACGCGCAGCACGTCGCCAGCGGCGATGTTTTCTCCGAGCTCTGGGAGGGTGAAGTCAGTAGCCACGTAAGTCTTGACCTCGGTCTCGTCGACGGACGTTGCCGTCGTCAATCACGAAACTACGAAACCACGAAACCGCGAAACCGCGAAACACAGAAAATGGTTTCTCTTTTTTCGTGGTTTCGTGGTTCCTGGTTTCGTGTGGTGCGCACGCCTGCCCCGCCGAGATACTCATCACGAAATCGCCGGATTGACCTTCTCAGGATTGATGTTGTGCGCTTTGATCGCCTGCTGCACGACGGCGGGATCGAGCTTGCCGTCGCGCGCCAGCGCCGCGAGCGTGGCGACGATGACGTAGCGGTAGTCCACTTCGAAGAACTCGCGCAGGCTCGCGCGGCTCTCACTCCTCCCGAAGCCGTCAGTGCCGAGCGCGACGAGACGCCGCGGCATCCAGCGGTCGATCGAATCGGGCATCGCCTTCACGTAGTCCGACGCCGCGACGAACACGCCCGGCGCCTCCTGGAGCTGCTGCGTCACGTATGGCACGCGCGGCGCCTCGCCGGGATGCAGCATGTTCCACCGCTCCGCGGCGTGACCGTCGCGATACAGCTCGCTGTAGCTGGTGACGCTCCAGACGTCCGCGCCAACGTTGTATTTCGACTCGAGGATCTCCTGAGCCTTGACGACTTCGGGGAGAATCGCGCCGCTCCCGAACAGCTGCGCGCGCCTCGGCGAATCGGGCATCGACGTGGCGCGGAAGCGATACAGGCCCTTCAGAATGCCTTCGCGCGATCCCGGCGGCATCAGCGGCATCGCGTACTGCTCGTTCATCACCGTCAGGTAGTAGAAGATGCTTTCCTGATCGACGTACATCCGGCGGATGCCTTCTTCGATGATCACCGCGATCTCGTACGCGAACGCCGGGTCGTAGGCGATGCAGTTGGGATAGGCCATCGCGAACAGATGCGTGTGACCGTCCTGATGCTGCAGCCCTTCGCCCGCCAGCGTGGTTCGCCCCGATGTGCCGCCGAGCATGAACCCGCGCGTCCGCGCGTCGCCGGCCGCCCAAATCAGATCCCCGATCCGCTGGAAGCCGAACATCGAGTAGTAGATGAAAAATGGAATCGTGTTGACGCCGTGCGTCGCGTACGCCGTCCCGGCTGCGACGAACGACGACATCGAACCCGCTTCCGTGATCCCTTCCTCGAGGATCTGACCGTCCGACGCCTCCTTGTAATACAGGAGCGTATCCATGTCGACCGGCTCGTAGGTCTGGCCGACGTGCGAGTAGATGCCGACCTGCCGGAACAGCGCCTCCATGCCGAAGGTACGCGCCTCGTCCGGGACGATGGGGACGATGAGCCGCCCGAGCTCCTTGTCGCGCAGCAGCTTCGACAACATCCGCACGAACACCATCGTCGTCGACGCCTTGCGCCCTTCGGTGCCGTGGTAGAACTCCTCGAACAGCTCGTGCGATGCCGGCGTGAGCGGCTCGCTGCGAACCTTGCGCCTCGGCACGTAGCCGCCGAGCGCGCGGCGCCGCTCGCGCATGTATTTCATTTCGAGCGTGTCGTCCGCCGGCCGGTAGAACGGCGTCTTGGCGACGTCCGCGTCGGCGATCGGAATGCCGAAGCGCGTGCGGAAGGCCCGCAGCTCGTCTTCGTTCATCTTCTTCTGCTGATGCGTGATGTTCTTGCCTTCGCCTGCTTCGCCGAGGCCGTAGCCCTTGATCGTGCGCGCCAGGATCACGGTCGGAGCGCCTTTGTGCTCGACCGCCGCCTTGTACGCGTTGTAGACCTTGATCGGATCGTGGCCGCCGAGCGTCATCTTCTTCAGCTGATCGTCGGTGAGGTGCTTGACCATGTCGAGCAGCCGTGGGTCGGCGCCCCAGAAGTGCTCACGCAGGTACTCACCTGATTCGACGGCGTACTTCTGCCACTGCCCGTCGACGACCTCGCCCATCCGCTTGACGAGCAGACCTTCGCGATCCTTGGCGAGCAGCGGATCCCACTCGCGGCCCCACAGGACCTTGATCACGTTCCAGCCGGCGCCGCGGAACGCGGCTTCGAGCTCCTGAATGATCTGGCCGTTGCCGCGGACCGGGCCGTCGAGCCGCTGCAGGTTGCAGTTGATCACGAAGATCAGGTTGTCGAGCTTCTCCCGCGACGGCAGCGTGATGGCGCCGAGCGACTCCGGTTCGTCGGTCTCGCCGTCGCCGAGAAACGCCCAGACCTTCGAGTCCGACTGTGGCTTGAGTCCGCGATCTTCGAGATAGCGAACGAAGCGCGCCTGATAGATCGCCATGATTGGGCCGAGGCCCATCGACACCGTCGGGTATTCCCAGAAGTCGGGCATCAGCCACGGATGGGGGTACGACGACAGGCCGCCGCCGGGCTTCAACTCGCGGCGGAAGTTTTCGAGATGCCATTCGTCGATGCGCCCTTCGAGGTACGCGCGCGCGTAGATGCCCGGCGCCGCGTGGCCCTGAAAGAAGATGATGTCGCCGTCGCCACTCTCATGGCCGCGGAAGAAATGGTTGAAACCGACCTCGTAGAGCGTCGCGGCGGACGCGAAGGTCGAGATGTGGCCGCCGATGCCCTCTTCCGCCTTGTTCGCGCGCACGACCATCGCCGCGGCGTTCCAGCGGACGAGGCTCTTGATGCGCCGCTCGATGTCGGGGCTCCCCGGCATCAGCGCCTGTTCCTCGGCGGGAAGCGTGTTGATGTAAGGCGTGTTCGCCGTGAATGGCAGCTTGACGCCGTTCTGCTTGGCGTGAATCGTCAACTCGCGCAGCAGCCGCGCGACCTTGGTGGGTCCGCCGCTCTGCAGCACGTAGTCCAGAGAGTCGAGCCACTCCCGGGTTTCGACGCTGTCCAGCTCCGCCGATTCTTTGGGGGCGATGTATCTCATAAGATAAGGTTGACCAACCACTTATTCTAACCCTCGGCGGCCGTGCGTGCACGGCCGGCCAAGGAAGCAGCCAAAGATGCACCGACTGTTGCTCGCCTTTACGTTCGTCGCACTGCCGCTTGCGACCGTCATCACCCTCGCGCAAGCGCCATCTCCGTCCCAATCGGGACTGCAGCTCGACGCGATGGATCGCACGGCAGATCCGTGCGTCGACTTCTACCAGTTCGCGTGCGGCGCCTGGACCGCGAAGAACCCGGTTCCCGCCGATCGCGCGACCTGGGGCCGCTTCGACGAGCTGCAGGAGCGCAACAACGACACGCTGCACAGGATTCTCGAGGATGCCGCCGCCGGCAAGGATGCCGAGCAGAAAAAGATCGGCGACTACTACGCGTCGTGCATGGACGAAGCGGGGATCAACAGCAAGGGGCCTGCGCCGCTCCGTCCGCTGGTGAGCAAGATCGATGCGCTGTCGAGCGCCGCCGACCTGGCGCCGCTCGTTGCCGAGCTGCACACGATCGGCGTCAACGTGTTCTTCAGCTTCGGCTCGATCGCCGACTTCAAGGACGCGTCGGTGGAAATGGCCATCGCCGATCAGGGTGGACTCGGCCTGCCCGATCGCGATTACTACCTGCGCGACGATCCGAAGTCGGTCGAGATCCGGAAAGAGTACGCCGAACACATCGGGCGGATCGCGAAGCTGGTCGGCGCCTCGGCGGACGGCGTGGCGACGATTCCGGACATCGTGCTGACGTTCGAGACCGCGCTCGCGAAGAGCGCGCTCGACAACGTGTCCCGACGCGACCCGAACAAGATTTACCACAAGCTCACGGCCGCCGAACTGCAGACGCTGACGCCGAACTTCGAGTGGCCGCGATACTTCAGCGGCATCGGCGCGCCGCCGATCTACGCGCTCAACGTCACCGAGCCCGACTTCTTCAAGAACCTGGGCCAGCTGCTCGTGTCGACGCCAATCGTCAGGATCAAGCATTACCTGAAGTGGCAGCTGATTCATGCGTCGGCGCCGATGCTGCCGACCGCGTTCGTCGAGGAGAACTTCAAGTTCTACGGCACGGTCCTGACGGGTGCGAAGGAGCTGCGTCCGCGCTGGAAGCGCTGCGTGCAGTACACCGACGGCGATCTCGGCGAGGAGCTCGGCAAAGCTTTCGTCAAGGAGACGTTCGGTCCGCAGGCCAAGGCCGACACGCTCAAGATGGTCCACGAAGTCGAGTCGGCGCTCGAGAAGGACATCAACGAGCTCACATGGATGACCGACACGACGAAGAAAGAGGCGCTGGTCAAGCTGCGCGCGGTCGCCGACAAGATTGGCTACCCCGATCGCTGGCGCGACTACAGCGCGCTGACCATCATCCGCGGCGATGCGCTCGGGAATTCGCAGCGCGCCAATGCGTTCGAGTTCCATCGCCAGTTGAACAAGATCGGCAAGCCCGTCGACAAATCGCAGTGGAGCATGACGCCGCCGACCGTCAACGCGTACTACAACCCGCTCGAGAACAACATCAACTTCCCCGCCGGCATCCTGCAGCCGCCGTTCTACAGCGCCAAGGCCGATCGTGCGGTGAACTTCGGCGGCTCGGGCGCGGTGATTGGCCACGAGCTGACGCATGGCTTCGACGACCAGGGCCGTCAGTTCGACGCGCGCGGCAACTTGAAGGATTGGTGGACGGCGGCCGATGCCAAGGCGTTCGTCGATCGCACACAATGCTTCGTCGACGAATACGCGCAGTTCACCGCGGTCGACGAGGTGAAGGTGAACGGCAAGCTGACGCTCGGCGAGAACGTCGCGGACAACGGCGGTCTGCGGTTGTCGCTGATGGCGTATCTCGCGACGACGTCCGCCGAGGGGCCCAAGCCGATCGACGGGTTCACGCCGGAGCAGCGCCTGTTTCTCGGCTGGGGCCAGGTGTGGTGCGAGAACCGCCGCCCCGAAGCGCTCCGCCTGATGGCGCAGACCAACCCGCACTCGCCCGGCCGCTACCGCGTCAACGGCGTCGTCTCGAACATGCCGGAATTCCAGAAGGCGTTCTCGTGCAAGCCCGACGCGCCGATGGTGCGACAGACGCAATGCCGAGTCTGGTGAAAATTCGCGCGGACATCGTCAATTGCGAACGATGTCCGCGCTTACGGAATTACTGCGCGCAGATTGCGCGTGAGAAGCGGCGGGCATATCGCGACGAGATCTACTGGGGCAGACCTGTACCGGGGTTCGGCGATCCGCGCGCGCGGCTGTTGATCGTGGGACTCGCGCCAGCCGCGCACGGCGCCAATCGCACGGGGCGCGTGTTCACCGGCGACGGCGCCGGCGGCTCCGGCGATTTCCTGATGTCGGCCCTGCATCGCGCCGGCTTCGCGAACATCCCGACATCGCGGCATCCCGGCGATGGATTGAGACTGCGCGACGCGTTCATCGCCGCGGCGGTGCGCTGCGCGCCGCCGGACAACAAGCCGACGCCTGAGGAAATCGCGCGCTGCCTGCCGCATCTCGACGCCGAGATCGCCGCGCTGCCGCGCATCCGCGTCATCGTCGCGCTCGGCAAGATCGGGTTCGACGCCTACCTGCGGCTGCTGAAGCACCGCGGCGCCGAGATCCGGCCGCGTCCCGAGTTCGCTCACGCGCTCGCTCACGATCTGCCGAACGGGCAGCTGCTGATCGGCTGCTACCATCCAAGCCGGCAGAACACCAATACGGGCAAGCTCACGCCGCCGATGATGGATGACGTGTTTCGCCTCGTTTACGCCCATCTGCATTGACCGTCCGCCCGCGCCCCGATACACTTTCACGACTTCCCTCACTACCTAAAGCATGATCAAAAAACTCACGGCCCTCGCCGCGCTCGTCCTTCTTCTGCTCACACAACGGCCGCAGGCACAGGGTCCGGCCGCATCCGCCAACATCTACTTCGTCGACATCGGAACCGGCGCGTCCACGCTCATCGTGTCGCCGACCGGGAAGACGCTGCTCGTCGACGGCGGTCCTGACGGGAGCGCGACGAAGATTCAGTCGTTGCTGGCCACGCTCGGGATCACCAGCATCGATTACACGGTCGTCACGCACTACCACATCGATCACATTTCCGGCATCACCGAGTTGATCAACGCCGGAAAAGTCCATGGGACGGCGTTCGACAACGGCGACGGCGCCGACGTTCAGCCGCCGGGCACCTCTACGTCGCCGGCGAGCACGCGCGGCCACTACCTCGCCTACAAGACTGCGATCGACAACCATCCCGAAGTGACGCGCGCGACCGTCATGCCCGGCGCCCCCGAGGGCGTCCTCGATCTTGGCGGCGGCATGCGCGCGACGTTCCTCGCCGCCGGCGGACGACTGTTGAGCGGCGGCCAGGCGGCGATCACCAACGCCGATCTGAACTCCGAGAGCATCAGCGTCCTCGTCGAGTTCAACACCTTCGATTACCTCGTCTCCGGCGATCTCACTGGCGGCGGGAGCACCGCGACGGCGAAGACGCCTGATATCGAGACCTACGTCGGCCAGATGGTCGGCGACGTCGACGTCGTGCAGTTGAATCATCACGGCAGCACGACGACGAGCAACCAGACGTTCCTGTCGGCGGTGAAGGCCGAAGTCGCGGTCGCGCAAACCGGCGAAGCCAACACGTTCGGCCACCCGAATCGCGAGACGGTCAACAAGTACCTGAACACGCCGGTCTCGAACGGCAACAGCTTCGTCGGCACGGGCGTTCCGGCGTCCGGCAGTGGACCGGTCTTCTATCAGAACGAAGCGAGCCCGGCAGGCGACGACCGCGTCACGCAGCAGGGATACACCGGCACGAGCGCGGGCCATGCCGGGCAAGGCACGATTCGGTTGTCTACCGACGGCACGACGACATATTCGCTCAGCAGTTTCGACGATGGCGGAGTACGACTCCCGGCCGCTGCCCATACCTATCCGGTCGACGGCGCGTCGGCGGGCTTGACCGCTGACTTCAAACCCACCGTCATCGCGCAAACAACTCCCGTGGTACCTGCGACGAACGTCGACGTCGTCGTCTCCGCGGCGGCCAACGATCGCGAATCGCCTGTCTCGAGCGTCGCTCTCAACTACGGCCTGAACGGCGTGGCGCAGACGCCAGTGACGATGACGGTCGCGTCCGGCATCTATCAAGCGACGATTCCGGGGCAGCCGGATGGTACGCGCGTCGACTACGCGATCACCGCGTCAGCCGGCGGCCAGACGACGACGTACACGTCGGGCTATTTCGCTGGTGTCAGCCCTGTTTCGGCGCTGCGCGCGCTCAACGCGAAAGGTGAACCGTTGTTCGCCGGCTACGCGGCGCGCATTCAGGGCACCGTCACCGCATCAGGATTCAGTAGCGGCACCAACGACGACTACGTCCAGGACGCGACCGGCGGCGTCAACGTCTATCGTTCCACCGACACGCCGACGCCGTTCACATCGCTGACACCCGGACAAACCGTGGAAGCCTTCGGCCGCATCGGTTTCAACGGCGGACGCCTGCGTCTCGATCTCACCGAATCGCTCGAAAAGGCGACCTCGCCGTTCGGCGTCGTCGTGATCGCGAGCGGGCCGGCACCGACGCCGATGACGACGACGATCGGCGCGCTGATCGGCAATCCGGAATCGTTCGAAGGGCAGTTGGTCTCGATCGCGAACTGCACCATCGTCAGCGGATCGATTCCGTCCACGCCGCAGCCACTGGACGCGTTCGTCACGATCTCCGACGGCACCGGCAGCTTCGCGATGAAGATCGATCACGACACCGACATCGAAGGCTTCACAGTGGCGCCGACGTTCACGGTCGCCGGCATCATCCAGCAGGACGATTTCCTGCGGCCCTTCGACAGCGGCTACGACATCGCGCCGCGCAGCCGCGTCGATCTCGGCGCGGCCGCGCCGACGCCGCCCGCACTCCTCACGATTGGCAACGCGCGCATCGACGAAGTGAACAACGCGGACGGCACGCCCGGCGCCGACTTCATCCCCGACCGCTTGAACCAGATCGTGCGCGTGCAGGGCACCGTCACCTCGATCGACTTCCGCGGCGGCAACGGCATCGAGTACTACGTTCAGGACGCGACCGGCGGGATCGATCTGTTCAGCACCACGCTCAACGCCGCGTTCGCGATCGGCGACACGATCGAGGCGACCGGCAGCGTCACGCAGTTCAACGGTCTGACCGAGCTGACCGTCAGCGCCGTCTCGCTGCTCACACCGGGCGGCGCCGCGCCGGCGCCGCAGGTGATCACGTTGTCGCAGCTGGCCGCCGGCAACGGCGAAGCGTTCGAGGGACGGCTGGTTCGCATCGACAACGTCACGATCACCGGCGGCCTCTTCCCGGCCGCGAACGCGTCGGGCAACGTCACCATTGCGGACGCCACTGGCACCGGCACGCTCCGCGTCGACAGCGATACGAACATCGATGGCACGGCCACGCCGTCCGGCGTCATCTCGGTGACCGGCTTGCTCGGCCAATTCTCACCGGCGCCGTTCGACAGCGGCTACCAGCTGCTGCCGCGGTTCCTCGCAGACATCGTCGTCACCGGCGGCGGACCGGCGCTATCGGCGCTGCCGGCGACGCTGGCGTTCCCAGCGACGACGCTCGGGAACGCGAGCGTCGCGCCGGTCAGCATCTCGAACAACGGTGCGTCGATGCTCACGTTGACGACGCCGTTCGCGATCACAGGCGCTGATGCGTCGCAGTTCCAGGTCGGTGCGCCCGGTGCGACGGCGCTCGCACCCGGGGCGTCGACGACGGTGTCGGTGACCTTCCTCCCGACGACCGCCGGCGCGAAGAGCGCGACGCTGACAATCTCGAGCGACGTGGGATCGGCAACCGTCGCGTTGACCGGCACCGGTCAAACGGGCGGCGGCGGAGGCGGCGTCGTGATCAGCGAGATGCGGACGCGCGGACCGTCGGGCGGCAACGATGAGTTCGTGGAGATCTACAACAACAGCGACAGCCCGGCGGATATCGGCGGCTGGAAGCTGATGGGATCGAGCAACACCGCTCCGACGGGAACACGCGCGACCATCGGCGCCGGCGTGATCCTGCCGGCGCGCGCGCACTTTCTCTTCGCGAACACCGCGGCGAACGGCTACTCCGGCACGGTTCCGGCGAACGTGACCTACGCGACCGGCATCGCCGACAACGGCGGCATCGCGTTGACGATGCCGGACAACACGATCGTCGATCAGGTGGGCATCCAGACGACCGGCACTGC
>Ga0075435_100001104_pt1 | contig 17173 bp, 14 predicted proteins | sample RhiMethybrSRZTD4_FD_75302 | JGI IMG/M metagenome (GOLD analysis project Ga0075435, IMG submission 75302) | Populus rhizosphere microbial communities from Tennessee, USA - Rhizosphere MetaG P. TD hybrid SRZTD4 | ecosystem: Host-associated > Plants > Roots > Rhizosphere > Soil | place: USA...
ACGCGCTCGTAGGCGTACTTGTCGTGCATGTAGTGAATGATGTTCATGGCGTTGACGTAGACGCCCGCCAGCCACTCCATCATTCGTTCGAACTTCTCGATGACGTCCCCGAACTCGAGGATGTCGCCCTTGACCGGCGCGAGCGGCGGTCCAACCTGTTCGCCGCTGATCTCGTCGCGCCCGCCGTTGATCGCATAGAGCAGGCACTTCGCGAGGTTGGCGCGCGCGCCGAAGAACTGCATCTGCTTGCCGACGAGCATCGGCGAGACGCAGCAGGCGATGGCGCCGTCGTCGCCCCACGCGCGGCGCATGATTTCGTCGCTCTCGAACTGCAGCGAGCTGGTGTCGATGGCGACCCTGGCGGCAAAGCGGCGGAACGCGTCCGGCAGGTTTGGTGAATACCAGATCGTCAGATTCGGCTCCGGCGCCGGCCCGAGGTTGTAAAGCGTCTGGAGCACGCGGAAGCTGGTCTTCGTCACCAGCGATCGTCCGTCGTCGCCCATGCCGGCGATCGATTCGGTCACCCACGTCGGATCGCCGGCGAAGAGCTCGTCGTACTCCGGCGTGCGCAGGAACCGGACGATGCGCAGCTTGATGACGAAGTCGTCGACGATCTCCTGAACCTCCGGCTCGGTGAGAAGGCCGGCCGCGAGATCGCGCTCGCAGTAGATGTCGAGGAATGTGGAAGTCCGCCCCAGCGACATCGCGGCGCCGTTCTGCTCCTTCACTCCGGCGAGATACCCGAAGTAGAGCCACTGCACCGCTTCCCTGGCAGTGGCCGCTGGACGCGAGATATCGAAGCCGTAGCTCGCGGCCATCTGCCGCAGTTCCTTCAGGGCGCGAATCTGTTCGGCCAGCTCCTCGCGATCGCGAATGATCTCGTCGGACGACATCGCTCCATCGAGCGCGCGCTTCTCTTCTTCCTTGCGGTCGATGAGACGGTTCACGCCGTAGAGCGCGACGCGACGGTAGTCGCCGATGATGCGGCCGCGGCCGTACGCATCGGGGAGGCCGGTCAGGATGTGCGAGCTGCGGCACCGCCGGACGTCGGCGGTGTAGGCATCGAAGACCGCGTCGTTGTGCGTTTTCCGGTATTTCGTGAACGCCGTCGCGACATGAGGATCCACCTCGTAGCCGTACGCCTTGAGCGCGGTGGCGACCATGCGGAAGCCGCCGTTCGGCATGATGGCGCGCTTCAGTGGAGCGTCGGTCTGGAGGCCGACGATGACCTCGTTCTCGCGATCGATGTAGCCGGGCGCGTGCGCGGTAATGGAGCTCGGAATCGGCGAGATGTCGAGCACACCTTTGCGCCGCTCCTCGACGAACAGCTCTTGCAGCTTCTGCCAGATCGCCTGCGTCCGCGGCGTCGCCGGCGACAGGAACGATTCGTCACCGTCATACGGCTGATAGTTCTGCTGGATGAAATCGCGGACGTTGATCTCGTTCTGCCAGAGACCTTCCTGAAAGCCCCGCCACGGCGCCCGTGTCTGATCCTGCTCCCTGCTTTGCGATGCCGGTGCGACCATCACGACTCCTTCACGTCCGGACCGCCGCGCCCGTGCGCTCGGCCAGCCCGAGGAGCGACGCCGTGTGACGCGCGATCATCAGCTCCTCATTGGTGCGGACGACCCACGCCGACACGCGGCTCCCTGGCGAAGAGATCCGCGGCCGGTTCTGCGCGTTCGCATCGCTGTCCAGCGCGATGCCGAGCCACGACGAGGCCTCACAGATCCGCTTCCGGATCTCCGCCGAGTTCTCGCCGATGCCCGCCGTGAAGACGAGTCCGTCGATCCCGCCGAGCACCGACGCGAGCCCGCCAATCTCCCTGGCGGCGCGGTACACGAAGTAGTCAACGGCGAGCTGCGCGGCCGGCTCGCGGTTCGTGAGCAGATCGCGCATGTCGTTGCTGATGCCGGACATGCCGATCAGTCCGGACTTCTTGTAGAGCAACGTCTCGACGTCTTTCACCGACATGCCGAGGCCCTGGAAGAGATAAAGGACGACGCCGGGATCGAGGACGCCCGGCCGCGTGCCCATGCACAGGCCGTCGAGCGCGGTGAACCCGAAGGTGCTGTCGACGCTCTTCCCGTTCTTCAGCGCGCAGAGGCTCGCGCCGCTTCCCAGGTGGGCGACGATCACGCGTCCCTTGGCAATCTCCGGCGCGACCTGCGGCAGGACCGATGCGATGAACTCGTACGAGAGCCCGTGGAACCCGTAGCGCTGCACGCCCGCGCGGCGAATCTCCTCCGGCAGCGGAACGATCTCGGCCACCGGGTCGTGGCCGCGATGAAAGCTGGTGTCGAAGCAGGCGACCTGTGGCACGCCGGGAAGGCGTTCGAGCACCGCCTCGATCGCCGCCAGGTTGTACGGCTGATGCAGCGGCGCCAGCGGGATCAGCGCCCGCAACTCCTCCAGGACCTCCGGCGCGACGACGGTTGGCGCAGCGTATCTTGCGCCGCCATGCACGACGCGATGGCCGACGCCGAGCACGCGCGTCCCTGCGAAGCGCGCGCGGAGCCATCCGGCGAGGAACTGGAGCGCGGAACGCGCGTCGCGAACGCTGGCGTCGAGCGTCTGATCGTCGAGCTTTGCGCCCGCCTCGTTCTTGGCCGAGAAGCGCGGCGAGGTGCCGATGCCTTCGATCTGTCCGCGCGCGATCGGCGTCCACTCCGCCGCGTCGCCGGCCTCGTACACGCAGAACTTGAGGCTCGACGATCCGGCATTGAGCACCAGGACGACAGGTTGATCGTTCATGTCGAAAGACTCCGGCTCGCGTCGTCGTCCACGTTCATCCTGAGCTTGTCGAAGGCGCTCATCCTGAGCTTGTCGAAGGCGCTCATCCTGAGCTTGTCGAAGGATGAGCGCTCATGGTTCGACAGGCTCACCATGAGCGTGTTGGGAAACATGGTCGTCGACACTAGGTCACCGCCTGGAGCGTCTGCCGCCGGGCATGCGCCGCGAGCGTCGCGACCGCGCAGCTCGCGATGCGCGAGCGAACGCTGTCGGCGCGGCTGGTCAGGATGATCGGAACGCGCGCCCCGAGCACCAGCCCGGCGCTGTCGGCATTGGCGAGGAAGCTGAGCTGCTTGGCGAGCATGTTGCCCGCTTCGAGATCCGGCACGAGGAGAATGTCCGGATCGCCGGCCACCTCCGAGGTGATGCCCTTGATCCTGGCGGCCTCCGCGCTGATCGCGTTGTCGAACGCCAGCGGCCCGTCGAGGATTCCGCCGGTGATTTGCCCACGGTCGGCCATCTTGCAGAGCGCGGCGGCGTCGATCGTCGACGGCATCTTCGGATTGACCGTCTCGACCGCCGCGAGGATCGCGACCTTCGGTCTGGCGAGACCGAGCGACGTCGCCAGATCGATCGCGTTCTGAATGATGTGGACCTTGTCTTCGAGACTCGGCGCGATGTTGATCGCCGCGTCGGTCACGATCAGCACTTTGTGATAGGTCGGCACGTCCATGATGAAGACGTGGCTGATGCGGCGTCCCGTGCGCAGACCCGTCTCCTTCGCCACGACCGCGCCGAGGATCTCGTCGCTGTGCAGGCTTCCCTTCATCAGGATTTCGGCCTGCCCCTGACGGACCAGTTCGACCGCCTTGGCCGCCGACGCATGGCTGTGCGGCGTATCGACAATTCGTGTGTGTCCGAGATCGATCCCGTGCTTCGCGGCGATCTCGCGAATCTTCGCCTCAGGGCCGACGAGAATCGGCCTGATGAGTCCCTTCTCGCCCGCATCGATCGCAGCCTCGAGCGCCGTCTGCTCGCACGGATGCGCGACGGCGGTCGATATCGGTTCGAGTTTCCGGCATCGCTCGAGGAGCTGTTCGTACTTTCCGGTCCCTGTTTGTGCAGTCATGGAGTGCTCACGATTTGGTTTTTGACGGTGACCGGCGAAGGCTTCAACCGGGCGTTGGCCGCCGATCCGGTTTCCTTCAGGAAAAACGTGAGAACGATCGCCAGGCCGACTCCGTACAAGAGCGGCTGAAACGCTGTCTGGTAGTGCTCGAGGGTCATCGGCGACGCGCCGCCGCTGACCGTGGTCAGCAGCCCTCCGAACACCGGCCCGAGCAGCGCGCTGAAGGTGAAGTTGAGAAAGTTGACGACGCCGGTCGCGGTGCCGCTGACCCCGGGCGGGTTGGCTTCCTTGATGATCGTGTACGGCAGCATCGCCGCGCCGCTCGCGACACCGGCGACGAGACCGAGCACGTACGGAGGCAGCAGGCTCGCGCGCCCGTACAGAATCCACGCCAGGCACACGAACAGGAGCGCCGCGCTCGCGGCGATGACCACCTTGCGCCGGCCGATTCGATCCGAGATGAATCCGAGCAGCGGGCAGCCGATGATCCAGCCGAGCGGCACCGTCGCCGATCGCAGAACGGCGCTCGCGTAGTCGACGCCGCGCGCTTCCTGCAGGTAGCGGACGCCCCAGATCATGTCGAAGATGGTCGTCGGGATGAAGAGCAGACCGGCGATCATCCCGCAGAGGATCGACTGCGGATTTCGAAAGACGACGCCGAATGCGGTCGTCGCTTCCTGCAGCCAGTTCTCGCTCTTGGCCGCCGGCGGTGATTCCGGCAGCAGAAAGAACAGGATCACGGACATGATCAGGCCGAGGATGCCCATCCCCGCCCAGAATGCCGTCCACGTGATGCCCGCCGCGATCAGCGGGCCGACGAGGAACTGGCCGGCGGAGCCGCCGGCCATGCCGAACATCTGCGTCGCGCCGATGAGCGTCGCGGCGCGCGAGGCGGGAAAGTTGGTCGTCGCGATGTAGGCGGCGCCGACGAGCGCGAAGACGCCCCCGGCGCCCTGCAGGAACCGTCCGATGCTCGCCGCTTCTCTGCTGCCGGTCGCGAACAGCAGCGCGCCGACGCCGACGATTGCCGCGCCGAGCGGGACGACGCGGCGCGGTCCCAGCCGATCCATCGCCGCGCCGGCGACCAGGCTGAACGGCGAGTAGCCGTAGTAGAACAGGCCGACGAGCGAGGCCATGCCCATGACGCTGAGGCCGAAGGCCTCGGACAACTCCGGCATCATCACCGCCGGCGCCGATCGCAGCGTGTACTGATAGAAGTAGTACACGGCCGTGATCAGCCACGCACCGATTGCTGCCCTGATGCCTCGCGACATGCGGCCTTTTCTCCGGTGCGCTGTTAGCAGAGCACCACGGACACCGCCAGACCGCCTTCGGACGTTTCCTTGTACTTCGCGTTCATCTCCTTCGCGGTGAGCGCCATCGCCGCCACCGTCGTATCGAAATCGACGCGCCGGTTGGCCGGGATCTCGTTGCTCGCGATCATGTAGAAGTCGTAGGTGATCCGCATCGGTCCGATCGTGTGAGAGCTCGACGGACCGGGACCCACTTTGTAGAACTCTTCGAGGGTCGTCATGACCGGACCCTTCGATTTCCTGACGACATCGAGATCGGGCGAGAGATTCGGCGATGGATCCGGAGGAGGCGCGGCCGGCGTCGCGGCAGCCGCTTTTTCCGGATTCTGTGTGGAGCAGCCGGTGATGACGGTCATCGCGCCAATGAGCGCACCGCGCATCATGAAGGCACGCCGATCGACTCCTTCGGGGATTTCCGCGGAGGCCAGATCCGATGCCGGCAGCGGGAACCGAAGTTCGTCGTGTTTCTCAGATGTCATATGTGCTCCCTTCGCGGTGCAAGCGCGCACGCGAGGCCTATCGGAATAGAGCACGGCCTGTGCCCACGGGCGGCATGCCATCGCGTGCGACAGAGGCCGCAACATCGCGGTGTTTTCTAGCGTTTCAGGGCTTCGAGCGTCGTCGCGCCGTGACAGGTTGCTCCGCGAGACTGGAGCAGCCTCCCAAATATCGGAGGATCGGCCGGCGGCCGGCCGGATTCTCGGTCGTCAAGGTTCTCCAACACTCGGCATCCGCTTTGCGCGGCGTCGGCCATGCGTGTGATCCGGGCTGATGGCGCGAGCGCTGACGGCCGCCTCAACGACTCGTCGTCCGGCGTCTGCGATCCGTTAAAGTTCTGCCAGGACTCGCTTCAGCAGTTCGAGTTCGCCGGCGGCCTGTTCTGAAAGACGTCCCTCATGCCTATTGCACTGCATCACGAGAGCGGCAACACCTATCGCCTGGACATCAGCGGCGTTCTGTCGAGGGAGGAGTTCGCGCGCTCCGAGGCAGAGTTGACGACTGCGCTGGATCGCGGCGGGACGGCGAAGCTGTTGTGCGTTCTGAATGGGTTCCAGGGCTGGGAGACCGGCGGCGACTGGCACAACCTGGGCTTCTACGTCACGCACGGCGATGCGATTACACGCATCGCGATCGTCGGCGACGAGCGATGGCGGGACCTGACGATGATGTTCGCAAGCGCGGACCTGCGGAAGGCGCCAGTCGAATTCTTTCCCGCCGACCAGATCGCCCGCGCGCGCGACTGGCTCGCGTCCTGAGAACCATTTCAAACAGCGCGGCCGGTGTTCAAAGTTTTGGCTGTCCGCGGATGCGGAGATGCCTCCGAAATATCGGGCACGAACTGCGCCTGGCTCACGTCGAACGGCCGGGAATCGCTGATAAGCGCTGCGCTGACGCGGTCATTTGACGAACGCGCGCTGGCACTACGGCTGCATCGCGTCTGTGATGACGGCGATGGCGACCGACCTCTGCGGCGTCCGAACACGAACAGTTTTCGAAGTCGATGGCGTCGCCGCGGCGATGGCTGACGGCCTCGAGACCGAATGCGTTCAGCTCGAATCGAAGCCGTTCGTCGTCCATCACGCGGTCCTGGCCCTGCCGCGCATGTTCGTGCAGTTTGTCCGTGAGGACGTGGCTGTCGCGCGGCGACTTCGAGTGCCCGCGGGCAAATGGGTTTTTCTCGTGCCCTTGGCGGTGAGCGAGTCGACGCGCTGGAACGCCCGCTCGGTCGCCGACCACCACCTGTTCGTGCAACCGCCAGGCTCGGAGTGCTACGCGTTCGATCCCGCCGGCACCGAGTTCGCGCTCATCAGCGTCGCCGAACGAACCGCCGCAGCGGTCCTGGCGCGCGCGATGTTGACCGGCAGCATCGACGATTGCACGCTCGTCGTGCGCGACCGCGATGCGGAAGCGTTGCGCCGCAAGCTGGCGCTCGCGCGTGCGCCGGCTTCCGCGAGCGACCTGGCGTCGGTCGAGCGCCGGCTATGCGGCGCGCTCGACATCTGCGCGCGATACGCGATCCCGTCCGACCACCGTGTCTACCTCACCGCGGCCTACAAACGCCTGGTCGGGCGCGCGGAGGAGTTTTTCAGACGTCATGCCGGCCAGCGATTTTCCGCTGGCCAGCTGTCCTCGGCGGTCAGGGTGAGTGAACGCCATCTGCGGAACGCGTTCTACGACGTGTACGCCATGAGTCCCATGCGCTATTTCCGGCTGTGGCAGCTGAATCAAGCGCGCCGTACGCTCCGGTCGCCCAGTTCCCGGACGGCGACGGTCACCAACGTCGCCCTGTCACACGGCTTCGTCGAGCTGGGCCGTTTCGCCGGCAACTACAAAGCGTTGTTCGGAGAAAGCCCGTCGACGACGCTGGGCCATCGCCCCTCCATGTAGGCGATCGCGGCGGGTCACGTCACACCCCTCATAACCGCGCCCGTTCGCGTCCCAGGCAGTGATCTGCACGAGGATGTCCTCGGCCGACGCCTTCGCGTCCTCGCGAACGGTGCCCCATTGCCGTTCGCTCAGGTACGGGCCCCATTTCGCGATAAGCTGCCAGCATGTTCCTGGCAGCGCCGGGCGCTCGGATCCAACGGACGGCGCTGCTCCTTTTTCTGGGTCTGGTCTCACTCCCGGCGGCGGCCGTCGCCCAGTCGGCGATGGCTGGCGTGGTCACGGACGTGACGGGCGCCGTGCTTCAGCGTGTCACGGTGGAGGCGCGCAGCCCTGAGCTCATCGAGGGAGTCCGGACGGTCCTCACCGATGCCGCCGGACAGTACCACATCGAGAACCTGCGGCCGGGCGTCTACTCGGTCACGTTCCTGCTTGACGGCTTCAGTCCCCTCGTTCGCACGAACATCGACATCACTGGATTGTCAACCGCGACGGTCGACGCGCAGCTGCTCGTCGGTTCGCTGACCGACGCGATCACCGTCACCGGTGAAGTGCCGCTGATCGACGTCCATGGCTCGACGCGCGAGTGGGCTCTCACCGGCGACGTGCTCAGAACCGTGCCCACGGTCCGCAGCTACAACGCGATCCTTCCGCTCGTGCCGGGCATCCTGACGGCCACCAACGATACGGTGACGGGCACCGCGACAACCGCGTTCCCGATTCACGGCGGCCGACCGAACGAGGGGCGGCTGCAGGTCGATGGGTTGAACATCGGCAGTCCGCCTGCGGGCAATTCTGCGACGAGCTACACGGTGGACGTCGGCAATGCCCAGGAAGTCACGTTTTCGGAAGCGGGCGCGCTGGGCGAGGTCGAAACGTCGGGTCTGGCCATGAATATCGTGCCGAAGGCAGGCGGGAACGCGACGCGTGGATCGGTGTTTGCGAGCGGCACCGACAAAGCCCTCACCTCCGACAATCTCACACCGGCGCTGAGAGATCGCGGGCTGATGGCGGCGACGCCGCTGACGAACGTCTACGACATATCCGGAACGCTCGGCGGGCCGATCGCGCGGGATCGCGTCTGGTACTTCGTCAACGCGCATGTCGGCGGCAGCAGGAAAGAAAGCTCGAACGTGTACTACAACCTGAACGCCGGAAACGCCGCGACGTGGCTGTACGCGCCCGACTTCACCCACCGAGAATACTCCGACCGGACGTTCGAGAACGCCAGCGCACGAGTGACGTGGCAAGCCACGCCGCGCAACAAGATTGGCGGCTTCTGGGATGAGCAGTCGTTGTGCCGGACGTGCGCAGGCGCCACGCCCGGCAACTCGGAACCGGCGCGCGTGTCACCGGAGGCGGTCGGCGTTCTCGGCCGGCCGCTCCACGTGTCGCAGGTCACATGGTCGTCACCGTTCACGAACACCTTCGTCGCGGAAGCCGGTTTCGGCGGCACGTTCTTCGGCGCCGGGAACTTCGAGCGGCAGCCAAACCCGACCCGCGATCTGATTCGGGTTGCGGAACAGTGCGCGAACGGCTGCGCGGCCAACGGCAACATTCCTGGGTTGGTGTACCGGTCGCAGGATTTCAGCGTCGCCTACACCGGTTCCTATCTCTGGAAAGGATCGGTCTCATACGTCACCGGCACCCACAGTCTGAAGATCGGCTATCAGCACACGCTGATGACTGACGACCGGACGTGGTTTACGAACAACCAGAACCTGACCTATCGCGTCAGCAACGGCGTTCCGAATCAGTTGACCGAATCGATTTCGCCGTGGGTGAACAACGCCCGCGCCGCCTGGGACGGTCTCTTCGCTCAGGAACAGTGGACCCGCCGCCGCCTCACCCTGCAGGGCGCCGTGCGCTTCGACCGCGCGCGCAGCTGGTTCCCCGTGCAACAGGAAGGACCATCGAGATTCCTGCCAGCGCCGATCGTGATTCCGGCGACTCGTGGCGTGGACAGCTACAAGGACATCACACCGAGAGTCGGTGCGGCTTACGACATCTCAGGCACCGGCAGGACGGCGATCAAAGTGAGTCTCGGCAAGTATCTCGAGGGGGCGGGAGTCACCGGCAACTATGCGAACACCAATCCGACGCTGCGGATGCCGCAGACGACGATGGTGTTCGGCACGGCTGGCGTGACGCGCGCGTGGACCGACGCGAACGCGAACTTCGTCCCCGATTGTGATTTGCTGAACCCCGAGATGCAGGATCTCCAAGAGCGCGGCGGCGATCTGTGCGGCGTCCTCTCGAACACGAATTTCGGGAAGAACGTCCTGACCAACAACTTCGATTCGCGAATTCTCGATGGCTGGGGAATCCGTCCGTCGGACTGGGGCCTCGGCGTTTCGCTCGAGCACCAACTTCTGCCGCGCGCGTCGGTGAGCGTGGGGTACCGGCGCCGCTGGTTCAATGGATTCTTCGTCGCGGACAACCGTTCACTGCAGGCGGCCGACCTGACGCCCTTCAGCATCGCGGCGCCCCTCGATCCGCGGTTGCCGGGAGGCGGCGGCTACACCATCTCCGGACTCTACGACGTCGTCCCCGAGAAGGCCGGACAGGTGAGCAACCTGGTGACGACCGCGAATGACTACGGCGCGTGGTCACAGACCTTCAACGGCGTAGACGTCACGGTCAACGTGAGAGCTCGAAACGGCCTGACCATCGTCGGCGGCACGAGCAGCGGTCAAACCGTCGCCGACAACTGCGATGTGCGCGCGCGGCTTCCGGAGCTTTCCACCGCCGCAACCGGAACGAGCGCGTTCGGCGCGGGGCTGATCGCCTCCGCGGTGACGCCCGTCAGTCCGTATTGCCACGTTGCCTACGGCATCCTCACCCAGCTGCGCGGCCTGTCGTCGTATCCCGTTCCGAAGATCGGCGTCGAAGTCGCGGCGGCATTCCAGAGTAAGCCGGGAGCACTCCTGGCGGCAGACTACGCCGCGCCGAACTCGATGGTGGCGCCGTCGCTCGGCAGGAACCTCTCGGGGAACGCGTCCAACGTCACGATCAATCTCGTGCAGCCCGGCACGATGTACGGCGATCGGATCAACCAGCTCGATTTGAGAGTGGCGAAGATCCTCAAGATCGGCGCCTCCCGCTCGATGATCGCGCTCGACGTGTATAACTCGCTGAATTCGAGCGCCGTGCTCACCTACAACAACGCGTTCGTGCCCGGCGGGACGTGGCTGCAGCCGTTGACCATTCTCACGCCGCGATTCTTCCGGATCACCGCCGAGGTCGAGTTCTGATGGCGCGGTGGCTGTTGATCGCGACGATCGCGGCCGAACTGGCGTTCGCTCAGGACGGAGCCAATGCCGATCCTCAGAAGCAGGTTCTCGTTCTGTACTCGACGAGGCGCGACGCGCAGATCGCGGTCATCGGCGACCACGAGCTGCCGACACTCCTCGAGCAGCGTCTCTCGACCGGCCTGGACTACTACTCGGAATTCATCGATCAGGCGAGGTTTTCCCAAATCGATTATCAGCGCGCGTTCCGCGACTTTCTCAGGTTGAAGTACGAAGGCAAGACATTCGATCTCGTGATCGCCATGGGCGACCTTCCGTACGAATTCGTCGACGCATATCGGGGTGCGCTGTTCAAGGATGCGCCGGTGGTCTTCTTCACCGGCCGCTCGTCACCGCGCCGCATCGCGAATTCGACAGGCGTCAGCATCGAGCTCAACTTGAAAGACACGATCGAGCTGGCCGCCGCGCTGCAGCCCGACCTGCAGCATGTCTTCGTGATCAGCGGCGCTGAGGGAACGAATCGGGCGTACGAGACCGCGGCGCGGACAGAGTTCCGCCCGTTCGAGCCGCGACTCGACTTCACGTATCTGTCGGGTCTTCCCACCAGCGATCTGGAGGCGCGGCTGGCGGCATTGCCCGAGCGCTCGATGGTGTACTACCTGGTCGTTGATCGGGACGGCGCCAACCAGAATTTCAACCCGCTCGATTACGTGAATCGAGTGGTGGAGGTCTCGAGTGCTCCGGTCTACTGCTGGGTAGACTCCGCGATGAACCGCGGCATCCTGGGCGGCAGCCTGAAAGATCAGGTGGCGCAGGCTCGGACGGTCGGCGCATTGGCCGCGAGGATCCTCAATGGGGAAGCTGCCGACAGCATTCCAGTGTCGGCGCCCGACCTGAACGTCAAGCAGGTCGATTGGCGGCAGCTGCGCCGCTGGGGGATCAGCGAAGCGCGCGTGCCTCCGGGCGTGCTGGTGAGGTTCAAGGAACCCTCACCCTGGGATCGCTACAAAAGCTACATCCTCAGTGCAGCGGCGCTTGTCCTCGCGCAGTCCGTCCTGATTGCGGCATTGCTCGTGCAGCGTGAACGGCGGCGGCGAGCCGAGACGCGGCTGAGGGCCAGCGAAGAAAAACTTCGCACCAGCTACAACCGCATCCGCGACCTCGGCGTACGGCTGCTCGACGCGCAAGAAGGTGAGCGCTCACGCATTGCTCGCGAACTGCACGACGACATCGGACAGAAAATGGCCGTCCTGACGATCGATCTTCAGTTATTGAGCCAGGCGGCTGGTGCCGAACGGCCGTTGGAAGCCGATCGGCTCGCCGTCGGCGCCTTGAACCGCGCGCACGCCGTGTCAAAGAGCGTGCGCGCCCTCTCGCACCAGCTGCATCCGCCGAATCTCCGACTCATCGGACTGGTGCCGGCGCTCAGTGGCTTTCAGCGTGAGATTTCCACTGACACCGCGACGGTGACGTTCTCTCACGACCAGGTGCCGGCGGCGCTGCCGAGCGAGCTCACCCTATGCTTGTTCCGCATCGCACAGGAAGCGGTGCGCAACGCCATCACACACGGTGGCGCGCGCGAAGTCTCGATTCGATTGATCGGCACCGAAACCGACCTGACATTGACGATCGCCGACAACGGGGCGGGCTTCGACACGGAAGCGCGGCATCCCGGCCTCGGTCTTGTCAGCATGAGCGAACGCGCCGCACAGATCGGAGGCGCGCTTCACATTCAGTCGAAGCGCGGCGCCGGCACGCAGGTTGAAGTAAACGTGCCGCTCCACAGCGAGAGCATGAAAGCGAACAGCGTGATATGACTGCCACCGACCTTGCGCGCGTCCTTCTCGTTGACGACAACCAGGAGATTCTCGACCGGGCCACCGCGATTCTCTCCTCAGCGTGCGCGGTCGTCGGCGCAGTCAAAGACGGGCCATCGGCGCTCGAAGCGGTCAACACCTTGCGGCCCGATGTCGTCGTGCTCGATATCTCGATGCCGGGCATGAGTGGCCTCGAAGTCGCCGGCCGGCTCCGACGCGGGGGATCGACCGTCCCGATCGTGTTCCTCACCGTCTACGACGACGAAGAGCTGCGGGAGGCCGCGCGGGCAGCGGGCGGCATCGGCTACGTCGCGAAAACGATGCTGCGCTCCGATCTTCCGCTCGCCGTCAACGAAGCCTGCGCGGGCCGGCGCTACGTGTCGCAGCTTCGCTGACGCCACGCGAATGGCGAGATCGGTGCAGCCAAACCGGCGCTGTGGCCTCGGCCTCCGAAGGGCCGGAGGCGCACCAAACTACGAGTAACACCTCGGCCAGACCCAGCCCGAGGCCCCGGGAGTACGCCGCTGAGGAACGGGCGCAGATCAACCCGGCGTAGGGAATTTCCTGCATTGCGCGACGGACATGTAACGTGTTTCAATCTTTTTTCACACATATGACGGCGGTCAATCATCCGCGCGTTCTCCTCGTTGACGACAACGAGACCATCCTTGAACGCGCCAGCGCCACATTGTCACGCGAGTGTGAAATCGTCGGCGCGGTGAAGGACGGCCTCTCGGCGCTCGAAGCGGTGCACGCCCTGCATCCCGATGTCATCGTGCTCGACATCTCCATGCCCGGCATGAGCGGCCTCGAGGTCGCCGGCCGTCTGCGACGCGCGGGCTCAACAGTCGCGATCGTCTTCCTCACCATTCACGACGATGAGGAACTGGTGCTGGCGGCGCAGGCCGCCGGCGGGATCGGCTACGTGGCGAAAACGATGCTGCCCTCGGATCTCATCATCGCGATCAACGAAGCCCGCGCAGGCCGGCGTTACGTGTCTCAGCTTCGATAACGCAGCCCCGCGCGATGGGCTCTATCGGCGACGACACCGAGCGAATCAAGGCCATCGAAGCGCTCCTGATCGAGGCTCACGAAACCGAGCGCACGCGCGTCGGCAAACAGCTTCATGACGACATCGGCCAGCGCCTGGCGGTCCTGGCGATGGACCTCGACGCGCTGAGCCATGCGCTGCCGCTCCCGACGAAAGCGGCGCGCGCCCGCATCGATGCGATCCGGGAGCGCGCCGTCGATCTGGTGCGGGACATCCAGTCACTGTCCGATCGACTTCACACCTCGCAGCTGGAATACCTGGGTCTCGTTTCTGCGGCTGCATCGTTTTGCCGGGAGGCATCGAAGCAGCAGAAGGTCGAGATTGCCTTCAGCCACGACGGCGTTCCTGAGACGGTGCCGGCGGCCGTGGCGCTCGCGATGTTTCGCGTCGTGCAGGAAGCGGTGACGAACGCGGTCAAGCACGCCGGCGTTCGTCAGGTGACGGTCGCGCTCAATGGACGCCCTGGCGAGATTCGCGTCGAAGTCGCAGACGCGGGAACAGGCTTCGATCCGGATGCGGTCGTCGGCTGCCACGCACCGGGACTGGTGGGCATGCGCGAGCGCGTACGTCTCGCCGGCGGCGAATTGCTCATCCAGTCGCGGCCCGGCGCGGGCACATCGATCTCTGCCCGCGTGCCGCTGGCCACCGCCGATTCGCCCGCCGGTTAAGTCAACGCGCTCAGCTCGCCTGCTTGCGCGTGATGCCGAGGCGGGCCATCCGGCTTTCGAGCGTCGTCGGTTTGAGGCCCAGACGCTCGGCCGCGCCGCCAACGCCGCGCACGCGCCAGTTCGCGCTTTCGAGCACGGCGCGGATATGCTCACCCTCCAGCGCGCTCAGGGTCATCGCCGCCTGCGGCACGGACCTTTGCTCGACGCGCGGCGGCCACACGACGAGCTGGCGGCCGTTCGCGATGATGACGGCGCGTTCGATGACATTGCGCAGCTCGCGCACGTTGCCCGGCCACGCGTAGCGCTGCAGCTCGCGCAGGCAGTCCTGTGAAATCGAGTCGATCGTCTTGCCGAACGACCGCGAGAACTCGTCCACGAAGCTCCACACAAGGGCCGGGATGTCCTCGGCGCGGTCGCGCAGCGGCGGCACCACGACCGGAAAGACGTTCAGGCGGTAGAACAGATCTTCGCGGAACGTCTTGTCGCGCACCGCGTCCTCGAGGTTGCGGTTGGTGGCGGCGATGATGCGGACGTCCACCTTGATCGGCTGCGTGCTGCCGAGGCGCTCGATGACGCGCTCCTGCAGGACGCGGAGGAGCTTGACCTGCACTTCCATCGGCAGCTCGCCGATCTCGTCGAGGAACAGCGTTGAGCCGTTCGCGGCTTCGAAGCGGCCGATCTGGCGCGACAGCGCGCCGGTGTAGGCGCCGCGCTCGCGGCCGAACAGCTCGCTTTCGATGAGCGCCGTCGGAATGGCCGCGCAGCTCACCCGGATCATCGGCCGGTGATGGCGCGGGCTCAGGGCGTGAATCGCCTGCGCGATCACGTCCTTCCCCGAGCCCGTTTCGCCGAGGAGCAGAACCGTGGCCGGCGTCGGTGCGACCTGTTCGAGCTGGGAGAACACCAGCCGCATCGCCGCGCTGTCCGAGACGACACTCGGCACCGCCGTTCTCAACGCCGGTACGTCGCGACGATGCTCCACGTGGTTGGAGGCGAGGCGATCGCGCAGCGTGCGGATCTCGTCGTTCGCCTTCTGCAGCGCGACGTGGCTGGCTTGGCGCGCCAGCGCCTGGCCCACGACGCCGGCAACCAGGCGCAGCTGTTCGACCACCGCCGCCGTCCAGATTTGTTCGCGGGTCGTTGACGCGAACGCCAGCGCGCGGAGCACGCCTTCCTCTCCTGTCGCAGGTACTGGCACAACTGCTCCGGATCGCAATCCGCACCGGCGAAACGCTTCGCGATCGCGTTCGGGTAGATCGTTCACGCTCGCGAAGCAGCACGGCTCACCCGCTTCGAGATTCGCGACGACTGACGGTATCGTCACCAGCGAGACAGGCTCGGGCAACCAGGTGCACGACGCCTGGACCCAGGCGTGCGCGGGAACCGCCTTCCCGTCGCCGGGATCCCGCTGCCACAGTACGGCGCATTCGAGCTGCAGCGCCTCTCCGGTCTGCCGCATCATGTCCATGATCGCCCCGTCAACCGATTGCGGAGCGATGGTGCTCAAGCGGGCCGCGAGATCGGCGATAAGCCGCTGGAAACGCAGCTGCGCGTTCGTGGCGGCGGCGCCCATGGCGGCGTCGAAAGGGTTGTTGATGCCTGCAACCGAGATCATCAGCGGATGTGTCGAATCCAGACTGCGCAGTACCTCGCCGCGTGCGGCGTAATCGTTGGGTCTCATTCCGCTCATCATGCCGGAGAGATTAAACACGGCCTCTCGGCCCGGCAATACAGTGGATTCTGTAGATTGCGCCGAATGCGTGCAGTTACGGCTGGATGATGCTATTGCGGATCGCGTAGCGCACCAGCTCGCTCATCGAGTGGACTTCGAGCTTGGCCATGATGCGCGCCCGGTGCGTTTCCGCCGTTTTTGTACTGATGCCGAGAGCGGTTGCGACTTCCTTGTTGGCCTGACCCTCCGCAAGGAGTTGCAGGACCTCGCGTTCGCGTGACGTCAGCAGCGCCGGTTTCCGCGGACGCACGTGTTGACCGTCAGTGCTTTCGCGTCCGGCGGCACGGCGCACCCGTTCAGAGAAGAATTCGCGGCCGGAGACAATCGCACGCACCGCATCGGCGAGCGTGCGGCCGGCTTCGGCCTTGAGCACCAGGCCCTTCGCGCCCGCGTCCATGGCGTCCTGCACGATTTGATCGGAATCGTGCATGGTGACGATGAGGACGGCGGCGGCCGGCAAGTCGCGCCGGACGTGCCGCGCCACTTCGATGCCGTTCATCTCCGGCAGCGCCACATCGAGGGCCAGGAGGTCGGGCTTCAGCTCGAGCGCCATTGCGACCGCTTCCCGCCCGGTCGCGGCTTCGCCGCACACGACCCATTGTGGCTCGCCGTCGAAGATAGACCGCATGCCCTGACGTACGAGCTCGTGGTCGTCGGCGATGAGGATGCGGACGGATTTCATAACTGCTGTATCTCGAGCGAGCTACGACTGTAATGAAAAACGACGTCCGCGAGTATCTGGCAAAAGTATCAGTGGTGGTCGGGAACGGGCGAGTGGCGTCGCACCGCTCGGAGCACAAAGCCTGCGGGGTCCGACTGAGGCGACTGTCTTACATTGAGACGGGGCGATCGCCTCCGACTTGGTTCGCTACGGCAAGAACATGGCCTGTCCGACGTCGCGCGTCGCGGCGCGCCGGCGCCCCAATGAGTGAATGCACACAGGGGGCAGCAGACTGTGGAGGAAGGAGCCGCGGAGGTCGTGCGCGTTGCGCTCATGGAGCACGGACCTAGCGGAAGGTTCCTGGAAACCGGCGGTGAGCTGGTCTGGTAGGAACGAGGCATCCCGTGCCATCCGACGAGCTGTGATTGCCGCC
>Ga0075435_100001106_pt1 | contig 17164 bp, 19 predicted proteins | sample RhiMethybrSRZTD4_FD_75302 | JGI IMG/M metagenome (GOLD analysis project Ga0075435, IMG submission 75302) | Populus rhizosphere microbial communities from Tennessee, USA - Rhizosphere MetaG P. TD hybrid SRZTD4 | ecosystem: Host-associated > Plants > Roots > Rhizosphere > Soil | place: USA...
AACATCTCTTTTTGGTCGGCGAGTTTCCGGAGCGGGCTCACCTGCTGTCCGGCCTAACGCTTGAGCAAGTCAGGCTCTGCCCGGAGGGCGCCTCGCACTCGATCTACGACGAGCTGTGGCATGCGGCGGGGTACCAGCGATACGTCCTCGAGCGTGGGGATGCGGTCGGCGACCTGTACCCGACCGCAGCGCCGGAACACGAGCATCAATGGCACGACCTGGTGCACGCATTTCTGGACGGCGCGCGAGCTGCGGCAGCGATGGGGCAAACGCCGGAGCGGTTGGCGCTCGAGGTCGAGCCGGGTGTGACAATGGCCGACGAACTCAATAGCGTGGCAGTGCATAACGCATATCACCTTGGGAAGATCGTCGCGTTGCGACAGCGGATCGGTGCATGGCCCCCCACGGCAACGTCCGATGGATCGTAGCCGCAGGAGCCGAAACGACGCCGCATCGAACAAATCGTTGGACGCGAACGGCCGGAAGCGTGAAAGACTTACCCGGTCGCTACCGCTCCCGGTTCTGACAAATTGGTCCGGCGATGCTTGAATGAAATCGCGCCGCCGCGTCAACTCAACCGTTGGACGTTAGGAGAATTCTCGAATGAACCGAATGCTCGTCATAGCTGCCGTTATCGTTGCACTAGGTCCTCTGGCCGTTGGGCAAACAAAGAGCGCGAGACGAACCCAAACAGAGACCGTCGTGGAGGGGATCAGAAGATTAGATCAGGAACGGATTCAAGCGCAGATCCACGCTGATGCGGCTGCGCTCGGCCGTATCTACGCTGACGATTTCATCGGCATAGGGCCAAGCGGTACCGTGCGAACGAAACCGCAGGTGCTTGCAGATTTCACTTCACATGATTTGAACTTTCAATCGATTACGACCGACGAGGTTCGCATTCGCGTCTACGGAAACACAGTCGTCGAGACGGGCCGCTCGACTATGGTTGGGCAAGACAAAGGCAAAGTCGTTCCGCGTGATAATCGGTTCACCAGAGTCTGGGTAAGGCGGCAAGGCCGATGGCGACTCGTGGCAAACCACTACTCGACTCTGATTGGCCAGCCATCACGAGACTAAAGACGCCGACGCCGAACAACTCGTTGGGCCGCTGCGCTATCTTCAGACATGATCAGTTCAAGATGAACCTGGCAATCCTTGATATCGATGGTACGCTGACTGAGACCAACGCCGTTGATGAGATCTGCGTTTTGCGAGCGTTTTTCTATTGGTAACAGGCTTGATGGATTTATCGCTCGAGCCAGGGCGCCCAACAAATCGTTGCAGGTGGGCCGCGGGCAGCTTCTCTCTCAACTAGCGTGGTGCGCTGAAAGTTGTGTGTAGTCCCTGCGGCCACCTGAACTCAGAAGTTAGACCTTGATGTGATTGAGAAGGACCGATCCAATGACTGATCGCCAATTTCGCTGGGGCCTCTCGCGCGGGGTCATTGTCTTGGCAATCGCCGGGTTCTTTTGGTTCGGAGTCTCGTTCGGAGTAATCACCACGAGATTCGGGTGGGTTGCCTGGGGATTGTCCACCGCGTTTCAGTTTGCGATGTTCGCCGTCATTCTGCGGGCGGCGCTACGACTGCGGCGCTCGTCGGGATTTACGCGCGCAGACTTGAAGCAGGCGGACGAGGGCCAGCGGGCTGAATCTCGTCACATCGCCAAAGCATTCGGCTGGACTACGCTTGCTCAGGTTTTACTCATCGCATCGGCTGTTTGGTGGCGTGTACGTGCGGGTCGTCCAGATCAGGTATTGCCCGTCATTGGATTGATCGTGAGCCTTCACTTTGTTCCACTGGCGCGTGTTTTTCACGTGCGCGTGTACTATGTCATGGCGCTAATTGGCGGCCTCATTTCGTTGGCGGCTATTACCCTCACGGGACTCAATGAAAACCTGCGGCTTGGGTGCTTCGGGGGCGGAATGACTGCGGTCATGTGGCTGACGGCTGGCTACATCCTTTGGAACGTCGACAGCATTACGCAACGGGCCCTGCGCTCAACGTGGGCGGTCTAACAAATCGTTGGACGCGAGCGGCGGGAGCATGCTTCGTAACTAACCTGGTGCGGCGAACGTGCTTTGATTCGCGCGCCGCGTCAGCTCAAACGTTATGCTGCTTAAGTTATGAATGCATCAACGCATCAAATACGTGAGGAGTTTGATCGAATTGCTCTGCTCACCGAGTGTCATGGCAGTGTGGGCGATATTTATCGCGATTATCTCATCCAGCAACTCCCGCCTCACTTTGAAAATGCTTTGGAGATTGGCTGCGGAATAGGAGAGTTCGCGCGGCTCTTAGCGACCCGTGCCCGAAGCGTTGTCGCGATTGACCTTTCGCCGCAAATGATTCGGCTTGCGAAATCACGATCAGCAAACTACCCAAACATCGAATACTTCCAGGGTGATGTGATGAGCCTCGCGCTTCCCGCCGAAGGGTATGATTGTATTGTCACAATGGCTACCCTGCATCATCTTCCACTTGGGAAGGCCTTGCGAAAGATGAAGGAAGCCCTCAAACCAAACGGAGTGCTCATCATTCATGATCTAGTCGCAGCCGCTGGCCTCGCTGAGAATGCGAGAAGCGCGTTGGCTTATCCGGTGAGTATGGCGCGCCGCCTCTGGAAAACAGGTCGGCTGCGATCACCACGAGAGGTACGGGACGCGTGGGCTGAGCATGGCAAAGGCGAGGTCTATCTAACGCTGGATGGAGTTAGAGAAATGTGCATGCAGTACTTGCCGGACGCGCGGATTCGGCGTCACCTATTGTGGCATTATACGGTTGTCTGGCATAAGGGCGGCGCAATATAACATTACAGGAAGGCGGGGCGATGAAGACTATTGGCCGGCGTGCGGTGTCCGTGCTGTTCTTGTCTCTAGCTTTACTCTTGCTAAACCCGACCTCCTATTCGCAGTCCCCAACTGATCCTACAGCAAAGACTCGGATAGTTTTCCTGGGGACCGGTAACCCTAGCGCCAATCCGGATCGGATGGGACCTTCCGTAGCAATTGTGGTTAATGGGACACCTTATATTATTGACTGTGGGCCGGGTGTAGTGAGACGCGCCGCCGCGGCCGCGCGCTTGGGCGTGAAAGGAATGGAAGTCACCAATCTTAAGATGTTGTTCGTCACTCATCTGCACTCGGATCACACGCTCGGTTATCCGGATTTGATTTTTTCCCCTTGGGTGCTGGGAAGAAAGAAGCCACTCGAGGTGTACGGGCCGCCGGGAATTCAGGCGATGACAAATCATATTCTGCTGGCATATCAAGAAGACAACGAGATCCGCATAAAAGGACTGGAACATGCAAATGCCACCGGCAACAAAGTTAATGTTCACGAGATCAAACCCGGCGTTATCTACAAAGACCAGAATGTCACGGTGAAGGCCTTCCTCGTTAAGCACGGCTCATGGCCACAGGCCTTCGGGTTTCGTTTTGAAACTCCAGACCGGGTGATTGTAATTTCAGGCGATACTTCGCCCAGTCAGAGTGTCGTCGAAAACTGCAACGGATGTGACGTGCTTATTCACGAAGTTTATTCACAGGTGGGCTTTAACGCGAGTAAGGAAGATTGGCGCAAGTACATCCTGAGCTTCCACACTTCCACGCGCGAATTATCGGAGATAGCGACGAAAGCCAAGCCGAAGCTCCTTATTCTGTACCATCAAATGTTCTTCGGTGGTCCGACGGATACCGAGGACGGGATCTTGAACGAGATTCGTCAGGGATATCAAGGAAGATTTGTTTCCGCTCACGATCTGGACATTTATTAGCTGATGACGCGCAAGACCTGGCTTTGCTGCAAAGCGTCATCGCGCCGTCGACAAATCGTTCGGCGCTTAACAAGATGACTCTGATTTTCTCGAGGCTCTTCTTGGTAGCGGTCATCAGTCTCTGGCTGTTCGGAATTAGTGCTTGCGACGGCGGGATCCACGTGAAGGGACGTGTTTACGCCCAGAAAGCCTCGTCGGGTGACTCACAGGCATTCATCGATCAGTCATCACCTTCCGTTGCTGACCTGACACCTGTCAAAGACGCCAGAGTGACGCTTTATCACGCCGGAGACTTTTCACCCGACAAAGCTAAAAATTCGGAGTTGCGCCAGGACTCGAGCTTGACCGCATCGGACGGAAGCTTTGTTGTTGGTGGACTGACTAGCCCTTTCCGCTTCAACGCTGGACTCGTAATTGAACGGCAAGGCTACAAACCAATCACGAAGGTTTTCTATCACGACAAGATTGATCACGATGCGATCATTATTCTTGTGCCAGTATCGGATTCTAAGTGATACGCGCCGAACAAATCGTTGGACGCGAGTGCCGATGTTTCGGGATGTTTCGCATCATGACCGGCCGGCGATGCTTGATTGAAATCGCGCCGCGTCAACTCCGACGTTCGACCATCTATTTCTGATCCCGCTGCACCTGTCGTAATGATATTGCGGTCGTCTTTGAGCATGCCAGACTGTCGCAACGTGAAATCGCCGGAACGATTCTTGCGAGTAACACGCACATGAAACGCTTTAATTCGTTCTTGGTCGTGCTGGTTTTCCTGGCAGTTTCGAATCTTTCCGCGGCGATTGTGCAGCAGCCAACTGCCGCTGAAATTCGTAAACTGATTGCGAACTCTCGCAGCAAAGACCTCAAGACGTCCGATAATGCCAAAGACGCTTTGTCTAAACTCGACGCAAGATCGCTTCCTGCTCTGGCTACCATTCTCAAAAAAGGTGAGCCTTGTGAACAGGTAGAAGCGGCGCACCTAATCTTTGAGCTTGACCCTAAGAACCCAGACATCGTTCCCGTCATGACAGATGTCACACGAGGCGCATCGCTTCGAACTCTCTTCCATCTGGAGGACGAAATGATGTGTCGCCGCGCTGCGGCGTACGTACTCGCTCTTTCGCCTGAAGGCATTCCCGTCCTGACGCGTCTGTTGCGAGAGGGCGATACGTGGGAACGGCAAACCGCAGTCTTTGCTGTTGACGATCTTACCGAAACATCGAATTATCCTGACGGAAGTATTCCGGCATTCAAAGAGCTGATTCCCGAACTTGCAAAAGCTACGAAGGCGAAGGATCGTGTGTTGAGTGGAATGGCGGACGAAGTCTTGGGGCAAATCGCGCGCGGTGCCAACGCGGAACTCAGCGCCCTCGCAAAGAAATACATTGGCACTCCCTGATCTCCGGGTTGATGGTCGAACAAATCATTGAACGCGAGTCCCGATGTATCGGGATGTTTCTCAACTTGATTCATCCGGCGATGCTTGATTGAAATCCCGCCGCGCGGCAACTCAAGCGTTGGGTTTCCGAAAACACGTTTTTCTAATCATGCTATGACAAGCTCAAAATGCGCGCAGTGCGGGTTAGTGAATCCGCTCAACGTATCAGTTTGTAAGCGATGTGGGTTTGCTTTAATCGGCGGGGTCACTGCAAAGACGCCACCGGGTACTGAACAGAAAGTTCCAGGGAAAAAAGGCGAGCACTCTGGAATACAGGTGACCGAGACGACGCCTGTTTGCAGTATCTGCGGGACCAATAACGACGTCACGATTCGAGGCTTTCAAAGAACCTACACACCTAACTGGGTCTGGCTTTTCCTGCCACTTGGAATTATACCTGCGGGAATTATTGGGCTTGCTGTTCAGGTGAAACACACCCTTTCACTTCCGCTTTGCTCGCGATGCGATCAGCGGCGTTCATGGGCAGGGGTGGTTTCATGGCTGTCAATCATTGCTTGTATTTTTCTATTATTCCCGACAATCGGATTCGCTATCGGTAGCAAGTCGTGGCTTGTCTTTCTAGGCGGATGTGGATTGATAGCGACGATCGCTTACCTTGCAGGCAGGTACGAGCGCAGTGTAAATCCCCGCTTCATTCAATTCACGAAACAGCGTGTGGAAATTGATGTTCCGGGGCAAGGGCGGGTCTTGGTGTTTGATCGGCTGAACCAACAGGGCGGTCAACGACCCTCATAGGCAACCCAACAAGTTGGACGCGAGTCCCGATGTATCGGGATGTTTCGCAACTTGATTCGGCTAGCGATGCTTGATTGAACGAGTGACGGCACGCGATGTTTTCCTGCATGAGCGAACTCTGTCTGCGCGTAGCCGTTGATCGTAGCTGGCCTGCTCGCTGGTTCCGGCGCGCGAAGGCAATCGAACTTCGACTATTGCCAGGAACGTGATTTTCCGCGATGCTGTCGAACAAAATTGTTCGGTGGCTTATGGTGAAGGAGGAGGATGGCAAGCAGTTATAGTCGCCGTTGGTTTGTCAGCCGCCTTGGGCTAATCAGTTGCGCACTGCCGCTTACAGCGTCCGCGCAGCGCCCCCGGTCTCACCGCGTAGGGCACATTGGTTTCCTCGGCGGTGGTGCACCAACGTTGGTCCAGGCGTTTGAGCAGGAGATGCGCAGGCTCAGATACGTCGAAGGAGAAAACATAGTCATCGAGAAACGCATCCTTCGCCCTAACTCATCGGACTTGGCAGCGCAAGCGGCGGAGCTCGCGCACATGAACCTTGACCTGATCGTGGCGGGGGCGTTAGTGCATGCGCTCGAAGTGCGCAAGAACAATCCCGCAATGCCGATGGTGATCGCCACCTGCCCGGACATGGTAAGCAACGGCTTCGCCAAGAGTCTCAAACGCCCGGGTGGAATTTACACCGGCATAGATGAACTGCCCCCGGGCGTCACCGCGAAGCGGCTCCGGCTGCTGAAGACCGCTGCGCCGATGGTGTCCCGCGTTGCGCTGCTCTCGACGACGCCAGGGCGCGGTGGTCATGAGGCCCAACTCGCCGATGCAGAGCAGGCCGCCAAGTCGCTCCGCCTGACGGTCAAACCGTACCGGGCAACAACGCTTAGCGAACTTGAAGCAGGACTCGCCTCCATCTTAAGCGACAGGATGGATGGTCTCTTAAATTTTCAAGGTGGGTTGTCGCTTGTCAACCGCGAACTCATCGTGGACTTCGCGGCAAAGAACCGTCTGCCCGCGATCTATCAGTCAGCGTTCTTCACTGAAGCCGGGGGCCTGATGGCGTGGGCACCGGACCAGGAGGGCCAGTACCGCGAGGCGGCCCGCTATGTTGATAAAATTCTGAAGGGCGCGAGCCCTGGCGACTTGCCGATCCGCTATCCCGGGCGATACTACCTGACGATTAACAGAAGTGCCGCCCGAGGCCTGGGCCTGGACTTGCCGCCTGCGCTCGTCGCGAAGGCGGATCAGGTTTTACCGAAATAGAACGACGCGCCGTCGAACAATCGTTGGACGCGAGCGGAATCACGAGGCTTGTCTCCCGCCGTGTCAACTCAGTCGTTATGCGTTTTCCCGTTTCTCAAAGAAATGAAAACTCTCGGCAGTATCCTTGAGGTAATGCGCTGGACGCGCCGGGATCGGAGTGGCGGTACAGGACTTTAGGAGAACACATCGTGGCGAAACTAGTTTGTAAGATTGTTGGACTTATCTCGTTCCTCGCTAGTTCAGTCGTGCTGATCGTGGGAGCGCACGTTGATCGGTATCATTTCGTGTTCCATGTCGTCTGGGGTGTCATCGCCATTGGTTTCGGATTTCTGGGCTCGCGGTCTCTGGTGAAAATCTTCTGTTTAGTCTCAGGGGTTGTGTACTTGGTTTTCGCGGTGCCCGGATTCTTCCTCGGCGACCCGGCGATGAACCGCGACTGGCAGATTGGTCCGATGCACCTCATGTTTCCCGACGACGTACTTCACACGATACTGGGCGCGGGATTAATTGTTGTTGGAATGGTGACGAAGACCGGCTCGAAAAACCGAGTCAACGCATAACCCCGACATGTCGGAGTTGGACGCGAGTCCTGATGTATCGGGATGTTTCGCAAGTTCATTGGTCCGACCCGACGCCGCAACTTCGGCGCGACACTCAAATGATAGTGCGGGCATAACAAATCGTTCGGCGGCAAACGCTTGGAGGACGGACACATGACACGACCAGAAATTGGAGGCATTTCGCCCTTCTTCATTGTGCAAGACGTGCCGGTGGCCCTTTCGTTCTATCGCGACCGGCTTGGATTTGAGATCACCTTCCAGGGGCCTACTCCTGACGACATCTTCTTCGGCATCGTGCGCAGAGGCGGTGCGCAGATCCTGCTCAAAGACGTTGGCGTAGCTCCACTGCCGAACTACAAGCGAGACGTCAAAAAAGGCATTGCCCGCTGGGACGCATTTGTTCACGTCCCGGATCCTGACGCACTGGCGGCTGAGTTTGCATCGCGAAATGTCGAATTCGCGGAACCGCTCAACGATACTCATGACGGTCTGCGCGGCTTCGAACTCAAGGATTCGAACGGTTACGTCTTATTCTTCGGTCGCCCTCGATCACAGGTACAAAACTCATGACCAATGGACGTATGCTGAACGTCACCAGAGTGCCAATGCCGCGCCCTACATGCGCGTTGCAGGCGGAGGTAGCCTTGAACCTAAACCTTGCTCGCCTACCGCATCAGCGGTAGTCTTGCGCCGTGCGACCTCTTCGGTATTCCATCAACGTCACATTGGACGGATGCTGCGATCATCGTGCAGGAATCCCGGACGAAGAGCTGCATCGTCACGCGATGGAGAACATCGCACGAGCCGATGCCCTCCTCTTTGGCCGGGTGACCTACGAAATGATGGAGGCAGCGTGGCGGCCGCCAGCGTCGGAAGCGATGCCTGACTGGACGCAGCCTTTCGCCCGGACGATCGACGCGGCAAAGAAGTACGTCGTGTCGAGCACCCTGGACCAGGTCGATTGGAACGCGGAACTCGTGCGGGGAGATTTAAGTGAAGCCGTTCAGCAGCTCAAGCAGGAGCCCGGCAAGGGACTGTTCACGGGTGGCGTGACGCTTCCGATGGCCTTGGCGGAGTTGGGGTTGATCGATGAGTACGAAATCGTGGTGCACCCCAGGCTCGCGGGCCATGGGCCGACGTTGTTCGCGGGGCTATCGAGGTATATCGACTTGAAGCTCGTAAGCCGAGTCGAGTTCGGCTCGGGGGCGGTGGCAATGCGGTATGAACCGAGAAGGTAGCCATGGGGCTTGTCACGGCCGAGTTGACGGAAGTGTATTCATGGCGTTGGAGGGAGAGCTGCAACGCAGTAGAAGTAAACGATGTTGTCGCACACCGTTTGGCTATGACATGCTCTCGAACTGAATCTTTGTGTCGGCAAAGACTTGCCAAAGGATGACGCGCGCGTCTTTCACAATTGCTTTCCAGGCTGCGGGCAGACGCCAGCTTGCGTCTGGTTTTCCTTTGAACGAGCCACTGGCGAAACCAAACATCGCAAAGGTGTCGCCTTGTTCAAATATCTCATTCACCTCGATCGAGTAATCAGGAAATAATTCGAAGTAGCCGCGCCAGCCGGCGACCATCTTCTGTTTCCCAACCACTTCATTTCCATACGCGTCGATGAATCGATGATCGTCGCTCATCAATTTGCCGAGAGCTTCAACATCGTGCGCGTTGATGCTATCGATGAAGGCCTGAATAGTTTCTTTGTCCACCATAAGAAATTATCTGCAGATTAAACAGATCTCGCAGATTCATAAAAACCACGAAAAGCACAAAGGGCTCAAAAAGAAAACCCCTGACTACGATCCATGCGACTGAAAGCTGTCGTTGTAGTCTAGAGATTCAGTTTGTGTTTTTTGTCTTTACGTCCCCGAATTTCTATCTGCGCAATCTGCGTAATCTGTGGATGGTTCGGGTTACATCACAGACTCGATCGCAAATGGCCGGTGACGCGAAGTTCTCTGAGAGTTTTGATCACTCGGTTTTCAATCTTGTCGCGAACCTCGCGAAACTCAGATTCTGAAAGATCTTTCGGATCAGGAATATTCCAGTCCTCACGCCGCAGCGCGCGCACGTTCGGACATTCGTCGCCGCATCCCATAGTCGCGACAAAATCAAATTCAACGTTGGGTAGCTCGGCCAGAGATTTCGATGTGTGGTTGGAGAGATCGTAACCAACGGCGCCCATGGCTGCGATCGCTTTCGGATTAATTTGTCCGGACGGATTTGATCCGGCGCTGAAGGCTTCAACTGAGCGGCCGCCATGAATACGCGCGAACGCCTCAGCCATCTGGCTGCGATTCGAATTCTCGACACAGACAAAAAGCAGACGTGCTGGCCGGGCGACGGACATCTCTTTCACAGGCAGCTCCTTGACCTTCAGAGATCGCGGTCGCCATTTTGAAGAATCGATGTTACATCCGTGTGAAGTGCTTTTCGCGTCCGGGGATTCGTTAATGACGAGTTAACTTCAGCTTCACGCAAAATTAATTTCCCCTTCACTTCGACGTAACTCGCCGCCGGTATTCTTTCACGTGCTTCATCGCACGCCTTCTTCTTAGCCAGAATCAACAAAGGAGATTTGTATGCCCCGTCTGCATTTCAAACTACACGTGTTGTGTTTCGCATTGGTCTTGCTGGTGATCCCGTCGAGCTTATCGGCGCAAACCGATTCAGGCCGCATCAGCGGCTCAGCCAAGGACGAAAATGGCGCCATCATTCCTGGCGCGGAAATCAGCGTTACGAACGATCGCACGGGTGACGAGCGAAACGCGATCACCAGCGGCGATGGAAGTTTTGCGATTACCGGATTGAAAGCTTCAACCTATACAGTGACTGCGTCGACGAATGGTCTCGGCGCGAAGGTGCAAAATGTCATCGTCAACGTCGGACAGGAGATCACGCTAAATTTGACCCTGAAGCTTGCGAACCTGACGGCATCGGTCGATGTGATCGCGGGCGCCGACATGGCCATCACGACCGGCTCGGCCTCGATGGGCGCGAACGTTAATCCGCGCGAGGTCGAAGGATTGCCGGTGAATGGCCGCCAGCTCTCTCAACTTTATTTGCAAGCTCCCGGCTCGGTTAACAGCGGTTCGGGAACATACGGAGACATACGGTTCTCAGGCCGTGCGGTCGAGCAGAATGAAATTCGCTACGACGGAATCGAAGGCACAGCAATCATCGACACCAGTCCGGGAAACTTGAACGGTGAAGTGCCGACGCCTTTCCGTTTGCAATCGTCGCTCGAGAACGTGCAGGAATTTCGCGTTGAATCTAACAACTATCCGGCTGAATTCGGAACCGGCACGGGCGGCCAAATCAGCGTCGTCACAAAATCCGGCAGCAATAAATTTCACGGGTCGGCGTTTGAGTATTTTCGCAACGATGCGCTTGATGCCGCGAACTTCTTTGACAACGTCATCGGCCAAAAGAGCAAGCTGCGCATGAATCAATTCGGCGGCTCGATCGGCGGGCCCATCAAGCAAAACAAAGCGTTCTTCTTCTTTTCATATGAAGGCTATCGGCTGCGCGGCGGCATCAATTCGATCGAAGCCGTTCCCGGATTGGCATCGCGCATTTGCGCGGCCCCGATCGGCAGCGGCAGCGTTGCGTGCAATGCGACCACGGCGGCGTTGATTCCGGCATTCCGCGCACGCGACGTCGCCGTGCTGCGCGTTGGTCCGGATCTCTTCGATACGGTGCAGCGGCAGGCGAATAATATCGTCAACGAATCTTCGATGGCGTTGCGTCTGGATTTCAAGTTCAGTCAGAAACATTCGGCGTACTTACGTTACTTCCGCGATCAAGGCAACAACGATCAGCCGGAAGGCGTGACGGGGCGCAGAGTAGTCATTCGCAGCCTGCCACAGAATGGGGTCTTCGCGCTGCAATCAGTTTTGAAGCCGACGCTGCTGAATGAATTCAAAGTCGGTTACAACGGCGCGCTCTCGCGCATCAACGGCTTCGCGCCGATTGTGAACGGAATTGATTTTTCGAAGCTGTCACTCAACATCGCGGGCAGCGTCGCCGGCTTTGCGCTTCCGGGACAGGGCGCGAATGCCGGCGTCGCAACTCCTGGTGGATTGGTTCGCGCCAACAGCGCAACAAATGGTAGCGGTCAGCCCTATACACCTTACTCACTTTCATTCATCGACAATTTGAACTGGACGCGCGGGAATCACTCGCTGAAGTTCGGCGGCGAATTGCGCGCGATTCGTCTATGGACTGATCGGATCGGCGGCACGACTTACACCTGGTCGAGCATCAACGCTTTTCTCGCGAACACGCTGCAATCGACGCAATACCTCGGCGATGTATCAGCACCTTCGCCTTTCTTTAATAATTCATCGGGCCAGCCGCTGGCGCAGCAAAATTATTACATCGGCTATGCACAAGACGAATGGAAGATTAAGCCGAACCTGACTGTGAATTACGGTTTGCGATACGAGTACTACACGCCTTTGCGTGAGAAGGATAATCGTCAAATCTTCTTTGATATTGTCACTGGCGCGTTGCGCGATCCATCCGGTGATCCTTTGCATTCTTCCAAGACGAACTTCGGTCCGCGCGTCGCTTTGACCTGGTCGCCGAACCAGCAAGGAAATAGATTCTTCGGCGGAGGCAAGACAGTTTTGCGCGGCGGGTTCGGTATCTATTATGGTCCCGGCCAGACCGAAGATCAGATTCAACCAATCGAGTCGAACCGCATCAGCTCGACGATCAGCGGCGGCAGCTTCCCGCAAGACACAAACGCAATCGTCGCGAACTTCATCAACAATCCAAATAATCGATCGTTTCAGCCGCGCGCCTACGCGCCTGAGTACACGATTCCCGAAAAGATTTATCAGTACACGGTTTCACTTCAGCAGGAGCTGCCCTACAACGTCGTATTGACGGCAGCTTACGTCGGATCCGAAGGACGGAATCTTTTCCTGCGCAGCGTCGCAAATCGCGTTCTGCCGGCACAGACGGTGATCGCGGACGGTACAACCCTGCCGGCAGGTTTCGGTGTAGTGAATCGCACAAACGCTGCTGGACAAGTAATCGCAGTCAACACGATTCGTGAATTTTCGATCGTCTCCGGAACTTCATCCGTGCAGAATCCATTCGCCGAAGTCGATTACAAGACCAGCGGCGGCCACGACAGTTACAAAGCGCTTCAGCTTTCGCTCACACGCCGATTTAGCAAAGGAGTGACGCTGAATGCGCAATACAGTTTTGCACGCTCATTTGGCGACACCGCAGGCTCAAACGAAGCGCGCACGGCAGCGAACAATGCGCGCGCACTTAGCGATTTCCAATATGACGAGGGCTACAACAATTTCGACGTACGCCACACTTTCAACTTAAGCGCGATTTACGACTTGCCATTCGGTAAAGGAACGAAGCACGACCTGGGCGGAATCGGCAACGCGATTCTCGGCGGCTGGGAAGTTGGAACGATCACGAACGCGCGCTCGGGACTGCCGCTGGAAATCGGGATCGTGCGTCCTGATGTCGTGATTCAATGTAAGAACACCGCGGGTTGCGTGGTGCCGACCGGCGCCGGTGGAGCAACAACAACGTTCGCGAATGGATTCGTCGCGCAGCTTCCCGGAACGATCAATGCAGCGAATCCGCTGCCCCCGGGCTTCATGGCAGTCGTTAACACGCCCGGCGGTGGCTCATCCCGCAACGTGCGCAGGCCAGACCTCGTTGCGGGCGTGAATCCTTATCTGACAAACGATCGATTGATACTAAATCCGGCTGCGTTTGCGACGCCCGCGCCGGGTACGTTCGGCAATGTGCCGCGAAACTTTTTACGCGGGCCGAGCTTCCGTCAGTTCGATCTGGTTCTGAATAAGCGATTCAAGTTCTCCGAAACGATGAACCTTGAATTCAGGACTGAAATATTCAACATCTTCAATCGCGCGAACTTTGACGTGCCAGGATCGCGTCTGAATCTCGCGTTACCGAGTGTCAGTTTGGCCGGTGGAATTTACTCGCTCGGCTCTGGCGCGAACGTCGTCCAACCGGGACAGGCTTATACGCAGGGCGCGGCTGGTGGAACGTTCGGTTTGCTAAGACAGACTGTGGTGCGCGATGTCGGTCTGGGCACGAGCCGTCAGATTCAATTCGCGCTGCGACTGAATTTTTAATCCCACGAAGTCCGTGTCAGTACCGGGAGCGGTAGCGACCGGATCAAGCGGCACAATGTTAGGGCGCGAACTGTGCCTTGATCCGGTCGCTACCGCTCTCGGTACTGACACGACACAGGATTAGTGTGTCTTCGTTAACAAAGAATTAACGCGACGGTAAGATCGATTTAACCCGTCTCTTCTAAGCTGGCGCTTCCCTCGGGCTTACAACAAATGTGTAGCGCCTCGCGTCGTCATTTACGGCGACAAGAGAATCCAGCCAGTGCAGTCAGCGGAGGCGGCCGATGAATCGATCACAGTGTAACTCTTCGTTTGTCATCTGGAATGTAACGTTCACATTTGCTGTTCTTTGCGCGGCGTCGGGAATCTCTTATGCGCAAACGCCAATAGCGAAGGACGAAACGACCAAAGGTCCAATCGTTTCCGAACGTGCTATTCCATCACCCGCAACCAAGGATGAGAGCACCGATGAACGTCTGCGCAATTTGGAAGACGAAGTGCGGCAACAAAAACGGATGTTGATTGACCTGCGCGAGGTCATCGCCGATCAGCGCCGGCTGATTGAAAGTCTGGCGCCGCGCGCTGCTGAAGCGAAAGCCTCGGCTGCCGGCAACCTGAGTATTAACAACACCGCGGTCGCCGCAGATCCCGCGGCGCAAACTCAAACGAATCCGCTTGAAGATCGCGTCAAGAAACTCGAAGGCAAAGTTCTTTCGATTGGACCGTTCCGTTTCAGCGGCGATTTTCGTCTGCGTTATGACGGTATTTTCAGAAGTGCGGACAATGCCACACCGACGGGATTTGCGCCGCTCACGCATGTGCAAAACTCACGCATGCGCTATCGTTTGCGCTTCAACTTCGATACCGACATCAATCCGAAAGTTAGTTTTCACGGACAGCTCGCGACCGGCCCAGTCAACAATGCTCTGACGACGGACCAGGATTTCGGCGAGACCACCGCACGTCATCCGTTCTTCATCAGCGAAGCCTGGATCGATTATCACCCGAACAAAGCGACGCAAGTTCAAGCCGGGCGCTTGCAGGAAATCTTTGCCGACAATTCGCGCTTTCTGTTTGACGACGACGTTCGCTTCAACGGCTTCAACGAGAAGTATGTCCTGTCGTTCAAGAGAAACGGATTCAAAGCGGCGAGTCTGGAACTGCGCGCGGGTCAATACATCTTCAGTAATCCGAACGTCGCGATCGTGACGGCGGGCAGCCCGCTTGCTTTGGCCGGCGACAAAGTCGGCTCGACCGGGCGCGCTGCAAATCTTTTCCACCAGGGGCTTTTGCTCAATCAGAAATTCAACGATCGCTGGAGTAGCCAGTTCGGCGGCGACATTCAGATTTACCGCAATCCGAATCAAATTCAATTGGCTTCAACGGTTGCGGGTGTGCCGCTAATTGTGCAGAACGGCCTCGGCATCACGCTTTCGGGCCCGATGACAGGGACCGGCAACGCGACGACAACCAACGGCGGCGCGATCTATACCGCGCGGAATTTTGAGATTGCGCGCTTCACTTATCGTTTGAACTGGGCCGGCTTCAAGAGCGGCACGCGCACCTATCCCGTGACTTTCAATTTCCAGGCAGCGCGAAACGTTGGCGTCGGAATTCAGGAACGCGATGCGTTCCTGGGCGCAATTCAAATCGGCAAGGTTGCGAATCGTGGCGACATGGCATTCCTGTATGTGTTTTCGGTGAAGGGCGCGAACTCGATGATTTCGCAAGTCACCGATGACGACCTCGGCACGAACAGTGGCGTCAACATTCGCACGCATCACTTCCGGTTCGACTACGGACTCGCAAAAAAAATCTCGCTGCAAAGCTTGCTCTATATTCAAAACGAGCTGCGCAGCAGCGGTGACTTCCCAAACTTTTTCGTCCCGCTGAATGCCTTCACGCCGCGCCAATATCGTGTGCAGGAACAAATTGTTTTCAGCTTCTAACTTGAAGAGGAGATCCGCAATGTCACTTTCAAAATTCACCGCGCTGGTTTTGTCCGCTGCTTTTTCGATCGCTTTGACGGCCTGCGGCGGCGGCTCGAGCAGCGAGATTCGTCTGCAGGGAGCGGGCGCGACATTTCCGAATCCGCTCTATCAAAAATGGTTGAGCGAGTACGGCAAGGCACATGCGAACATCAAGATCGATTATCAATCGATCGGTTCAGGCGGTGGCATCAAACAGATTCAATCGCGCACGGTCGATTTTGGCGCGTCTGATTCGCCGATGAAGGACGAAGATCTGAAAGCTGCGCCGGGAGAACTGCTGCATATTCCCACCGTACTCGGCGCGGTTGTGATCACTTACAACTTGTCAGGAGTTTCGCAGCCGCTGCGCTTTTCTCCGGACGTGGTCGCGGACATCTTTCTCGGCAAGATCAAAAAATGGAACGACGCCCGCATCAAGGCTGATAACGCGAACACCACGCTTCCCGACTCAGACATCACTGTCGTGCATCGTTCCGACGGCAGTGGCACGAGCGCGGTGTTCACTGATTACCTTTCGAAAGTAAGCGCCGAGTGGAAAGAAAAAGTCGGGGCCGGCACGTCGCCGAATTGGCCCGTGGGCATCGGTGGCAAAGGCAACGAAGGCGTGACCGGCCAGGTAAAGCAAACGCCAAACACGATCGGCTATGTCGAGCTGGCGTATGCGGTTCAGAACAAGTTGCCGGTCGCTTTACTGAAGAACAAGTCCGGCAATTTCATCGAACCCTCAATCGATGCTGTGACTGCGGCCGCGGCCGGCGCACTCGCCGCTACGCCTGAAGATCTACGCGTTTCGATCACTGATTCCGCGGGCGCTACGGCTTATCCGATTTCGAGCTATACGTACATTCTCGCCTACAAAAATCAATCGGACGAAGCTAAAGGAAAAGCACTGGTAGATTTTCTCTGGTGGGGAATTCACGACGGCGAATCGTTCGCGAAAGATTTGCAGTACGCGCCGCTGCCGGCCGAAATCGTCAAGCGTGCGGAAGCGAAGATCACTTCAATCACGGCCGGTGGAAAGTCACTGAGATAGCTTTATGTCTGACTGGCGGAAGCGACTCTCTCCGACCGGAAACAGTGGCGATGCGATCTTTCGCGCGGCGATGTTTGGAACGGCATTGCTGGTGGTCACCATCGTCGTGGCGATGATCGTCGCGCTGGCTGCGCACTCAACTCTGTCGATTCGCCAATTCGGCTTCGGGTTCCTAACCAGTCGCGAATGGAACCCGATCAAGGG
>Ga0075435_100001107_pt1 | contig 17163 bp, 15 predicted proteins | sample RhiMethybrSRZTD4_FD_75302 | JGI IMG/M metagenome (GOLD analysis project Ga0075435, IMG submission 75302) | Populus rhizosphere microbial communities from Tennessee, USA - Rhizosphere MetaG P. TD hybrid SRZTD4 | ecosystem: Host-associated > Plants > Roots > Rhizosphere > Soil | place: USA...
TGGGTCGGCCGGGCCGCTCGGGGATGGGCTTCCGGCCGCCGGGGCCATGGCGCAATTGGTAGCGCACTTGCTTTGCAAGCAAGGGGTTAGGGGTTCGAGTCCCCTTGGCTCCACCTATTTCCCCTTGACGTTGTCGCCGCGAGCGGGACATCGGGCAGTGTGCGCAATTTCCTCTGTTAGGGCAGTGGCGCGTCGTGCCGGATAAGGCCGGCATCGCGAAGATCTGACCATAGAGTCGGCGGGACCTTACTCTCGAACAGGTCGACGTTGCGACGAACCTGCTCGGCCGAGCGCATGCCAAGAGTTACGTTCACCACGCAGGGATGGGCAAGCGGAAAGGCTATGGCGGCTGCCGGGAGGTTAGTTCCGTGTTGCTCGCAAACGTCAGCTATGTGTTCAGCCCGCCTGATCAGGCTAGCCGGTGCTTCCTCGTAGTTGAACTTCGCCTCGGGCCCGGGCCGAGGCCTGGAGAGGATGCCTGAGTTGAAGACGCCGACAGCGACAATGCTCTTACCCTCCGCTGCCGCAGCGGGGAGCACGTCGTCGAGCGCATCCTGCTCAAGGAGGGTATAACGACCTGCGAGCATAACGACGTCAGCAGCTGTTTCCCGCAGAAACCGAGCAAGCATCGCTGACTGATTCATGCCAGCACCGATTGCACCAATGACGCCCTGAGAACGCAGGTCCGCTAGCGTCGGAATTGCCTCGTCTACCGCTTGCTGCCAATAGTCGTCCGGATCGTGCACATATACCACGTCGAGACGGTCTAGGCCGGTGCGAGCGAGTGTGGAGTCGATCGATCGCAATACGCCGTCACGGCTGTAATCCCGCTCCCGCCGCAAGTTATCTGGTACCGCAAATCCCTCAAGGTCGCGACCGGTGGGGTGCTCATTCGGCACCAGCAGCCGGCCTACCTTCGATGACACAACGAATTCGCCCCTCGGAAACGCCTTGAGCACCTGGCCAAGTCGTCGTTCCGACAATCCAAGGCCGTAGTGGGGTGCGGTGTCGAAATACCGAATACCCCCACTCCAAGCGACCTGTACTGCTTCCTCCGCATCCTGATCAGAAATCTCGCGATAGAGATTGCCGATAGAGGCGGCGCCGAAACCGAGTTCGGTGAGAGACACGCGCGTCCGGTTGATAATGCGTGTCTGCACGTCGCTCCAGTCTGTCGTCGACGTCGTGAGGTCAGCGAGTAATCAGCAAGGTATGGGAGCCGCCATCAACGCCGAGTAGTGTCCCGGTGGTTGATCCGGACCGCGGGCTGGCGAGATAGCAGATCGCATTAGCCACCTCTTCGGCGCTCACCAGCCGTCCCATCGGCTGACGGGCCTCTAGCGAGGCGCGCTCCACGTCTGGGTCTGGTGCGGAGGCTAGCAAACGCTGCACCCAGGGGGTATCGGCCGTCCCCGGATTTACGCAGTTAACTCGGATGCCTTCCCGCACGTGATCGGCGGCCATCGCCAGTGTCAGAGCCTGCACTGCCCCTTTCGTAGTGTTGTACGCCGCTCGCTGCTGAAGCCCGGTCCAGCCGCCGATCGACCCGGTATTGACGATTGAGGCACATTCCGAACGGCGGAGGTAGGGCAGGGCGGCTCGGCTAGTGCGCACGATGCCGAGCACATTCACCTGGAACAGGCGTACAAACTCCTCATCGGGACTGTCCTCCACCGTTCCCCGCGCGCCGATTCCTGCATTGTTGACGACCACATCGATGCCGCCGAAACGCTCCGCGGCCTGGTCCACCGCCTCCCGCACTGATGACTCGTCACTGACATCCGCGCTGATTTCCTCAATGCCTTCAGACGGCGATGCTGGCTGCAAGTCCAAAGAGGCCACTCGGGCCCCTCGCGCCACTAATTCGTGGACTGTGGCTCGCCCAATGCCCGAAGCACCACCCGTCACAACCGCCGAGATACCGGCGAATTCCTCCATCATGCTTGCACCAACCGTTACCGCTGGACACCGAGGCCATCGATGCCGCACTTCACCACCTGCCCTGCCCGCAGGTAGGGCTTCGGATCGGGACAGCCCGGCGCGACACCTTCCGGCGTGCCAGTGTTGATGATGTCGCCGGGGTCTAGAACCATGAACTGACTGAGATAACGCACTATCTCTTCCACTTCAAACTCCTGCTCCGAGCCGCCCAATTACCACAACTTGTGGCACGCCATCGCCCCCCAAAGGGTCGCTGCAACGCTGAATCGTACCTGCATGACCTGAGCCGCAGCTTGCCAGAGCGGGCGACCCAGCCGCTCCTGATTGGCGGTCTGAGGCGACAGTGCCACCCCCGGCGGTGGTCACCTCCAGGCTAGGATGAGCCCTTGGCGCTGTCATACCTCGAGCCGTGAAGGACTGTGTCGCCTGTGACTGCGCACTTCACAGCGTTGGATGTCCACGACGTGCGTTTCCCTACGTCGGACAGCCTTGATGGTTCCGATGCGATGAACCCGAATCCGGATTATTCGGCCGCGTACACGGTCCTGCGTACCGACGCTGGCGACAGCCTCGAGGGCCAGGCGCTGGCCTTCACCACCGGGCCCGGCAATGATTTGCAGATCCGGGCCATCGAAGGGCTGGCCGACTGGGTCGTCGGCCGAAGCGTGGAACAGGTCCTGAGCGATATGGGGGCCTTCTCGAAGGAGCTGATCCACGAGCCGCACCTGCGCTGGCTAGGCCCCGAGAAAGGCGTGGTCCACATGGCCGCCGGTGCCGTGATCAACGCCGCCTGGGACCTGCGGGCCAAGCGTGCGGGGCAGCCTTTATGGCAACACTTGGCCCTGTTGGAACCTGAGGAACTGGTGTCGCTCGTGGACTTCCGCTATCTGACAGATGCCCTCACGCGGGGGGAGGCGCTAGAGATCTTAGAGGGGATGAAAGCAACTCGTGCCGAGCGAGAAGAGCGCCTGCTGAAGGAGGGTTATCCGGCCTACACGACCACACCGGGATGGCTCGGCTACTCCGACGACAAGCTCGACCGGCTCGCCCGTGAGGCCGTTGAGCAGGGCTTCACCATGATCAAGCTCAAGGTTGGCGCTGATGTAGCCGACGACGTACGGCGGATGAAGGTGGCCCGTGCTGCCGTCGGCGACGGCATCCGCATCGCCGTTGACGCCAACCAGCGCTGGGACGTCGGACCGGCGATCGACTGGATGCGCGCGCTGGCGCCGCACGACCCGTACTGGATCGAGGAGCCCACCAGCCCCGACGACCTACTCGGCCACGCGGTCATTCGACGCGCCATCCACCCGATCAAGGTGGCCACTGGCGAGCACGTGGCGAACCGGGTGGTGTTCAAACAGCTGCTGCAGGCCGACGCCGTTGACATTGTTCAGGTTGATGCTGCCCGCGTGGCCGGTGTCAATGAGAACCTCGCCATCCTCCTGCTGGCCGCCAGACACGGGATACCGGTCTGCCCGCACGCCGGCGGAGTCGGCCTGGGCGAGATGGTCCAGCACCTGTCGATGTTTGACTATGTCGCCGTCTCAGGAACTTGGGAGGATCGAGTTATCGAGCACGTCGACCATCTCCATGAGCATTTCGTCACTCCAGTACGCCTGGAGCGCGGCCGCTACCGTGCTCCTTTGGCGCCCGGCGGAAGCGGGGAAATGCTCGCAACTTCCGTGGCCCAGCACAGGTATCCAGATGGTCCGGTATGGACGGCCCGCCGGTCGTGAAAGGCCCGCGCAGGCCGGCCGGTGCTGTGGCCGGGACGTTAGTCCAGGTGGAATACCTCCTGGGTTGGCGCCCACCACTCACCCTCGGCCGCTGTCGGCAGAGGCTCTTGCATCGGGTCGGTCAACAGCCACCACCGCTGTGTGTCAGGGTCCGCAGCAATTTCGGCCTGCGCTGCGGACCAGTCGTCCCCGGTGTACTCCAGGTAGCTGAAAAGCAGCCCATCGCGAAGGAAGATCGAGTAGTTCCGCACGCCGACACGTCGCAAAGTGGCGACCACACCAGGCCAGACGTTCGCATGCAGCCGCCGGTATTCGACTTCGTGCTCAGGGCGCAGACGGATGATGGTGGCTATGCGACGGCTACCCGGATCAGCAGTGTCGGGGCGCTTGGGGCCGGTGTCGGTTGGGCTCACTCGTCCATCGTGGCATCGCGGCCGTGATCAGCAGCATTGGCACGGCCGTTGTCAAGGGCGCGGTTGACGCCCACCACCACCTATGGAACCCGAGTGACCCCGGACAGGATTGGTTAGCTGATCCCACGCTGGCTACCATCCGGCGTCGCTTCGATCTGCAGGACCTACACGAGGCAGTACGTGCCGGCGTCGCCGGCCGGCCGGTGACTACCACCGTGGTTGTGCAGTCGGTCGCCCGTATAGATGAGACCGAACGGCTACTGGCAACGGCCCGCGACGACGATCTGGTAGCTGCGGTGGTCGGGTGGGTGGACCTGACCGGCGAGGTCCCGCCCCAGCTCGAGCGGCTGCATTCCGGATACGGAGGAAGACTGCTGCGCGGAGTTCGGCACCTTGTACAGGACGAGTCAGATCCGCGATGGCTGCTCCGCGACGATGTCATTACGGGCCTGCAAGCTCTGGCGGACGCCGATCTGCCGTACGACCTTCTCGTCCGGCCGCCCCAGTTACCGGCAGCTGTCGACCTGGCGCGGCGGCTGCCGGGCCTGCGGCTGGTGCTGGACCACGCGGGTAAGCCCCAACTGGCGTCGGGTGATCTCAAGGGCTGGTCAGGCGACGTCCGCGCTCTGGCCCGCGCGGAACAGGTGGTGTGCAAGGTCTCTGGCCTAATCACCGAGGCCGACCATCAGCGCTGGTCCGTCGAGGACCTCCGCCCTGCCTGGGACACCGTACTCGAAGCGTTCGGGCCACGCCGCCTGCTCTTCGGCTCAGACTGGCCGGTGTGCCTACTGGCCGCCAGCTGGGAGCGCTGGTCCGCCACCATGGCTGACTTCGTCGCGCCCTTGTCACCTGACGAGTCCGATGCCGTCTTGAGGACCACTGCGACCGCGACCTACCGGCTCGACAACCCCATCGATGCTGGGCTCGACCATCGATAGCACCAGGAAGAACGGGTTGACCAACTATTGCCCACCCATCACATCCACCGACCGCGGCTCGGCAAATTCCATGGTGCACGCGCCCTCCGCTGCCAGCGGTGTCAGCGGATTGGCGAGCCGCCGCCGGCAGCTACGGATGGAGTCGCAGCACGATTCAAGTCAACTCGGCTGAGGGGCGCCTTCATTCCCTGGAGCAGCGCTGAGCACCCGTTCGCCAAGCAGGGAGATGCCGGATTCTTCGGCGCGCACCATGACGGGCAACACGACTTCGCGTGCAGGTTCACGCAGGCCGCCAATCCGCTCCAGCAGCATCTTTGCCGCTGTCTCGCCCATCTCCCGCGCCGGCAAGTAAGCAACGTGGACACCAATCGGCGAGATCATCATCAGGGGCAGACCATCGAATGCCACCAATCCGGTAACCGGCGGAAGCTTCTCGGCAGCAGCGAGTACTCGGAGGACGCCCGAGGCTAGCTTGTTGTTAGCCGCGATAATGGCGTCCGGCGGCTCATGTTGGACGAGCAGTTGTACGGCCGCAGATTCTCCGCCAGAGACGGTGTAGCTGGTTCTCACGCTCAAAGTCGGCGGAGGGGCTGAGCCTGTTACTTCCGAGTAGGCCAACGCCCAGCCCTTGAAACGATCATCAGCCGTCTCGACCCCCTCGGGGCCGCTGACGCAGGCCACTCGCCGGTAGCCGATCCCGAACAGAGTGCGGGTGGCCAGAGCCGCGCCCTCGATGTTGTTTCCGACCACTGCGTCGACCGCGTAGCCGGGGAGCCGCCTGTCGACGCAGACGACAGGCACGTTGCGTTCTAGCGCAAAGTCAAGGTTGGTGGTACGGCCGCTTGGGACGCAGATGATGCCGGCGACAGGGTCGCTGACCGCCGCGCGGAGGTACTCCTCTTCACGCGCCGGTTCCTCGTCGGTGTTGCAGAGCATGACCGAATACCCCTTCGCCCTGGCGATGTCCCCGACGGCCCGGGTCATGACGGTGAAGAACGGGTTCTCGATGTCGGGGATCATCATGGCGATGATCTCCGAGGAACTGGTGCGGAGCCGGCGCGCGTTGCGGTTCGGGATAAACCCGAGCTCATCGGCCGCACGGCGGACTGACTCAGCAAGTGAGGGCTTGACCTTCATTCCGTTGAAGACCCGCGAGACGGTGGCCGGCGAGACGCCTGCCTGCGCCGCGACGTCGTAGATGGTGACCATCAGCGCTTCCCCGATTCCCGCTGGGCGAACCACGGCCGCAGGGCGCGGTACGTGTTGACGAACCGCTCGAGGTGCATCCGGTGGGCGGGCGCGGTATCGCCGGGAGCGAACTCGGCCTCCACAACCGAGAGGGTAGGGGCGATTGAGAAGTCCGCGCGGCCGCGGCCGACGAGCCTTGTCACGGGCGCGCCAACGCTGGCCTGCGAGGTGATTGCTGCGGCCCCGCACAGGCACACCCCAAATGTCCCCGAGCAGGGCGAGCCAGGTGTTGCCTGGCACGCCTGCGCCATGACATCGATCCCGGTGACGTCCCGGTCGGCGCGCAGCGGCGCCATGCACAGGGCCAGCGCGTAGCCCACGCCCTCGAACACCGTCCCGGTCAGGTGGAGACGGCGGTGATGCAGGTTCACGTAGTCCTTGGCTTAGCGGGTGGGGTATGACGCGCTGGCCGCGACCAGCAGCCGCCCGTCGTCGTCGTGCAGGGGACGCCTTGTTGGCCGGAGGTGCCCAGGTCATGTGCGATCAGCATGGAGTCCTCACAGAAGTAGAAGTGGGGGCGGTCCGTCTCTCGGAGACCCCGCCCCCATCGGGAAGTGATACTTGCCGTGAGCTGGCGACTACTTGTAGAGGACCGCCTGGATCTTCTGGTCGTTGATGTTGCTCTTGTCGTACCAGTAGAAGCCGGTGTCGATCACCTTCGGCACGGGCTCGCCGTGCAGGGTCTTCACGGCCGCAGCAACGACCTGCTCACCGATGCCTACCGGGTTCTGAGTAATGGCGCCGGCCATGGTGCCGTCGTTGATGGCGTTGATCTGGTCGTTGCCGGAGTCGAAGCCGATCAGGACGATCTTGCCCGACATGCCCTTCTGCTGCGTGGCCTTGATGCCACCAATCGCGGTGCCCTCATTGGCCAGGAAGATGCCCTTGAGGTCCTTGTTGGCCTCAATGATGGAGGACGCGATGTCGGCGCTGATGTTGGGATCACCCTTGCCGTACTGCGGCTCAAGCACCTTGGCGTTCGGACAGTTGGCCTTCATGCCCTCCAGGAAGCCGTCGCGACGGTCCTGGCCGGTCTTGGAGGTCTGGTCGTGGACCATGACGCCCACGGTGCCGGACCCGCCGATCAGCTTGCACATATGCTTGGCGGCCTCACCGGCGGCAGCCTTGTTGTTGGTGGCGGCTGTGGTGACTGGGATGTCGGAGTCGACGCCGGAGTCGAACGCGACCACCGGGATGTTCGCGTCCTTGAATTGCTGCAGCACCGGCGCGGCGGCTCTGCTGTCGAGCGCGGCGAAGCCCAGCGCGGCCGGCTTCTTCGCCAGCGCGTTGGTCAGCATGGTCATCTGCGCCTCGACCTCGGACTCGGTGGCGGGCCCCTCGAAGGTGATGGTGACGCCGTCCTTGGCGGCCTGTTGCTCGGCACCCTGCTTGACGGCCTGCCAGAACTGATGCTGGAAGCCCTTGGATACGATCGCGATGTACGGCTTCTGGCCGGATGAGGCCGGCGCGCTGCCGCCTGCCGGTGCACCGGAGGAGCAGGCCGCCAGAGCCATCGAGACTGTCGCACCGAGCGCGACAAGCCCCATTGAAATCTTCCGCATGTATTTCTCCTTCGTTGGGTTGTTGCGGGAGCTTCGGGTGTTTGAGTGGGGTGCTTTAGGTGGTCGCTGCCCGGCGTGCGCGCAGCTGGTCGATGAACACGACCACGAGGATGACCAGGCCGAGGATCACGTTTTGCCACTCCTGCCGCACCGACATGATCTGGAGGCCGTTATTGATGACCGAGATGATCAGCGCGCCGATTATCGTGCCGACGATTGTGCCCTTGCCGCCGGACAACGAGGTGCCGCCGATGACGACAGCGGCGATCGCCTGCAGCTCGTAGCCGAGGCCGGTTGCGGGCTGGGCCGAACCGAGGCGCGCAGAGATCATGATTGCGGCGAGGCCTACGAACAGGCCGGCCACCGCGTAGATGATGATCAGCCACTTCTTGGTGTTGATGCCGGACAGCGCGGTGGCCTCCTCGTTGCTTCCGATCGAGATGTCGTAGCGGCCGAGCAACGTCTTGTTCAACAGGATGAACGCCACCACCGCAGCCAGCGCAAGGACGATCACTGCGTTGGGGAAGCGGGTGCCTGGGATGATGCTGCCCGTGGAAAGCCAGATGTAGCGGGCATGTTCCTTGGCGTCGAAGTAGATCGGTCGGGCGTTGGATATCACGAGAGCCAGGCCCTGCGCGACCAACATCATCGCCAGGGTGGCGATGAAGGGCGGGAGGCGGAGGATCGCTACGTTGAATCCGTTGATCAGGCCGATCAGGCCGCCGAACAGAATCGTCATGAGGATGCCCAGCCAGACCGGGATGTGCCAGTTGACGATGAATGTCGCCGACATGACCGCCGCGAGGGTCATGACCGTACCCACCGACAGATCGATACCGCTGGTGATGATGATCAATGTCTCGGCGAGAGCTAAAAGGCCCACCACCGTCGTGGAGAAGAGGATAGTGGTGACGTTTGAATAGCTGGGGAAGATCAGAGGGCTGGCTACGGAGAAGACAGCGAAGATGAGGACCAAACCGGCCAGTGCCATCAACTGCTGGAGGCGTTCACGCCACGATCCGCCGCGTGAGGCCGGCTTGATCGTCGTCTCACTCACTTTGGTTTCGGTAGGCTTGGTTTCGGTAGACATCAGTTCTCTGCTTTCTCGGCTACATGGGTGATCGCATCGTCGCGATGGGTGGCTAACCGCATGATCGACTCTTGATTGGCCTCGTCCGCCGACAGAACCCCGGTGACACGGCCGTCGGCCATGACCACGACACGGTGGGACATGCGGAGCACCTCGGGCAGCTCGGAGGAGATCATGATGATCGACTTGCCCTGCTCGGCCAGCTTGTTCAGCAGCTGGTAGATCTCCTCCTTCGCGCCCACGTCGATGCCACGCGTGGGCTCGTCGAAGATCAGGATGTCGCAGTCCTTTACCAGCCAGCGGGCGACGATCGCCTTCTGCTGGTTGCCGCCGGACAGATACTTCACCAGCTGGTTCACCGACGGCGTCTTGATGCTCAGCAGCTTGCGCGACGCCTCCGCTGCCTCTCGCATGGCCTTGTCCTTCACGAAACCAGCCGTGGAAAACTTTTCTCCGAGTGAGCTGATCGCAATGTTGTGCGACACCGACTGCGGCAGCATCAGGCCGTAGTGTTTGCGGTCCTCCGAGAGGTAGCCGATGCCAACTTCAGCCGCCTTCGCGGGAGAGTGGATGGTGACCGGGTTGCCGTTGAGGACGACGTCTCCGGACGTGATCGGGTCGGCGCCCACGAGGGCCCGGGCGACCTCAGTGCGGCCGGCACCCATCAGTCCGGCGAAGCCCAGAACCTCACCACGGTGCAGGTCAAAGCTGACGTCCTTCAGCAGCGCCTTCGTCGAGAGCCCCGACACGCTGAGCACGATGGGCCGGTCGTCCTGGACGTTCTCGGGTCGAGCCGAGGTGTTGATTGCGCGCCCCACCATCTTGGAGATGACCTGGTCGAGGCTGGTCTCGGCCATCGGCATGGTGTCGATGTAGTGACCATCGCGGATCACGGTGATGCGGTCGGCGATGCGCTTCAGTTCCGCCATGCGGTGGGAGATGTAGACGACACCGGTATCGGGGGTGATGAACTTACGGATCAGCGTGTGCAGCTGGTCGACCTCGGCGTCGTTCAGGGCGGCGGTAGGCTCATCCATGATCAAGACTTTGGTTGTCTCGAACGACAACGCCTTCGCGATCTCCACCATCTGCTGCTTGGCGACGGTAAGCGTGGAGACGGCGGCCTTGGGGTCGAGGTTGAGTTCGAGGCGCTCGAGAAGCTCGCGCGTCCGCCTAAGCTGCTCGCCGGGACGGGTGAAGAAGCCTCCCGACAGCGGTTCACGGCCCAGCCAGATGTTCTCGGCCACGCTCAGGTGGGGAACAAGATTGAGCTCCTGGTGAATGATCGAGAGCCCGGCCTCCTGGGCTTCCTTAGGAGTGGTGGCGGTGAGCGGCGAGCCGTCGAGCCAGAACTCCCCGGTCTCACGGGTATAGATGCCGGTGAGGAGCTTCATCAGCGTCGACTTGCCGGCGCCGTTCTCGCCGACGAGGCCCAGCACCTCGCCCTTGCGCAGGTCGAAGCGCATGCCCTCCAGTGCCTTCACGCCGGGGAAGCTCTTGTCGACACCTTCCACCTGAAGGAGCAGGGTCGGGTCGTGGACCCCCGCGGGGCTCGTCTCAAGCACCGTCATGCGGCATCACCGGCGGCCGCCTCGATCAGCTCCTCCTGCACCAACTTCGACGCCGCGAAATGAGCATCGGCGATGACGACGGTGTCACCGTGGCCCATCTCGTCTAGCGCCAGCAACAGCCGGCCCGTGAGGATTAGGTCCCGATTGAGCAGCATCATCCCTCCGTCTGAAATCGATTTCCAGAAGTTAGGCTCTGAAAATGATTCCTGTCCAGCGATTCGGGCACGCCGTGACTAGATCGTGATAATGGATTTCGGCGGCGAACTTCTTGCCGAGCAACAACACGTTCGAGCTCCCAGCGGTCATCGCGCTCGTGATCTTCTTGATCAGCCGCCGCCGCAGCGGCTCCAAGCCGACGGCGTGCGACTACGCGACTCTCGGCTTCTTCGTCCTGCTCGTGATCGTCGACCTACTTGGGAGCGATGCCGCGCGATCGATGGCTGGGCTCGGCATAGGCGGCCCGATGACGAATGGAAGCCTGTGGGTCCCATCGACGGTGGTCAGTCGGCCGGAAACAAGCAACGGCATGCACCGTTGGGTCCGCCGATGTCTACGTACGCCGAGCTGTTCCCAAAGACGGCGAAGGCCCTCGGCGAACCAGCAGCAGCAAACTGCAGCAACAAATGCGCGGTCCGGTGGTTTTGAATGCATCTATTCACGGCTGGCCAGGCGTAAACGACGCTCAATGACGCCCACGCCGCCACTTTGCAAGCAAGGGGTTAGGGGTTCGAGTCCCCTTGGCTCCAGTCCTAGTCAGAGCGGGCTTGCCCATGCTTGGTAGCGATACTTTGGGTCCGTATAACAGAAGCACAGCACCACAATGCACTTGCTAATTTCTAAATGAGCCGTCCCGAGTTTGTGCGGTGCTCTGGGGGATCCGTCTCGGCCCTGAGGCGGGTGACGATCTATCGACGCTCCCAGAACGATCTCCTCGGAGGCGCCGACCTTGTTCGGACGCGGCTGGTCGCTGAGCACCCTCCCAAGCGCACTCACGGTGGCAATTCGTCCTCGACTCGCCCTGACCTTGGGTAAGTCAGCCGAGCCTTGTCATTCATACCTCGCCTAAATCGTCGATGAGCCCGAGCGCCAGCCTCAATTCGTCGCCCAGTTGCGACGCAGCGAACTGATTGGCCGCCTTCTGCGCGTGGTCGAGTGCAGCCGCCGTGTCCTTGCGATCGCGACACAGTTGTGCCCAGAAAAGCCGCGCGTGGGCGGCTGGAAGGCGGGCATCCCCGGATTCAAGCTCCCGGAGGCAGATCGTCAGGTGCGCCTCGGCCTCGTCCCAACGCGGCGGGGTAGCGGCGGCGAGCGCCTGGGCCCATACCCGGTGGGCTAGGCCTGCGGTAAAGACGCTATCGACCTGTTCAGCAGCCTCTACCGCTTGTGCGGCGAGCATCAAAGCCTCGTCGATGTGTCCCGCGGACAGTGCGATGTCAGCGCGGCCGACGGCGAACCAATCGGCAAGGATGAGTGGACCGAGACCAGTACCGACGGCGTTCGACTGCTCCATGTCTTTGCACGCAGCGGCATGGTGGCCGAGTCTTCCGTTGGCCCAACCGCGAAAGCCGAGACCGAGGTGCAGGATGACGTGATCGCCTGACCGCTCGGCGGCCTTTACCGCTTGGTCGGCTGCGGCGGCTAGGGCCTCCATTCGCTCGTTAAGTAGGTGGGTAACACACACCAGGATGTGGTTGGAACCGCTGATGGCTTGATCGTTGAGTTCGAGCGCGCGATCCAGGGCACGTTGTGCCTCGGCGACCCCTCGGTAATAGTCGCCTCGGGCCACGATTGAGATGCCGATGTACCCGACCGCCCGGCACCAGTCCCGCCACTCGCCGGCGCGCTCCAGGGCGGGCACCGCTTGATCAAGCAGCTCGCCTGCCTTTGCCCATTGACCTTGCACGGCAAGTGACATGCCGATCATGGCTGAAGGGATCGCCGTCAGCTGTTCGTCGCCGAGTTCCTGCCCAACTGCCAGAACCTGCCGGTAGTAGGCGATCGCTTGCCGGGGATTACCTGCGACGTGGTGGATTCGGCCCATCCAATAGCGCACCCGACCCAAGCGGAGGCGGTCCTCGCCGGTGGCACGGTCAACGGTCGGTAGCTCGCCAGCCAAGGCCTCAGCCGCAGCCAAGCGCCTGAGGTTCAGGTCCGGCGGGTCAGCGATCCAGGAGGCGGCAGCCTGCTTAATGGTGGTGTCGACGCGGCGGCGGCGGTTCTCGACTGTGTCGGGCAGTTGAGCCAGGGCATTCATTGCCTTCTCATAGTGGCCACGCGCCTCCGCGTCCGCGGACAGCCGAGCCGCCTCATCGCCAGCCTGTAGTAGGTAATCCGCCGCCTTGGCCCAAGCCTCAGCGCGCAGGAAGTGCTCGGCGATGATGCTGTGGAATTCCCCGAGCCGCTCGCCCAGTAGGGCCTCCATGGCCTCGCCGACCCGCCGGTGCAGTTGCCTGCGTTGGCGAGTCAAAAGAGTGCTGTAGGCGACGTCTCGGATCAACGCGTGCTTGAAGACATACTCGGTGTCGGGCCGTCGCCGGGTCTCCCGAAGAAAATCCAGCCGCTGCAGGTCGCGCAGCTGCGAGGAGAGCTGTCTGTTAGCGCCGCTCACCTTGGCCAGCACCGAGTACGGCAGGATCGGTCCAACAACCGATGCGACTTGGAGCACGCGCCTCAGAGGGTCAGGGAGGCGATCCAGCCGCGCCAAAATGATGCCTTGGACTGTGTCGGGAACCGTCAATTCGTCAGCAGAAGCGCTAAGTCGCCAGCTCACGCCCTGTCGCGTCAACGCGCCCTGCTCGACGAGGGATCTGGTGAGCTCCTCGACGAACAACGGAACACCCTCGGCCTTCTCCAGCACGAGTTTGCGTAACTCAGTGGAAAGCGAGTCGGCCTTCAGCAGGTTCATGGCAATGCCGGCACTGGCCTGCCCTGACAGCGGACCAAGATTGACGCTGGTGAAACGGCGGGGGTAGAGCTCCTCGATCTTCTCCCGGAGCGCCAACGACGGGGCATGAGTGTCAGGTCGGGCGACCAGCACGTACAGAATCGGGTGATCCTCGCCCAGCGGCAGCAGCTCCTCGATCGCCGCCGTCGATGCCTGATCGCTCCAGTGCAGGTCCTCGAAAACAAGCACTAGCGGGGCTCGCCTGGCAGTTGCACCCACCAGCGTGCGCAGCGCACGAACAACTTCATGCTGCAGCGGGTCTCCCGACAACCCCTCCAACAGGGAGGCCTCAGACTCCTCCAGGCGCATGCCCAACGCGGTGGCGATGAACGGATAGGCCCCTCGGGCATATTGCGGACCACATGCGCGGGTCACCATGTCACGCAGCTTGGCCGTTGCCGAGTGCTCGGTGTCTCCTACGCGGATTCCGGCCGCGCGGCGGATCTGCTGAGCGATGATCGAGTACGGCGCGTTTTGGGCGTAGGACAGCGCGCGTCCCTGCAGCCAGGTGACTGTCGGCGGGGCACACCCATGCAACTCGGCCACCAGCCGCGACTTGCCGATCCCGGCCTCACCCCAAATCGTGATGATGCTGCCCGCTCGTCCGACGGTCAACTCGTCCAAGCGCGCCTGCAGCGTAGCGAGGTCGCCTTCACGCCCCACGAATGCCGCGCTGTTGGCATCAATAGGTCGCCGATGCACGGTGTCTTGCTCGCTGAGCAGCCGAGCCGCTTTTCGCGGGCGAGTTAAGCCTTTGAAGGTGAAGGGCTCGGGTTCGCTAAAGCGGAACAAGGAGGCAACAAGCTGGCGTGTCTTGTCGGAGACGAGGATTTCGCTCGGTCTGGCCGCTGCCTCCAACCGCTGCGTCAGATGCACGGCGTCGCCGATCGTTGCATAGGTCGGCTGATAGTCCTGGCCGATGACCCGCATGACCACCGTGCCGGTGTTCACACCGATGCGGACCTCCGGTCGCCGATCCGCCCCAGCCATGCGAATGGGACCAAGTTCGGAGACAAACTCGCGAATGGCAAGCGCGGCGCGAAGGGCCCGTTCGGGATCGTCCTCGTGGGCGACCGACGCACCAAACATGCACAAGGCCCCATCGCCCATGACGTCGACGACTGTCCCTTCCAGGTCATCCATGATCCTGCCGATGCCGCCGACGAACTCGTCGAGCAACTCAGCCATCTCTTCATCGCCCAACGCACTGATGATTTCGGTGGACTGGACCAGATCGACGAACAGCACCGTCACCTGGCGCCGCTCGCCTGCTGTCTCCGTCCCGGCGCGAAGGAAACGCTGACGCAGCTTTCGTCGCAGATAGCCGCGTACCCTTTTCGAACGGGCGCGTCCGCCCCCCAGCGATGCATCCTTGAGGCGCGTACCGCAGCTGGAACAAAACCGCGCTTCGACGTCATTTACCGCACTGCAAATGGGACACACCCGCGGAAGAGCGGCCCCGCAATTGGCGCACTGGCGCGCGAAGTCCTCGTTGGAGGCTGAACACTCGCGGCAGTTAACGGCCACAGCCTCCCTCAGGCTCGACACGATTCCGAGCCTTCCGCGCCTTAAGACCCCAACGACAGCGGCTATCAGGCTCTCACAAGTAGCTTCCTCCACGACTCAAAGGATGGCCAGCCCTAGAGCACCTACATCGGCGAAGCTCAACGCGACCCCGCGGCAAATCCGATCGCGGTCGGGCGCGCGGCCCACATCAGCATCGCCGCATCTGAGGGGTCTGCTCCAAATCGCGTCGGCGGAATGAATGCCGAACCGCCGCGGTTGCCAGAAATGAAGGTCTGGTGCGGATATCGCCTCGCCGGGCCTATTGGAATGATCTTGGTCACAGTGTCGTGCACCATCGAAGCAATCCGTGAGGAAAAGCTCCATGACATCCGTGGCCGATTCGGCCCTTGAAATCCCAGCCGTCCAGTCCCCCGCCTCCACGTTCGTCGGGCGCCGCTATGTCCAGTTGGTCGTTGTGCTCGGCGCATTGATGGCCATTGGGCCGCTGACCATCGACACCTATCTGCCCGCGCTCCCGCAGCTCAGCAGTGAAATGGGTGCCACCGCTTCGCAGGCCCAGCTGACCATCACCGGGCTACTGGTCGGCCTTGGCTTCGGTCAGCTGATCATCGGGCCACTGTCCGACGCATTCGGGAGGCGCAAGCCGTTGCTCATCGGCTTGGGCGCCCACGGGGGCATGTCGTTGCTCTGCGCGGCGGCGCCATCGATCGGCCTACTAGCTGTCACCCGTACCCTCCAGGGCCTCGCCGGCGCCGCGGTCGCGGTGGTGGTCATGGCCGTGGTGCGGGATTTGTTCACCGGCATCCGGGCTGCCCAGCTGCTATCGCGGCTGATCCTGGTCCTCGGCCTGGCTCCCATCCTCGCCCCCTCTTTGGGCAGCGCACTGCTGAATGTCACCTCCTGGCGAGGCATCTTTGTCGCGCTGGCGCTGGCCGCGGTCGGCCTTTGGCTCGTCGCCTGGCGCGCGCTGCCGGAGACCCTGCCGGCTGCCAGTCGCCAGCCGGCCTCCCCACGCACCTCGATCCGGGCGTACGGGCGGCTGTTCTCTGATCCGATGTTCCTGGTCATGGTCGGTGTGGCAGGACTGATGTTCGCCACGCTGTTCGCGTACGTGGCCGGAGCCCCGTTCCTTCTTCAGGAGCGGTACGGGCTATCGCCGCAGATGTTTGGCTTGGTGTTCAGCGCGAATGCGGTTGGTTTGATTTTGATGACTCAGCTCAACCCGATGCTCGTCGGCCGATTCGGCCCGGTCCGGGTAATTTCAGTAGGAGTGCTGGCAGCGTTGACCGGAGCGGTCGCCTTGCTGATCACTGCCTTGACCAACTTCGGCGGTCTGCTCGGCTTCATGCTGCCGCTGTTCGTCGTGGTATCGGCGGCTGGTCTGTCCTTCCCAAACGCCCCAGCCATCGCGCTGAGCCGACACGGCGATATCGCCGGCACCGCCGCAGCCGTGTTGGGGGCAGTCCAGTTCATGATCGGCGGGTCTATCGCCCCGCTGGTCGGCACGCTGGATGATGGCACCCCACTACCGCTGGCTCTGATCATTGTCTGCACCACCGGTCTTGCGGCCGGCATGTTCTGGTCGGCGCGAGGGCGGATGCTCGAGCGTGAGGATGGGTAGCGTTATCCGCCCTGCTAGTGATTGATCAGTTGCTTGAACGCCGGTCGTTGCGTCATGTGGCTGCATGGCAGACGAGACAGCGGATACTGCGGTCGGTAGCCAGCAGGTGACTAGCTGTCAAAGCAATTCGTGTCTAGCCAGCGAACACAACGCCCTTAAATAATGCGACCCGAAGGAGCGTCGGCATGATCCGATTCCTCATCACCTACGACACGCCGGTCGACCCCACAGCATTCGACCGCCACTACCAAGACGTGCACGTGCCCCTGACGCAACAGCTTCCGGCTTGATCGATTACACCGTCGTGCGGGACCCCTAGCCGGTTCGGGGCGCCGCGTACTACCAGATTGCCGAGCTCACCTGGCCCGACTGGGGGACGGCTCGCGCCGCCTTCGCGTCACCGCAAGGCCAGGCCACGGCAGCCGACATGGTGAACCTTGACGCTCCCACCCGGAGCTGTTTGTACGAAGTCCCCTGATGACCGGTCGTCGACCAGCAGCCGCTGCAGTCACAGTGATAGTTAGGAAATGCACCATCAATTCAGTGCTGGGTTCAGTGGCAAGATCAGT